>Ga0316189_10007008_pt1 | contig 10707 bp, 8 predicted proteins | sample LowCovwburrow_MG_FD_204930 | JGI IMG/M metagenome (GOLD analysis project Ga0316189, IMG submission 204930) | Coastal sediment microbial communities from Maine, United States - Lowes Cove worm burrow | ecosystem: Environmental > Aquatic > Marine > Coastal > Sediment | place: USA: Maine... | reverse complement strand
ACCTTGATCGCTATGCATCGATAGAGGCATACGCTGAAGCCAAGCGGCAGGTATATGCAGGGGCACAGGTACAGATAGTAAACCGGGATGATGTTGCTGCCGCAGCGCTGGCATCAGATGGTAAAATGGTAAGCTTTGGTTTGAATGAGCCCGCCGAAGGCGATTTTGGCATCATCGATTCTGGCGCAGGTGAATGGATTGTCCGCGGTGGCGAACGCTGGATGCCGGTAGCGCACTTACGTTTGCCGGGGCGTCACAATCTGGCAAATGCCCTGGCGGCCCTGGCACTCGGTGAGGCCGCTGGTCTTGAGCGCAATGCCATGCTGCAGGTGCTGAGGGAATTTCAGGGCTTGCCGCATCGCACCCAGTGGGTGGCAGAACGCAACGGTGTCGCCTGGTACAACGACTCCAAGGCCACGAATACTGGTGCTGCATTGGCTGCGGTACAGGGGTTTGACGCACCGCTGGTGTTAATCGCCGGTGGGCAAGGCAAGGATGCTGACTTCCACGAGTTTGCGGTTGGTGTGGAAAAGCACGTCAAGGCTGTAGTGTTGATCGGGGAGGCTGCAGATGAGATAGAGCAGGCATTGGCCGGTCGTGTGGTTGTGCAGCGCGCGGCAAGTCTGGAAGCGGCTGTTCAGGCTGCCGATATCCTGGCCAGTCCGGGGGATAGCGTTCTTTTGTCGCCTGCGTGTGCCAGCTTCGATATGTTCACCGACTACCGGGCACGCGGTGAGTCCTTTGTGCGGGCTGTTCAGGAGCTGGGGCGATGAGCCTGGCGATGTTGTTACCGGAGTTGCCCCGGCGACGTGGAGATCATCTGCCGCCGCTGGACTATCCATTGATCGTTGCGGTGGCAGCGCTGTTTTCTATCGGGCTGGTGATGGTGGCTTCTGCCTCCATGCCGGTGGCTGAACGACTTGATGTAAGTATCTTTCACTTTGCAGTACGCCAGAGTTTCTACCTGGCCATTGGGCTGGGCCTCGGACTGCTGGTTTTGCGTATCCAGATGGCCTGGTGGGAGAAGGGCAGCCTGCTTTGCATCCTGCTGGCAATTCTCATGCTGGCCCTGGTGTTGGTTCCCGGGGTTGGTGTCGAGGTCAATGGCAGTACGCGCTGGATCAACCTGGGTATTTTTCGCCTGCAGGTATCCGAGCCAGCCAAGCTGCTGGCAATCATTTATATGGCTGGCTACCTGGTGAGGCGCGGTGATGAGGTGCGCAACACTGGCGCCGGTTTTATGAAGCCACTGGGTTTGCTATTGGTCGCAGCAGGTCTGTTGCTACTAGAGCCGGACTTTGGTGCCACCGTGGTTCTGATGACCACTGCGCTGGTGATGATGTTTATGGCAGGCGTCAGTCTATGGAAGTTTGGTGGACTGATTGCGCTGGCTGGTGGAGCGTTTGCGACGCTGGCGATTACTTCGCCATATCGCCTGAGTCGTTTAACGGCATTTATCGACCCCTGGAATGACCCGTTCAATACCGATTTTCAGCTGACGCAGTCGCTCATCGCTATTGGTCGGGGAGAATGGTTCGGCGTGGGACTGGGCGCCAGCGTGCAAAAGCTTTTCTATTTACCAGAAGCGCATACCGATTTCGTATTTGCTGTTTTTGCTGAGGAAATGGGTTTGTTCGGCATCATGGTGCTGCTCGGTCTGTATGCCTTCGTGGTGTTCCGTGCCTACAGCATCGCTGCTACCGCAGAGCAGGGTGGCAATCTGTTTGCAGCCTATCTGTCTTATGGTATCGGCACCTGGCTGGGCATGCAGGCCATTATCAACGTGGGTGTGAATACCGGCCTGTTGCCGACCAAGGGGCTGACGCTGCCGCTGATGAGTTATGGCGGCAGTAGCATGTTGCTCAGCTGTGTCGCCATTGCGCTGTTGTTACGTATCGACTATGAAACCCGTTGCACAGTGAATGGCCTGCCGGCTTCGGGCAGTGAAGCATCTAAACGCAGGCGGAGGACGCGATGAGAGAGCGGCGTCCCATGCTGATTATGGCGGGTGGCACCGGTGGTCACGTATTTCCGGCGCTGGCTGTTGCAGAACAGTTGCGGGCGCAGGGTTGGCCGGTACATTGGCTGGGTACTCATGTCGGTCTGGAGGCGCGCGTGGTGCCGCCTACCGGCATTCCTGTGCACTGGATAAACGTTAAAGGGCTGCGTGGCAAGGGTTTGCTACGCAAGCTGGGCGCACCGGTCATGTTGATGTGGGCATTGCTGCAGGCCGGTGCTGTGCTTTTGAAAGTGCGGCCAGCAGCGGTGCTTGGCATGGGTGGTTTTACTACCGGACCAGGTGGGCTGATGGCATGGCTACTACGCAGACCACTAATTATACATGAGCAAAACTCGATTGCGGGACTCACCAATCGCCTGCTTGCACCCCTCGCTCACCCGGTGCTTGAGGCTTTCCCGGGTAGCCTGAAAAATGCTGTGCTCACTGGAAATCCAGTGCGCAGCAGTATTGCGGATAGCCGGTTTTCAGGTGCCTTGCTTAATGGACGTAAACCACGTCTGCTGGTTGTTGGCGGCAGCCTCGGAGCAGCTGTACTTAACGAGCAAGTGCCCGCAGCACTGGCCTCCATGGAGCCGGAACAACGTCCAGACGTCTGGCATCAGACTGGTCTGAAACTGATTGATGACGCACGCAAGGCATACAGTGATGCCGGTGTAGAGGTGCAGCTTGATGCCTTTATTGATGATATGGCCGAAGCCTATCAATGGGCTGACCTGGTGCTGTGCCGGGCTGGCGCGCTGACGGTTGCCGAACTGGCCGCCATCGGCGTTGCGTCCATCCTGGTGCCTTATCCATACGCTGTCGACGACCATCAGACAAGCAATGCAGATTACCTGGTCAGTGTTGGTGCTGCCGTGCTGTTGCCGCAAGCGGAGTTGAATACGTTGCGTCTGCTCGAGTTGCTGCAGCTGCTGCAGCAGCCGCAACAACTGCTGCAAATGGCGCAAAGCGCTCGCGAACGCGCTATGCCAGATGCGGCGCAGCAAGTCGCTGCGCACTGTATAGCCGCAAGCGGCTGGCGGGAGGCTGCATGATGCCGGCGATACTGTCACCGCCAGTGCAGCCAGATGCCATGGGGCGTATCCGTCGTACTCACTTTGTCGGTATTGGCGGTGCTGGTATGAGTGGTATCGCCGAAGTGCTGGTTAATCTTGGCTACGTAGTTAGTGGTTCAGACCTGCGTGAAAGCGCTGTGACCCGGCGCTTGTCCGATCAGGGTGTTGCAGTCCGGTTCGGCCATCATGCCGACAATGTAGCGGATGTTGATGTGGTAGTGGTATCCAGCGCAGTGCAGGACGATAACCCGGAGGTGGCTGCTGCACGTGAACGTCGTATTCCAATTGTGCCGCGCGCAGAAATGCTTGCCGAGATTATGCGTTTCCGCTATGGCATAGCGGTAGCAGGCACACATGGAAAGACGACAACGACAAGCCTGGTCGCCAGCCTGCTGGCTGAGGGCGGTCTGGATCCGACCTTTGTTATTGGCGGGTTGCTGAACAGCGCTAATACCAATGCTCGTCTTGGCAGTGGTCGTTACCTGGTCGCCGAGGCTGATGAAAGTGATGCTTCGTTCTTATATTTGCAGCCGATGCTGGCCATTATTACCAACATCGATGCAGACCATTTATCGACATACGAGGGCGATTTTCAGCGCCTGCGCCAGACCTTTGTCGAGTTTCTTCATCACTTGCCATTCTATGGCGAAGCCGTTATCTGCATCGATGACCCCAACGTGCGTGAAGTGCTTCCGGAAATCACGCGCCAGGTACGGACTTACGGCATTGTCTCTGAAGATGCGGACTTGCGCGCAATGAATATCAATCAGCAGGGACGGCAGATGCATTTCGAGATTCATCAGGCAGATTATGCTCCTCTGCCGGTCGTGCTCAATATGCCGGGTCATCATAACGTGCTTAACGCACTTGCAGCAGTAGCGGTGGCGCGCGAACTGGGCGTTGATGATGCGAGTATCCAGCATGCGTTGCAGACTTTTGCCGGCATCGGGCGGCGCTTTCAGATTGGCGCGGAGCAATCGCTTGCCGGCGGTTCGGTGTTGTTTGTCGATGACTATGGCCACCATCCGAGTGAAATCGCAGCGACGCTGGAGGCCGTGCGTAATGGCTGGCCTGAACGGCGCCTTGTTACCGTGTTTCAGCCACACCGCTACAGTCGAACGCTTGATCTGTTTGATGACTTCGCACAGGTGCTGACCAATACCGATTTGTTAGTCGTTACCGAAGTTTTTCCGGCTGGTGAAGCTCCCATAACGGGTGCAGATGGACGAGCGCTGTGTCGTGCAGTGCGCGGTCGTGGTCGTGTTGATCCTGTGTTTGTGGAAGACCTTTCCAGTCTGCCGGATGTTCTGAGCAGCGTACTGCAGGCCGGCGACCTGGTCCTCACTCTGGGCGCAGGTTCCATCGGTGCCGCGGCCGCAGTCTTGCCTGAAGCGCTTGTCCAGTTGGACGCAGGAGGTAATCAATGAGTGGCAGCTGCAAGTTCCGGTTTCACATGGGGTGTGGTGAACCGTTGCAGAGCCGTTGGTGGGTCGCGCAACCGGTACGTATGTTATCGGCCGGGCAGAGCGCACGAGCTGTACGAGGAGGCAACCGGCGAACGGTGGCGAGCCGGGGAGTCAAATGCAAATCATGATGGCAGCGGAGTCTATGAGCGGATTGCGTGGTGAACTGAAGACCGACGAGCCAATGTCGGCTCATACCAGCTGGCGTACAGGCGGACCCGCGGACCGCTGTTACCGACCGGCAGACCTCGATGACCTGCGCCAGTTTCTTGCAGGCTTGCCTGCGCAGGAGCAACTGGTCTGGGTCGGGCTCGGCAGCAATATGCTGATCCGTGACGGGGGTATACGCGGTACTGTCATTCTGCCCTTTGGAGGGCTGGATACACTGGAGCAACTTGGTGATTACCGCATCCGTGCCGGTGCCGGCGTCAGTTGTGCCAAGGTGGCACGTTTCGCGGCACGTGCCGGACTTACCGGTGCTGAATTTCTGGCGGGCATTCCCGGCACTATGGGCGGTGCTCTGGCAATGAATGCCGGCGCTTTTGGCGGTGAAACCTGGCCGTTGGTGCGCAGCGTGGAAACACTGGGACACCGTGGCGAATTGTATAGCCGTGTGCGTGACGCATATCAGGTCAGCTACCGAACAGTTACTGGTCCGGAGAATGAATGGTTTGTATCCGCAGAGTTGCAATTGCAGCCTGGCGATACAGACAGTGCCCAGGCGCGTATCCGCAGTCTGCTGGATAAGCGTTCAGCCACGCAACCTACGCAGTTGCCAAGTTGTGGTTCGGTATTCAGGAATCCTCCCAACGATTTTTCTGCGCGCCTGATCGAGAGTTGTGGGCTCAAGGGTGAGCAGATCGGGAATGCACAGGTTTCGGAAAAACACGCAAACTTCATCGTAAATCTCGGTGATGCCAAAGCAGCCGATATCGAGGCACTGATTCGTTATGTACAGGAACGTGTACAGCAGGAGCATGGCATACGCCTTGAGCCGGAAGTGCGCATTATCGGGGAGTTTGTGTGAGGCCGATGGTCGACAAGGCTGAAGCTTTCGGCAAGGTGGCGGTACTCATGGGCGGCCACTCTGCGGAGCGGGAAATATCCCTGAAAAGTGGTGAACAGGTGTTGCAGGCATTGCAACAGCGTGGTGTCGATGCGCATGCGCTTGATGCAGGTGACAAGGATTTTGTTAAGCAACTTGAAGACGGTAATTTTGACTGTGCCTTTATTGCGCTTCATGGTCGTGGTGGCGAATGCGGTGCCATGCAGGGTCTGCTTGAGACGATGGGAGTGCCATTTACTGGCAGTGGCGTTTTGGGTTCGGCGCTGGCCATGGACAAGCTGCGTACCAAACAACTCTGGCAAGGCGTTGGTTTGCCAACGCCCGGGTTTGCTGTTTTGCGTAATGTAAATGATTTGGTGCCTGCACCTGCGGAGCTGGGCTTTCCGATGATGTTAAAGCCGGTGCATGAAGGTTCAAGTATTGGTATGGCCAAAGTTGACCGGGCGGCTGATCTCGAGCAGGCATGGCAGGCGGCAGATAGTTACGATCACGAGGTACTGGCGGAATGCTGGGTGGAAGGTCCTGAATATACCGCAGCAATTGTTGGTGAAACGGTCTTGCCATTGATCAGGCTGGAAACGCCGCGCGAATTCTATGACTACGAAGCCAAGTACCAAGCCGATACGACGCAATATCACTGTCCATGTGGATTGCCTGTTGAACAGGAAGACAAGTTAAAGGCGTTGTCACTTCGAGCTTTTGAGGCAGTGGGTGCAAGTGGCTGGGGGCGGGTGGATTTTATGCTGGATGAGGTTGGGCACCCCTGGTTAATAGAAGTTAATACAGTACCGGGTATGACAGACCACAGTCTGGTTCCTATGGCAGCCAGGCAGTACGGCTGGGACATGCCGGAGCTGGTCTGGCGCATTCTCGAAACCGGTAGGCAAGCGCGGGGTGTGCAATGAAGCAGACGCAAAAGCGGAAGCAGGCCAGGCGCAAGCAGAAGTTTGAACTGGGTGTCGGTTGGTTGAGGCCGGCGTTGGCGGTGCTCTCGGTGGTGGGGAGTGCTATTGGTTTGACGCTGATGCTCGACTGGATGCAGGACCCTCAGCAGTGGCCGGTAAATCAGGTGCGTATCGAGGGAGATTTTCGCAACCTGCAACCCGGGCTGTTACAGGCGCAAGTAGAGCCGCTCGCTGCGGATGGTTTCTTTGTCATGGATGTCAGTGGTATTCAGCAGCGACTTCAGCAACTGGCGTGGGTCGATAAAGTCTCGGTTCGGCGTGTATGGCCCGACCGACTGGAGATAAAGGTGCTCGAACAGCAGGCAGTAGCGCATTGGGGTGACAGCGGCTACATGAATGCCCGGGCAGAGGTGTTCACACCTGAGGCGCCCGTCGAGCTCTCGGGGTTGCCATGGCTGAGTGGTCCGGAAGGTCATCAAAAGCGCGTTCTGACCATGCGCCGTGACATGAGCGCACTGGTGCGGCCGTTGCAGCTGGATGTAGCGCGCCTGTTGCTTGATGCGCGGCGTACCTGGCGTGTTGAGTTGAGCAATGGCCTGGTGCTGGAAGTCGGGCGCAATCTGCCTGCGGAACGACTGGCCCGTTTTGTCCGCGTTTATCCGGCGATTCTGGCAGCGGGTAGCGGCCGGTTGATGTCAGTTGATCTGCGTTACGGTCATGGTTTTGCAGTGCATTGGGATAACTCCGGGAAAGCAGCCAAGGGTGCCGGTTAATCCGGTTATAAGGTATGTCGAAAAAACTGGAAAAAAACATGATCGTCGGCCTTGATATAGGCACCTCGAAAGTTGTCGCCATCGTTGGCGAGATCGCGCCCGATGGTGGCGTCGAGATTATCGGTATCGGTTCACACCCATCCAAAGGCTTGAAAAAAGGCGTGGTGGTAAATATCGAATCGACAGTGCACTCCATTCAGCGGGCGGTCGAAGAAGCCGAGCTGATGGCGGGCTGTCAGATTCATTCGGTATATGCAGGGATTGCCGGCAGCCATATCCGCAGCCTCAATTCGCACGGCATTGTGGCGATTCGTGATAAGGAGGTAACCCCCAGTGATGTGGAGCGCGTTATTGATGCGGCGCGCGCCGTGGCTATTCCGGCGGATCAAAAAATCCTGCACATCCTGCCACAGGAGTTCGTCATTGATGACCAGGATGGTATTCGAGAGCCTGTGGGCATGTGCGGTGTGCGTCTCGAGGCCAAGGTGCATATGGTCACCGGTGCCGTCAGTGCAGCGCAGAATATTATCAAGTGTGTGCGCCGCTGCGGGCTGGAAGTTGACGATATTATTCTCGAACAACTTGCGTCGAGCTATGCGGTGTTGACCGAAGACGAGAAGGATCTTGGTGTCTGCCTGGTTGATATCGGCGGCGGCACGACGGATATCGCTGTATTCACCGAGGGTTCAATTCGTCATACCGCGGTGATCCCCATTGCCGGTGACCAGGTCACCAACGATATCGCGGTTGCCTTGCGTACGCCGACCCAGTACGCCGAGGAAATCAAGATCAAGTATGCATGTGCACTGACACAGCTGGCAGCCAGTGATGAGAATATCGAGGTGCCCAGCGTTGGTGATCGTCCACCGCGACGTTTGGCGCGGCAAACACTCGCCGAAGTGATCGAGCCACGCTACGAAGAGTTGCTCACGCTGGTACAGGCGGAACTGCGCCGTAGTGGATTCGAGGATCTGATTGCTGCCGGCATCGTTATGACAGGTGGCAGTTCCAAAATCGAAGGATTGATGGATCTTGCGGAGGAGGTATTTCACATGCCGGTGCGCCTTGGCGTGCCGCAAAGTGTTATGGGCCTGGTGGACGTGGTGCGGAATCCGATTTATGCAACCGGCGTTGGCCTGTTGTTGTTCGGTAACCAGAACCGTGTACAGCGGGCTTTTGAAAGTGATTTCGGGCATGGCGTGCGCGGGGTCTGGGAACGGATGAAGAGCTGGTTTCAAGGGAATTTCTAGGACATTTTTACTGAATCAAAGAGAGGAGACGTCGTTATGTTTGAGTTAATGGATTCGTACAGTCAAAACGCCGTAATAAAGGTGCTGGGTGTCGGTGGTGGCGGTGGTAATGCTGTGCAACACATGGTTGAGGCCGACATCGAAGGTGTTGAGTTTATCTGTGCCAACACCGATGCGCAGGCGCTGACTAACATGAGTGCCCGTACCACGTTGCAGCTGGGTAGCAGTATCACCAAGGGTTTGGGTGCCGGCGCTAACCCGGATATCGGTCGCCAGGCCGCGATGGAAGATCGTGATCGTATTCACGAATGTATTAATGGCGCTGACATGTTGTTCATCACTGCCGGAATGGGTGGCGGTACCGGTACTGGTGCGGCACCTGTTGTGGCCCAGGTTGCCAAGGAGCTGGGTATCCTGACTGTGGCTATAGTCACCAGGCCGTTCCCGTTTGAAGGTGGCAAGCGTACTTCGGTGGCAGATCGGGGGCTTAATGAGCTTAGTCAGTATGTAGATTCCCTGATTACCATCCCTAACGAGAAGTTGCTCTCGGTGCTGGGCAAGGAAGTCAGCCTGTTGAACGCGTTCAAGGCGGCCAACAATGTACTGCAGGGTGCAGTGCAGGGTATTGCTGAACTGATCACCCGTCCGGGTCTTATTAACGTCGACTTTGCCGATGTACGTACCGTGATGTCTGAAATGGGTATGGCAATGATGGGCTCGGGCGTTGCTTCCGGTCAGGACCGCGCGCGTGAAGCGGCCGAATCGGCGGTTCACAGTCCGCTGCTTGAAGATATCGACCTGATGGGTGCCAACGGTATTCTGGTGAATGTCACTGCCGGTCTGGATCTGTCGATTGGTGAATTCGAGGAAGTCGGCAATACTGTCAAGGAGTTCGCTTCGCCGGAGGCTACTGTGGTTGTAGGGACGGTTATCGATCCGGATATGCATGACGAGCTGCGTGTTACGGTGGTGGCTACTGGTCTGGGTAACGGAGTCGAACAGTTCCAGGAAACACCAGAACCAATGAAACTGGTGCAGCGTGGCAGGAAGACCGGTCAAGTTGACTACCAGGAACTCGATCGCCCTGCGGTGATCCGTAACCAGGCCGCTGGTGAAACGTTGCCACCACCAAAAGCCACCGAAGACATGGACTACCTCGATATCCCGGCATTTTTGCGGCGCCAGGCTGACTGATACTGGAGATATAGGGCAGCGGAGATTGCTGTCAGCCCGAATGGGCTGGCATAATCCTTGTGCGTCAGGCTCGTAACCGAGTTACAAACGGGCCCGGCGTTACTGGCGCTAATGGTTACACTGGAGGCTAATCGTCAGTAGTACAGAAGCATAAAAATTAACTACCTGACGACGCCAGGATAGGCGCGAGAGCGCTAATAACATAATGATATATCAGAAAACTTTGAGGAATGTCATACGTGCAAAAGGGGTTGGGTTGCACAGTGGCGAACAGGTTTATCTCAGCTTGCGCCCGGCACCGCCGAATACCGGAGTTATCTTCCGGCGAGTCGATTTGCAACCGCTGGTGGAGATCCCGGCACGGCTGGAGAATGTCGGTGATACGCGCCTGTCTACCGCTTTGGCAAGTGGCGAGGTGTGTATTTCGACGGTTGAACACCTGCTGTCGGCATTTTCAGGCCTGGGGATTGATAATGCCATCGTCGACCTGAGCGCTGCCGAAGTGCCGATTATGGACGGTAGTGCGGGGCCGTTTGTGTTTCTTATTCAGTCCGCAGGTATCGAAGAGCAACCGGTTCCCAAGCGTTTTTTACGTATTCGCCAGACTGTAGAGGTCAGCGACGGCGACAAGTGGGCACGTTTTTCGCCACACGCCGGTTTTAAAGTTGGCTTTACCATTGATTTTAATCATCCCTTGTTACGTGGCCGTTGCAGCCATTCCGAGATCGATTTTGCAACGACCTCATTTGTCCGCGAGGTCAGTCGTGCGCGCACCTTCGGCTTTATGCGAGATATCGAAAAACTGCGTGAGGATCGTCTTGCGCTGGGCGGTAGCCTGGAGAATGCGGTGGTGCTGGATGATTACCGGGTCGTCAACGCCGACGGGTTGCGTTATGACGATGAGTTCGTCAAGCACAAGGTGCTCGATGCTGTGGGTGACCTGTATCTGTTAGGCTACAGTCTCATCGGCGAATTTACCGG
>Ga0316189_10007006_pt1 | contig 10708 bp, 12 predicted proteins | sample LowCovwburrow_MG_FD_204930 | JGI IMG/M metagenome (GOLD analysis project Ga0316189, IMG submission 204930) | Coastal sediment microbial communities from Maine, United States - Lowes Cove worm burrow | ecosystem: Environmental > Aquatic > Marine > Coastal > Sediment | place: USA: Maine... | reverse complement strand
CAGATTTAATTAATGAAGGTAACTTAGGTTTAATTAAAGCTGCACAACGTTTTGATGAAACGCGTGGTTTTAAATTCATATCTTACGCTGTTTGGTGGATTCGTCAATCCATCTTACAAGCATTGGCTGAGCAATCTCGTATTGTTCGTTTGCCATTAAATAAAATTGGTTCTATTAATAAAATTAATAAAACCTATGCTTTTCTTGAGCAATCACATGAACGTCCGCCAAGTGCTGAAGAAATTGCAAAAGAATTAGACATGACGATTAATGACGTAAAAGAATCTATGAAGAATTCTGGACGTCATGTATCAATGGATGCTCCTTTAGTAGAAGGTGAAGATTCTAACCTTTACGATGTACTTCGTAGTGGTGAATCTCCAAATCCTGATAGAGATCTTTTACACGAATCATTACGTACAGAAATTGAACGTGCATTAGAAACATTAACACCTCGTGAAGCAGATGTTATTCGCTTATATTTCGGTTTAGGAAATCAACATCCTATGACTTTAGAAGAAATTGGTGAGACATTTGATTTGACTCGTGAACGTGTTAGACAGATAAAAGAAAAAGCAATACGTAGATTAAAACATACATCTCGTAGTAAAATATTAAAAACATATTTAGGATAGTATTATATTTACGACTAAATAATGACTACAAACAGTTATCATAACTGTTCGTTTTTTGATTGATGAAAGAACCCAGAGCTGATTACTCTGGGTTCACTTTTTTACACTATTTTTGCCGAAAGATTATATATAACATGAGCAAATTAATAGCACCTTCAATTTTAGCGGCAGATTTCGCCAACCTTCAACGTGATATAGAAATGGTAAACAATAGTGAAGCCGATTGGTTTCATATTGATATTATGGATGGTGTTTTTGTTCCAAATATCTCATTTGGAATGCCCGTTTTAAAGGCGATTTCTAAACATGCTAACAAAACTATTGATGTGCATTTAATGATTGTAGATCCAGATCGTTACATTAAAACCTTTGCCGAATTAGGAAGTAATGTACTTACAGTGCATTATGAAGCCTGTACACATTTACACAGAACACTTCAAGCCATTAAAGCAGAAGGTATGCAAGCTGGAGTAGCACTTAATCCTCATACAAATATTAATGTGCTAGAAGACACTATTAATGATATTGATTTGGTTTGCATAATGAGTGTAAATCCTGGATTTGGAGGTCAAAGCTTTATTGAAAATACATATGATAAAGTAAAAGAACTAAAAGCTTTAATTAAACGCAAAGGTGCTTCCACAAAAATAGAGATTGATGGTGGCGTTACAGACAAAAATGCAAAACAACTAGCAGATGCTGGAGCAGATGTTTTAGTAGCTGGTAGTTTTGTTTTTAAAAGTGACAACCAACTAGAAACAATTAGTAATTTAAAAGCTATAACTAATAGTCACTAATAATCATCAAGTTATAAAAATCAAAATTATGTATAAAACACTGAGTTTTAGAAAAGAAAAAAAACATCAAGTTTTAATCATTTTCTCACTTACCCTTTTTATTCTATTTACTTTTTCCTGCGGTCAGGAGTCTCAATCTTCTGGAACATCAGAAAGTGAATTAATAAATAAAGTCAATGCAGTTCAGAGACAAATGATGACACAAGGAAATATGAGTGAAGAAGAAGAACTTGCAATATCAAGTTTATGCGCTCTTATTTCTGGTAATGATGGCTTTGATAATAATTATAGGCCTAATGGTGGTGTAGTTCTATTTAAAGATGTAGAAAATACTCCTATTTATAACGGCTGTGACGGGCTTTCTGAGGAGGAAACTAAAAAGTGTTTTAATGAAAGTATCTCAAAATTCATAAAACAAGAGTTCAACTCAAGCATCGCTAATGCCTTAGATATTTCAGAACCACAACAAGTAGCAGCCTTTTTTGTTATCGATGAAAATGGAAATATGTCAGGTATGAAAATCAGAGATACAGAAGTGACAATTCAAGCAGAAATAGGAAGAATATTAAGAAAAATACCTAAGATGAAACCTGCCACTCAAGATGGAATTAATGTGTCTGTATTATGTTCCCTTTTAGTAACCTATGGTAATGAAATAACAATCGAGTTGAAGTACATCCCTTCAAGATAGGTTGACTAAAAATTAAACAATTAATTAAGTCAAAAGGTTAAATCAAGCTCCTTTTTTTATTCAATTATACCAAACTGCATAACGTTGCCTTCTTAATTCCAAAGCTAAGGTTACTTCCATTTTAAGTGCTTCTTGTCGTGTTTCAATAGGATCTATATGATTATATAAACTTGGTCTTAAATACAAACCATACTTTTCAACAATATTAGAAGAGATTTTAAAACCCTTCTTGTTTCTATAACCTGTTTTATGTTGTTCAAACCGCTCTCTAGGTGTTTTACTCGTCATACCAACATATAGACACTGTAGTACACCATTAAATTGAGGATTGACTTCTCTAAACTTTCTGTTTTCATTATAAACACGTTTTGATAATTCTACAACGTAAATTCGGTATTGAGTTTTAGGCATAAATTAAACTATATTAATAACCTGCAAAATTGAAGTTCAACATTTGCCTTGTTAGCGAATAAATTTTTGGAAATTGGCTTTTAAACTCAACTGGTGTTTCAACAAAACTTTCAATTATTACAGCCAAAAACTCAAAATGATTGGTATATGCATAATCTCTAAAATATTTTGAAGCTATCAATTCATCTCGTAATGGTTTATTATCAGATAAAAAATTTGTTAATTCTTTAAACGAATCTTTAAAAATTGTGGAGCTCACATCGCGCTCTTTTATACTATTCATATGTATAGCATGTGCAAATTCATGAATACCAAGATTTAAATTATCATTACCAATATCAAACCCTTCTTCAAAATGCTTCCATGAAATTACTAAAGCACCTAATTTAGGGTTGAATTCTCCTTTATGATATGCATGATTGGCATTAGAATAAAATTCATCAGGATATACAAAAATCTTATCAATCAAACCAATATAAAAATCTCGAAATCCAAAAGTTAACATCACAGCAGTAGCGGAAACAAGAATTAATACCTCATCTGATATTATTAAACCTTCGCGGCCAATAAATTTTTTATCAATAATAAAAGAAACAACACGATGCTCAAAATGTTGTTTTTGCCTATCATTTAATTTTTTATAAAATGAAAACCTATTTCTTAGTATAGTATGTTGATTAGGTTCAAGTTTTTTAAGTTTCGCATAAATATGATTATAAAGTGGCTTTTTCTTCCGCATCACATAAGTCATTTCGGTCATCCTGAAACTGAAATACAAAACCATAATAATAAGCGCAATTAAAAATACTGCAACAAGATTATCATTATTAGTAGAAGATCCTTGTAAAATTATGTATTTAATCATTAATTGATGAACGTAAAAGTTAAGTTATAATTGCAATTGAAGATATATATAAAACTCCAAAATTTATCGTTTACAATAATAAGTTTTGGAGTTTAAATTTTTGAGCAATAGCAATAATAAATTAACTCTAAATAAAATGCATTTTCATTCCTTCATGTGAATCTATAAACCCTAAATCTTTATAAAACTTTAAGGCTTCCGATCTTTTTTTATCAGTAGTTAGTTGTAATACATGTGCCTGTCTTTGCTTTGCTCTTTTTATAGCCCATTCAAACATTTTTGTACCTAAACCTGTTCCTCTTTGATCTTTTCTAATTCTTACTGCTTCTATTTGCACTCTTATACCTCCTTGATAGGTTAAATACTGAATGAATGATAATTGCAAAGTTCCTATTATCTCTGAGTCTTCGTTTTCAACAATTATCAATTCTTGTTTATCATCATTATTTATGTTTTCAAATGCATCATAGTATTCTTTAGGTAAGGGTATTTTAAAATTCTCTCTTGTTTTTCCTAGCTCATCATCTGCTATCATTTCTACAATAGCTATAACGTCATTCTCTGTTGCTTTTCTATATTTCATGTATATTCAATTAAAAATTTAAATCAACAATTGTACTTCCGCTTTCGCAAACAAGAGAGCAAAACGCGTTGACTTTTCGGTAAAAACTCAACCTTTATTACTCTTACAATGTATTGTACACCGTTATTCTTTTATATAATTCCAGGTATTACCACTTTGCTCAAAAATCATTTGTTTTCCATCATCAGAGAAAGTGAATGATATTGACTCGGCATACATCTGTTCTAAAACAAACCTATTGTTTCCTTTATATACTAATGGTGCTTTAAACTCACTTTTTATGAAATTAACTAAAACATTCTTGTCTTGAATAAAAACAGATTTATCATTAGAATCTTTTTGAGAAACATAAACTCCTACAAATTTTTTCACTTCACTTTCTGATATTTCTACAGGTGCATCATTTAAATATAGTTTGAGAATTTCTGTGTATATCTCGTTAATATCTATTTTAGAACCGTTTGAAATTAATGTAAAAGCTAAATTTTCTTTAGAGAAATAAATTGAGGTAGCTCTAAATTCATCAATGCGTCCACGATGTCCAAATCCTTGTCTGTCATTTGTTTTATATCGAAACAGTCCCATTCCAAATCTATCTTTTATAGTTTTCATTAATGTTAGGCTTTCTGCTGAGAGTACTTTTCCAGTAAGTAAGCTTTCAAAAAAACTATTTAGATCTTTTGATGTTGAAACTATTGATCCGGTTCCTTTACCGGTAGACAAATCAGTCTCAGGAAATTCAGTCCATTTTTCATCATAGTTGTATGAATAGGATTCATTATCATTTATGTTTATTTCTTTTCCTGAATATGTATTGTTTAGTTTAAGTGGATTACAAATTTTCTCTTGCAAAAGGTTTTCGTAAGAAGTGTTATAAATTTTCTCAAGAATTAGCGCTAATAAAAAATAATTAGAGTTACTATACTCCCCTTGACTATTTGGTTTAAAGTCGCTTTCATACTTTGAAATTTTAGATAACATTTCTGTAGATGATATATATTCGGTACGATTGTCGAAGAACCATTTATCTTTTGTAAAACTGTGAATACCACTTCTATGTTGTAATAAATGAGCAATGGTAATCTTGTTCGCGTTTTTTACATTCGGAAAATAGTTTTCTATAGTTTCTTTTATATCTAACTTATTTTCTTCAATAGCCTTGAGGATTAGAGTAGCTGTAAATGTTTTAGTAACAGAACCTAGACGATATTTTGTGTTTGTACTCGCTTTCTTTTTTGATTTTATATCACTAAAACCAACAGTGTTTTCATACACTGTTTTTCCATTTTTAGACAGGATAATACTTCCCATAAATAGACCGTTTTTATCATAAGTATTTAATAAACTGTCAATATTAGTTTGATACGCGTCAGGCTTTTGCTTTATTGATTGAGTAGATTTTTTGTTCTGTGAACAAGAAAATATTAAAGTTAGTGCTATAATTAAGCTAATAGATTTTTTCATTTTGATTGATTTTTGATTGATTTTAATAAACTCTTTTTTGTTATTGTTTTCATTTTTGATATAAAAAATATGCCGTAGCTTGACCCTTTTTATTCACTCCAATCTAAAACCATTTGAGGCATTTCTGATTGAGAGTTTAAGTCTATATCTTGAATTTTTGCAACTTCATTTCTAAACCAGTTAGAAAATTCAGTGTTGTCTTTTTTAAATTTCTCAACAAATTTTTCATCTTTAGCCTCAGTATAAACCACTACTTCATATCCAATATTTGTTTTTTGTAAATACCAACTTTCTTTTGTAACTCCAATTCGTGCATGCATTTCTGTGAATTCTACATTTCTGTTCGTATTTACTTCTTTAACAAAGGCTAGCCATTCATCTATTTTTTCTTTTAATATTGGATAACTATATGCATATTTTTTCATGATGATATCTGCTTTTATTATACTAGTTTTTAATAATGACATTAGGTGCCTTTGTTAAGTGTTTTCTGTGATTATTTAGTTTAAAAAACTTTTCCATAATAATTTAAATCAACAACCTTATTATCTGTTGTTCTATAATCATTTCTGATAATTCCCTCTAATTCAAACCCGTTTTTTAAAGCCACATTGATACTTCCTAAATTATAACTATTTACTCGGCACAATAATTTTTTAAAATGGTATTCCTTTGTTAAATATATAATGACACAATCTAATGCTCTTGAAATAATTCCTCTTCCTTCGTATTTAAAATCTATACAATAGCCTATTTCTGCTTTTGGCACTACCCAATCAATGTTTTTAACATCAATGAATCCAACCAAATTATTGTTTTCTGTGTTAATTATGCTAAAAGGGAGATAGCTTTTGTTTTTCATCTTTTGATCTATAAGTTTACAATATTCCAGAGTTTCTTCTAATGTTTTTGTATTAGCAACAGTGCCTGCAAAATATTCTGAAAGACGAGCTCTATTTGAATCTATCAAATTGAAAAACGATTCCCCTTGTTTAGTGTCAAATTCGACAATTTTGAAATTTTTAAAGTTTGCAATCATAAAGTATTATAGTTGTTGGAGATTGTAATTTTTATCACAAATTTATCTTTCATTTTTAGACTATAAATTTGAATCATAGCATACAAATTCTACGACGTTCATTTCTGGGTCTTTAATAAAGATAGATTTCCATTTCACCCACTCGAAAGTCTCTGTTTTAAACTCAATTTTGTGAACATTTAAAAGGTTAATTATATCGTGATAATCATTTTTATCAATCTCTAATGCTACATGATGCAGACTTGAATTAATTACATCAATACGACTCAATTCTTCATTAAAAGCATTTAAGTTTGTCTTAGCAAATAAGGCTACAATTTGGGTGTGTCCTCCATACCCTTCGGCTATTTTTAGAAAAGTATATTCTTCTGATCCTCTAATTAATTCTAGACCTAAAATGTTCTGATAAAAATTTCTCATCATCTCCATGTTATTAACTCTTAACACTATTTCTCCTAACCCTTTTATCTTATGTTCTAACATCTGACAATTATTATTTATTTTATTCTTCGATTTCTATTCGTTTTAAGGAGCTTTATGCAATATTATTTTGTTTAATTCATCAGACCAGAGAATGTCATAATGCCCTAAGTTGTCTAACTCTACCAGTATACTTTTTTTAAACACTTTGGCTACTGCCCTTGCGCCTTCAACAGGTAGTACTTTATCTATTTTTGAATGAACAATTATAGCTTTTTTTACATTTGAAAGTTCTTTACAATAAACAGCCATATCAAGCTGATTAATGTTTTCATTGGTGTCATTTTGAATACGCTTTATCAATTCGGTTTTTGCTTTATCTTTTATTCCAAAATGATTTGATATTCCATTTATACGAGTCAAAAACCTATGAGGAGTCGTAACCATAATCCACATATCTAATTTAAATTCTGGATTATTTCTAAAAATTGTAGCGGTATTAACACTCCCAAAAGAATGACTTATAATTAAGGTTGGATTAAGAACAGGGAATTGAGATTCTAAAAATTCGGCAAATTCAAACATATTTGTTTTTGAAATTGAACTTTTTCCATGTGCAGGAGCATCAAAAGCAACAACACTATATTTTTTTTGCACTAAAACATCAACAATGACTGCAAAATTCCCAGCTTGTCCTTCCCACCCATGAATTAAAAGAGCTATTTTATCATTTGGGTTTCCCCATTGATATTTCTGAATTTGAAAATTCTTATACGCTATCTTTTGCATTGCAGACTGGTTAAGAACTGTTTCTTCTGAATCTCTTAATTTTCTTATTCTTGGGTTGCTCATAAATTTGTAAGCTATCCTAGAAACAAGTCTTGGGGAAAATAATTGTAGTATTTGAATTAATGATTTCATATTCTTGATTGAAAACTATATAACATTTAGTACAAAAAACTGTTTCAATTCAATTAATACCAGATTTTTAGTAGTAATATATTCTGTGTTATTTTTTAACAAATTCTTCTTTAGTTTGTTCTTTTCTTAATATTCAAATTTAATACGTCTAAAGCTTTATTTGCTTTTTTTATTTTATCTAATAAGCGTTCAGAACTTGGATGTTTTTCTAGTAAAAGCTTATAAATCTCAATGGCTTTATTGTAGCTTTTATTTTTCTCATAAAAAGCAGCAATATCTGAAGCTGCGTAATCCATGTCGTTGCTAATTAATTCGTTAACAAATGATTTTCTGTTTAATGCATGTAACAAAGTTTCAAAATGGTAAAAATCTTTAGCCCTAATCGCACTACGGATGATTGTATGTCTAGACCAAAGTGAGAGTTCTTGCTCAAAACCATGTCTGAGAGCTCTTTCTTTAGTATAATTGAGAGCGTAATTTAGACCCCCTGAATTAATGAATTTTTCGATATTATTAGTTTCAAACTCTTGATAGTATTTAAAGTAATTTCTAATACCATGATATAATGTTGGATAACCTGTAGAACGGTGTTTTTCAATATCTAACTTCAAGTAAGACCAATCTAAACCACTTATGTTTTTTTTGGTAAGCAAAGAATCTAACTTTTCTGTGCTATGTTTTACTTCGTATTCATCAGGACTTACAGCAAAATAAAGGCTTGTTTTTAATTCTGATACACTATTTAGTTCTTTAATTTTATCCATAATAGGGTATGGACTCGCTATTATATAACCATTAAATAGTGATGGATTCGATAGCATAGTATTAAATACTAAACTACCTCCAAACTCCCATCCAAAAAGTAATTTTTCTTTCTTTGCTCGAAATTTATTTTCTATGTAAGGAGTTAGCTCTGATTTAATAAATTCCATGAACTTTTCTTTTCCATCACCTAAATTCTGGAATCGTTGCGGATAGCTGTTATTAATTCCAACAATGATAAATTCGGGAGTTAATTTAAATTGCTTAAAAGACTGACTTAAGCTAACTGCATAAAGAAAAAATCGCTGACCATCTAATATATACAATACAGGATATGCTTCATTAGAATCTTCATAGTTTGGAGGAAGATAAATTTGAATCTGTCGTTCCTCATTTAAAATTTTTGAATCTATAATATGATTTGTTCCAACAATGTTATCTATTCCTCCATTTTGAGCTTCTAGATTGACTATTGCCAGAAGGCAAGTGATTATTGAAATTATTGATTTTTTCATTTTAAAATTAATTATTGATTTATGAAATGTTATTGCTAGTTATTTTTTAACCTATCAATTTCTTTTTGATAACCTTCCTCATTTCCTAATTTTAATTTTTTAGAAACTTTAATTCCTGATTTATAGGCTTCAATAGCTTTGTCTATTTGATTTGTTTGTTCATACAATTGAGCTAACTTATTCAGAAGCATTGCGTATTTTGGGTACGCTTCTGAAGCTCTTTTAAGTACTGTTATTGCCTCTAAAGTATTTTCATCCTTTAATAGTTTTGTTAATAAATCAAAATAATCTCCAGCTGGTCTTCTAGCTTTCTTTCCATACTTGTCAATTATATGTTTTTCACCTTTTAAAAAGTTCTGTTTACTATAGTTATTTAACAACTCTTTAGACACTTTTAAATCTGAAAACACAAATTTCAATCCATAATAATTCAATAGTATTCGAGCGTCATCATGACCTTCATCTCCAATTTCTTCATGTTTCCAACGGAAATTTTCAGGTTTATTCTCTTTAACAACTTCAACATAACGGATCAATTCTTGGCGCATTCCCCAGCCATCTCCACCACCAATTCCAAAGTAAACAGATTTATCTAAACTAGTTTTAGATTTAAAAAACTCTTTTGCTTTCTTAGTCATTTCCTCTTTGTTCCACCATAAAGCTGGAGATTGAATGATGAGAGCATCAAATAATTCTGGTTTATCCATTAGTACATATGCACTAAACAAACCTCCTAAAGAATGCCCTTCTAAAATTCTATATGGATGAGTTCGAAAGTTTAATTCTACAAATGGGATTAATTCATTTTCTATAAATTGAAGAAATTTAGGAGCACCTCCGCTTTGAGAGATTCCTGCATTACCAGTTCCTCCAAAAACATTCTGTCCTGCATTAGATGGCGTTAAATCTCTTGTTCTATTTAAACTTTCTATAGCAACAATTATCATTGGAGGAAGAATTCCTGATTGTGTTAATAGTTCTACTGTACCAACTTCATGTTTGATGTTATCTAAACCATCTATTAGATAAAGAACTGGATAATTGGCTTCATTAACATTGTACCCTAAAGGCAAAGAAATAATAACTGGTCGGTCTTCTTGCAATACTTCAGATTTTAACATGTACTGAGTACCTAAGCCTAAAAGTTGATTATCATTTGTTAACTCAATTTTTTCTGCTATTTGAGCATTTACATTCAAATGCATGAATGCAATAATAAATACAAAGAGGGTGTTTTTAAGTATTTTCATTTGTTGTTTTTTAAATATGCGATTCTTTAAACTGTTATTGATTGGTTCCTTACAAAGTTCAAAACAATCCCAATAGTATTTTTGTTCGAAAGGAAGTTTTATTTGCTCGAAAAGAATTTATATTTATTTTATTATTCGATGCTTGTTATTAAGTAATATGCATAAACGACGATCTTCAATCAAAAATGTTACGAATAAAGACTACTTAATTAACTACAAAGTTTTCAGGTTATCTGCTTTGTTTTGAGCAAAGAAAAGAGTGTTTTTGGCAAGAAAAAAGGACATATGTCCATTACGAAATAATTTAGTATTAGTAATAATCAATTATTTCAAGCTATAAAAATTAAACGATAAT
>Ga0316189_10007005_pt1 | contig 10709 bp, 6 predicted proteins | sample LowCovwburrow_MG_FD_204930 | JGI IMG/M metagenome (GOLD analysis project Ga0316189, IMG submission 204930) | Coastal sediment microbial communities from Maine, United States - Lowes Cove worm burrow | ecosystem: Environmental > Aquatic > Marine > Coastal > Sediment | place: USA: Maine... | reverse complement strand
GAGTTTGGTGCCCACAAACTTAAGACATTTTGAGCAAATTTTTAGGGGATAGGTCGCGAGCCACCTAACCCGCTGAATTCAATATGGTTAAACCTGGGGCCAAACATAACTAGGAAAGTCGGGCTAGGGAAAACATGGATTCTCCAAAAAAGGCGCGGCCAAAGTTCAGCCCATAAAGTCCGCCGACCAGGGTCTGCTCGCGGTAAACGCTGACGCAGTGAGCTATATGGTGGTCGAACAAACCGCCATAGGCGTCGATCATGCTGGCGGTGATCCATGTTTTTTCGCCACTTGCGCGAGGTCCCGCACAGGCCCGCATCACCTCTTTGAAATCTGTATCGAAGCGGATGGTGAAACGATTCTGGCCGGCCAGTTTCCTCAGGCTGTGCGAGGCTTTGAAGCGCTGTGGCAGGAGCAGCAGGCGCGGGTCTGGATTATACCAGGGAATGGGCGGTTCACCCGTCCAGGGAAAACAGCCATTGGTATAAGCGGCCACCAACCAGGGCGGCGTTATGGCCCCGCCGCAAAAAACCAGATCGTCTCGCCCGGGTCGCAGAGCCCGCATGAAGGGATTTGCGTCATGCGCCCATGAACGCAGACTGGTGTAAAGGGACGCGTCAACCATCCATCCTCCCACCGTTGCTCAAGAACGCCATCAATTGATTTGGAAATCGTTTGGCTTGCCCGCTGTTGGGCGCCTTGTCCGATCGAAGGTTCTTGCTCGCAACTTGCAACCTATTCTTGTGTCTCCAAATAATCCAGGGTGGTCATGGGGATGAACCGGGGTTCATTGCGGATGCGTTCCAGCCAGGCCAGGAGGTTGTCGTGGCCGGTGAGCGGGATGCCCGCTTCAGGGGTGACATGGACATAGGCAAACAGAGATAAATCGGCCAGGGTGAAACGATTACTCACCATAAAGGGCCGATCGGCCAGGTGGTCGTCAATCGTTCGCAAGGCCTTTTGTGCCTCTTTTTTCTTCTCTTGCAGTAGCAGGCCAATACTCTCGGGGGAACGTTTGCAGAGGGTTATATGGTAGCGTGCTGTTCCAATATTGGGTTCCACCTGGTACTGCTCGAAACACATCCACTGCCACATTTTTGCCCGTTCCCAGGGGTCATCGGGCACCAAATCGGTTCCTTCCGCAAAATAGGAAAGAATGGCATGAGACTCAGCCAGGTAACGGCCATCCAGTTCGACAAGCGGGACCCTGCCGTTGGGGTTCATGGCGAGGAAATCCTCATTACGCGACTCTCCCTTGAGCAGATCGAGATGAATAAATTCATAGGCCACTTCCAGCCGGGTTAACAGGAGTTCTACCTTATAAGAGTTGCCGGACGGGTAATAGCCATATACTTTGATCATGTTCCTCTCCGATCACGATGATAGCCGGCATTATAACCCAGGAGGAATATCTTGTTGTGCTTCGAAGTTCTTTTTCCTTCTTCAAGCATGGTTTTGGCGGAGCCGGTAATGGCATCAGGGCATTGGGATCACCACTTTAAAAAAAACAGGATATTCGCCTGTGGAATTGAATGGTATTATGTTGTTGATCAGGTAGGGTTTCTCTGGCCATGGTCCGCGATTGCCTGTTTATCAATCAAACAAAATTATTGGGTCGCGTTTTCTTATCCGGATGTGGTTCCACGCCAATTGGCTAACAAAAAGTGGGAGAGCAAGAATGAAGCTGCTTGATCAGATGATCGTGAAAACATTGCCCTGGGTGCCGAAACCTATCGTCGCAAGGCTTTCCAGACCCTATATCGCGGGTGACAACCTGCAATCGGCGATTGCCTGTATCCAGGACCTGAATAAAGAAGGCTATTTGGCCACGCTCGATATTCTGGGTGAATTTGTGACCGATATCCAACAGGCCCAGAATTCATTGGATGGCTACAAGCAAGCACTGCAGGCTATTGCCGACCACAATCTGAACGCCAATATCTCGATCAAACCCACTTCCTTTGGGTTGCTTCTGGAAGAACCAAAATGTCGGGAACTGGTAGATGAACTGATGGTGAAAGTGGCCGAGATTGGGAATTTCATGCGTCTGGACATGGAAGACTCGCCCTGTACCACCGCCACTATTGAATTGTACGACCGTTACCGTCGCCAATATGGGAATAAGGTCGGCGTGGTTCTTCAGGCCTACATGCGTCGCACCCTGACAGATATCGAACAGATCTGCTCCCAATCACCGGGCCACTTCAGGCTCTGTAAGGGTATTTATGTGGAACCCGAGGATATTGCACACAAGGGCTACCAGGAAGTTCGCGACAATTTTATGGCATCGCTCAAGGCCATGTTTGACGGCGGCGCCTTTGTGGGGATCGCCACCCACGACGATTATCTGGTAGAGGAATCGGAAAAAATGATCGCGGAAATGGGACTTGGGCCTGACCGTTATGAGTTTCAGATGTTGTTGGGCGTGCGCGAGAAGTTGCGCAACGAAATCAAGGCCAACGGCCACAATGTTCGGATCTATGTACCTTACGGCGATGATTGGTACGGTTATTCGGTACGCCGCCTCAAGGAGAACCCGGCTCTGGCAGGAACCATGTTCAAGGCCATCCTGACCGGGGGATAGTTCAAGGGGCAAGGGGCAAGAGGCAAGGGGCAAGCGCGGTGGTGCTTTGGGGGTACTGCCTTTCTCTTTTGCCGCGTGTGGTGTTTTCGCGACGTGCTGAAAGCACTACAAGCGGGAACGGGTTGCACCAGATTCGGCTTTTTTTATTTTACCACGCTGCCTCTGACCGGGATGCGTACCTCTTTCTGTTCCGGGTTATCCGTCGTTACTCTGATCTCTGCTTCGAATTTGCCCAACTCCGCCTGGCCCGAGAGGGTGGCTACAAGGTACTTTTCCCGGCCTTCGTCTTTCCCCCTGGTTATTGAGATAAACTCCGAATTACTCTCCACGCCCAATATTTGGAAATTGCTGTTGTCCGTGGAGCGGACCTTGACGGTTACCTCACGTGGTTTTCCTTCTTTGGAAGCGAACATGTAAACCGAACGCGGGCTGGTGGCAATAGGTCGTTGAATCCGAATGGAAATGGGGATGCGTATGGTCTTTTGGGCCTTACTATTGGTTTGAAAGCTCAGCGTTCCGTTGATCTGCGACTTTTGCGATGGAAACTTGCTGCCGTCTGCCGTGACCACCAGTCGGGCATGCGTTGCGTCCACCTGAACGACCCTTGCATTGAGACACTCGGGCTGAATATTGACTTCTACGTCACTCAGTTCCAGGTTGGCCATGCGGCCCGTATTGATGTTGATCTCATGCGTGGCGCTCTGACCCATACGCGCATCAGCAAAGAACAGGCTATTGGGCGCGTAACGAATATCAACCGTCACATTCCCCTTCAGAGTAACGCTGGTTCTGGGCCTGTTGGGGTCGTTGCTCTCCACCGTGATACGTTTTGTCACCTTGCCAGGGAAGCGTTGGGTATTGAAGGTCACCGAAATAATCCCACTCTCTCCGGGCTGGTACTGTTTCTTGTCTAGCTCGGCGGTGGTGCAGCCGCAGGTAGGGACTACTTTGAGAATGTCCAATGGCCCATCGCCGCTGTTTTTGAAGGCAAAGCTGGCTTTGACCTTCTCGCCCTGATCCACTTCCCCAAAATCGAAGGTGGGTTGTTCAAATTCAAGTCTCGGCTCTGCAGCGATGGAACACAGGGAAGCAAAACTCAAAAAAAGCAGACTGTACTTTCTCATGGGGTATCTCCTTTACGCATTTGGGCGTGCTCGTTGACCATTGTGGGTCGGCACTCTTGATTGTATCTAACTTAAGGGTCCAGCCAGGAGTCCGGGTTAAGGAAATGTCAATAATGTTAGCGTGATATTAAGACGCCGTGCCAGGCAAAAAAGTCAACTCCATTTCGTACTTCGTCATGCTCCTGGATCTGGACATCGTTCCGATGGGGCAAACTCACGCTCGTCATACCCGACCCTCAGTTCAAGGCAACGATCCACTGAAATCATTATAGGCCCGTTTCAATTGGTTACATGTAAAGTTTGAGCTGTGATTCAGTGATCCCAAAAGGCACCTTTTTCTTTTGCGTTCGGGTTACAATGAAGGCGATTAACGGTTAGGGAGTTCACCCATGTCCAAGCAACCCTTGTACCCTCAAATAGAAGTGGAATTATCCTGCCAGGAAGGGAGACCGGTGGCGGCTATCGCCTTGGTGCGTCGCGCCCTGCAAAAGGCAGGGTTTAACGATGACGCAAAAAGATTCACCAACGAAGTGATCGGGGGAGAAGAAGCAGAGATTATTCCCACGGCGCGCCAATACGTCACGGTTACCTGAATCAGCGCAAATACTAGCGCCTGGATTTGGGGTCCAGGGGTTCCCATTCTTCTTCCAGAACCTTCATGTCCATGGGCACTTTTTTTAACTTCCGCTTTATTCCCTTCTGGTTGTACAATTTTGCGTAATTATAAAGTTGCCTGATGCGCTGACCCGCTGGAATGATCCAGCCGCCTTCCTGAATATCGAGAATTATATCTGCCGCGCTCTTACCCAACTCGGCGTGATCCGGCACCACCGCGAACTGGCCGAGGGGAACCTGGTCTCCGGCGAGGGAAGCCACACTCACCAGAACCGGACCCTTGAATCCATCCAGGCCTGGGTCCCAACCCCAGCCCCACAGGTCACTGTTCTTGTGGAACGCCAACAAGGGATTATCGTTGAAGACCCAAATAGCGTCCACATCCTTTTTTCTCAGTTCCTTTAGTCCGTTTTTTATCTGTTTATAGAGATTCTTTTTCTTCTCATCGACCATCTTGCCGACCAACTCGATCCGCTCATCCGCACACTTGTCCTTCTGGAGCTTGAAGAAATGCTCCAACTGAGAACTGTAAATGACCCCCACCTTCTCGACTTTTTGGGGAAACAAAGAACGGATGGCCGGCAAACTGGTGGCCGCTTGGGCCTCGTAGAGGATGCCCGTGGCGTTCTTTAACTTCTTGATGCGGTCTTCGGCAAAAGATACCATCAACACCACGCATGGCGGGAATTTGGCACCTTCCGGTTGCGCCTTCTGAAAATCGAAGTAAAGGTCGATATCTTCCATCACCACCACGGCTTTCGGGTTGACCTCATAAAACTTTTCTGTGAAATTCTTGATGGTCGTGTCCTTCCCGACAATCACTTCAACAATCTCGAATTCTTCTTCAAAATGACCCAACATGCCCCGGTTCGCCTCGTCAAATTGGGCGCTGGCGGGCCGCAGTACCAGGACCACGTCTTTATCAGACGCACCCGTGCCCAACCAGCTCAAGCACAAAAATAGTAGCACAAGCGAACAGACGATACGACTGCCGGTCGTCGCGAACATTAAGTGGGAACCTCCGTGAATGGTTTAAGGGTGGTGGTTAAAAATCCGTGGATCATGGTGAAATAAAGTGTACAAGGGAAAATACCCAAAGGCTCTAAGAACTGTCTTCAGGGTTTGTAAATAGTCCGAATAGTCAAAGCCAGAATAGCCGGAACCGCATTTCTATCATAGCAGAAAAAGGTAGACGATAGGTAATATTATCTAGCATATATCACTCGCTCAGTGTTTTTTTAGCAAGGCGCTTCTTTTTTCATGCGACACTCCGCACACAAAGTATAAATTTTCAAGCAACTCATACTGGAATCCCACATTGCACCTCATTGCTTGCAGAGCTATCCATGAAGCGCACGCTTCAAGAATTTACCCATCTCTTTCACATTGGGTTCGTAGTTCATGGTGATGTGGTTACCGGGGACCTTGTGGATCTCGATACCGCCTTGCACCAACTCAATCCATGGCAGGTGCATATTGGGAACATTGAGCTTGGCTACCTCGGTCGGTCTGAAGAAGATCACTCGGCCTGGGTAAGGTTTTGGCACATAGTTGTGCATGGCGTCCTGGTGGGCCATCCAGGTCTTGAACAGGGGGATCCCCAGCGAAGCGGGCAGAATATCGAGCCGGTTCACGTGGCGCGCCTCATCGAAGATATAGGTCAGCTGCTCCTCCGGGTCCAGTTCGCGTAGCTCGTTGACGTCGAACTCCAACTCGTCGCCCAGCAGATAGTCCAAAATCTCGGCAAAATCCTCGGTGCGGGCTGGCATGGCACCAGGTGCTGGACTGTCGATTAAAACGGTTAACGCCACCGGAATATTACGGGCTTGCATTTGTTGACTCATTTCATAGGCCACTACCCCGCCATAGGACCCGCCGCCTATTAAATAGGGCGGTTTTGGCTGGAAACGCAGTAACTCTTCCACGTAATACGCTGCCTGTTTGACAATATCGTCAAACGGCTCCATGTTGCCCAACAAGCTCGGTGCCTGGATACCGTAGAAGGGTTGTCTGGACCCAAGATAACCCGCCAGATCCTTGTAATAGTAAACTTCGCCACCCACGGGATGAACCATGAACAAAGGCATCACACGCGGGTTGCCGCGCTGAATCTCCACAATTGGTGAATCGGCAATGCCGCCCGAGCCCGAGGCGCGATGGTCGTCGATGAACTCGGCCAACATGGCAATCGTGCGACTCTTGATCAGCGTGTGGCTGGCAATCGGTAAATGGAACAACTGACTCAAGCTGGAGGTCAGACGTACCGCGATCAGCGAGGTCCCGCCCAACTCGAAAAAGTCGTCGTGAATGCCCAACTCCTTCAAACCCAGGAAATCGCGCCATACCTCCGCGACCGATGTTTCCGTGGCATTGCGCGGTGCCACGAACCCTGTGTCGACCCCGGGCCGGTAATGATCCTCGGCGTAATTGTCGTCAGCCGCGTTGTCAATCTCATCCGCCGCCAACCAGAAAGGCTGTTCCTTTTTCTTCTGCGGCTCTACCCAGTGTCGTACCCGATCGAAAGGATAAGTGGGCAGGGATAGCCGACGTCGCGGCGTATCGTGATAACCCTTCCAATCCACCTCTACCCCGGCCAGCCATAGCCGGCCCAAGGTATTGCACAGGTAATGCGTATCAGACTCTTCCTCGTGGGGTTGGGGCATGGTTCCCAGTATGTGGGTATCGCTTTCTTCGGACCTGTAACCAATGGCAATTCTGCTCAATGTATGGTCGGGGCCAACTTCTAAGAAGACCCGATTGGGTGTTTTATACAGTTCGTCCATACCCTGTCCAAAACGCACGGGATCGCGCAGGTGTCGGGCCCAGTAGAAGGGGTCCGTGGCCTGCTCATCCGTGATCCAGGTCCCCGTCAGATTTGAAATAAAGGGGATCTTGGGCGGCTTCAGATCAAAATGTTGCAAGCGCTCGATAAACTCGGGCAGGATCGGCGCCATCATGGCCGAATGAAAAGCGTGGGCCGTGTGATTGCGGCGGCACTTGACGCCCTTCTCGATTAACTTAACGCGTACCTCGTTGATGGCCTCCTTGCTGCCAGACAACACGCAGCGTTCGCCCAAAACTGCGGCAATGGAAAGTTCATCGTGCAGCAAATGTTGGAGATGGGCTTCTTTCTGGTCCACATACAGCTGCGTACCGGGCGGCAACGTCTGCATCAGGCGGCCGCGTGTCACCATGGCATCCAAGGCGTCAACCAGGCAAAACACCCCGGAAATACAGGCGGCCACATACTCGCCCAGGCTATTGCCGATCATGGACTGGGGTTGAATCCCCCAACTCATCAACAGCCGGGCCAGGGCATACTCCGTAATAAATAGGGCCGGCTGGGTGACATAGGTGCGGTTCAACTTCTCGGTACGCCCCGCACGATCATAACGCGACAAGGTATTGTGCAGACTTGGTACATGTTCGTGAATAATGTCCCAGCAGTGCTCTACCACTTCCCGGTAACGCCGCTCTTTGCGAAACAACTCGCGGCCCATGTTGATGTACTGCGAACCCTGACCCGGGAACATAAAAGTCACGGGTCGTTTACCGGACTTAACAGTCCGAGTATACACCCGGGGAGAGTCCGTGCGTTCCAGCTCCAGCACGGCCTCGTGCAGGTTCTGACAGGCCAGTACCCGACGGTGCTTAAAATCCTGACGGCCCACATGCAAGGAATAACCCACCTCCGAGAAATTGGCGTGGTGGTTGTGTTTGAGAAAATTGACCAGATCCCGGGTACTCTGATCCAGGGCATTCGGGGTCTTGGCGGAGAGCGTAATCAATTGCCAGGGCCGCGACGGGACCGCAGGCAACTGGGGCGGTGCCTGCTCCAAAACCAGATGCGCATTGGTGCCGCCCAAACCGAAAGAATTCACACCGGCGCGGCGCGGGCCCGATCCAAGTGGCCAGGAGCGCAAGCGGGTATTCACGTAGAAAGGCGAATTCTCGAAATCGATCTCTGGATTGGGCTCGCGAAAATTGATCGTGGCCGGGATCTCGCCATGGTACAAGCATAGAACGGCCTTGATTAAAGCGGCCATGCCCGAGGCCGTGTCCAGGTTCCCCAGATTCGGTTTCACCGCACCTACCGCGCAGTAACCCTGCCTGTCTGTCTCGAACCGAAAGGCATTGGTCAAACTCTGCAGCTCGATCGGGTCACCTAGTTTGGATGCATTGGAAGAGGTTTCCACGTAGTCAATCTCATCGGCGCTGACGCCCGCCGCGTCGAGCGCCTTGCGAATCACTCGGGTCTGGCCCGCCACGCTGTAAGTGGTGTAATTGTCCTTGTCTGAACCGTCGTTGTTGACTGCGGAACCACGCACCACGGCATACACATGGTCGCCGTCCTCCACAGCAGCCTCCAGGCCTTTCAGCACCACTACGCCGGCACCCTGGCCGGGCACCGTACCGCTGGCCTCAGCGTCGAAACAACGTGCCAAACCATCTGGCGGCGACAACATACCCGGCTCGTAGAGGTAACCCGTATGCCTCAGGCCACCAAGGGAAACACCGCCCACCAGGGCCATGCGACAATCGCCGGCCAGCAACGACAGAGTAGCCATATGAATGCTCACCAATGAGGTAGAGCAGGCGGTCTGCACCGCTAGCGAAGGACCGGTTAATCCCAGCTTAAACGAGGTGCGCGGACACAAATTGTCCTTGGTATTACAGATCATGACCGGGAACCAGCCCGCCGTTTCCATCAGCTCCTTATTGGGCAACAGATGGCCGTCCAGATAGTGGTTGTGGCCCGCCCCGGCAAACAAGCCGATTTCAAACGGGTAGTTATCCGCCGCATAACCCGCGTGTTCCAAGGCTTCTCTGCTACATTCCAGGAAAATGCGGTGCTGGGGATCGGTGAGCTGGGCCTGGCGTGGAGTAAACCCGAAAAAAGCATGGTCGAACGCTTCTAGACCCTCGAGCACGGCCCTATAGGGCACATAGTTGGGGTTGGCCAGTTCCACCTCACTGACCCCTGCCTCCAACAGGGTTCCCCGATCGAATCGCGTCACCGTCTGTTTGCCCTCGCGCAGAATCTTCCAGAGTTCGTCCAAGTTGGAGGCACCGGGAAACCGAAAGCCCATGCCGATGATGGCAATCTTCGAGCCCGTATCTGCCCGCACCTGGGCCAGCAATGCTTCGCGCTGTTTCTGATACTCCCGTTCTACGGCAAAAACCGCTTCCGGGTTCTCCTCTTCCTCCAAGTAGAAGGCCAGGTCGTGGATGTTGGGGTATTTGAACAGGTCGATGCGTTTCAGGTCCTGTCGCAGAATCTCGGGTAGCTTTTCATAGACCTGCATCAGGCGTAGGGAATCACCGCCCAACTCAAAAAAATCGTCGTGGGCGGTGATGCGATCCAGCTTCAGCACTTGTTTCCATACATCGAGGATGTTGCGTTCCACCTGGCTGAAGGCACGCGCGTAGGTCAATTCACGATCACTGAGTTTCTCGGGTGGCGGTGGCAGGGCCCCGCGATCGATGCGGCCATTGGGCGTCAATGGGAAGGCCTCGATCCGCACAAACGCTTTGGGACACATGTAGTTAGGTAAAATCTTCTTGAGTTCGTTGCGCATCTCTTCCACATCGGGCTCTTCTTCTTCGCCGGGAATATAATAGGCCACCAGACTCTGCCCACCCCTGTCTTCGCGGGTCAGAGCCAGCGCCTCGCGTACCCCAGGAACAGTGGCCAGGACCGCCTTGATCTCGCCGTACTCGATACGGCTGCCGGCAACCCGTTTCTGATGATCGATATGACCCAGGAACTCCAAATTGTCATCGCTGAGAGTGCGCACCAGGTCTCCGGTCTTGAAAAGCCGGCCACCCGGTTCTGTGCCGAAGGGATCGGGAATCAGGCGAGCGGCGGTGATGCGTGGCCTATCGAGAATTCCGCGGGTCAGGCCCATGCCGCTCAAGTGAAGTTCTCCCTCCACTCCATAGGGCTGGGGTTGCAGGAAATCGTCCAGCACATAAGAGCGCATATTGGCAATGGGTTGACCAAGGGGAACGGACTGCCAATGCGAAGTGGTTTTACAAGCCCAGGTGCCCACGTCGATGCACAGGGCCGGGCCACCATAAAAATTGTAGAGGCCGGCCTCGGGCCAAACCTCTCGGAACTTCTTCTGCACGCGGCGGTCTAGAGCCTCCTCGCTGCACAGTACATTTTTCAGGCAGACCACGGCTTCGGCATCGGCCTCATTGAGCACGGAGCCCAACATGGATGGTGTAAAATGGGCCAGGGTTACCTGCTTGTGGGCCATCAGAGAGACCAGGTAACTCGGGTCCTGGTGGCAATCGGGCTGGGCAATGACCACGCGCGACCCGCTGATAAGCGGCAGGAACATCTCCCAAACCGAAATATCGTGGGTAAAAGGCGTCTTGAG
>Ga0316189_10007002_pt1 | contig 10709 bp, 7 predicted proteins | sample LowCovwburrow_MG_FD_204930 | JGI IMG/M metagenome (GOLD analysis project Ga0316189, IMG submission 204930) | Coastal sediment microbial communities from Maine, United States - Lowes Cove worm burrow | ecosystem: Environmental > Aquatic > Marine > Coastal > Sediment | place: USA: Maine... | reverse complement strand
GCATAAATAGCATAATGAAATGAGCGAAATATACCAGCTACATCTTTTAAAGGCGGCTGTTTTACTTTTCTATCTCTAATGGTGCTTTCTGGTTCGCCTTCAAAATCTATAATGTAGAAATCGTCGTCCTTTACCAGTATTTGTCCTAAGTGATAATCGCCATGAATTCTTATACGTTCGCCTTTTAATTTTGTCCAATCGAAATCAACAAAACGTTTTCTGATGCTGTTTTTTTTATTTAGAAATTCATTTGCTAATTCTAAAGCTAAGCCTTCAAGTTTATGCAGACTATTTTCAATAGTATTTAATCTATTTTGAAACTGGTGTAGTACTTTGTTTTTTAACCAAACGGTATAATCACCATTATAATGTGCTGGTGTAAAAGCTGTTTCTTCAAATTCTGAACCTAAAGCTATATGCATTTCGGCAGTACGTTTGGCGAGTGTTTGTACTTTTAAAAACACGTTTAAACCTGCCCAATCTATAATTTGTAGTGGGATATCATGAATGGTTAAACTCTGATACAGCTCGGTGTTTGGAAGCGCATCAATAGCAATACTTTTGTGTTCTAAATTGCAGAATACTTTGTGGAGTTCTTTTAGCATATAATCCCATGCGTCGCCTTCATTTGGAATCATTTCTTGCATTAAGCCAATAGTAATATTTACATTATCTGAATCTGCTAAATTGATACTTCCTAAGTAAGATGGTGTATTTTCATATTCTTTTTTTTCTGACAAGAATCTGCTCATTTCGTAATCTGGATTTTTATCAGCAAAAATGCGTCTGAAAAATTTTAACACGTATTTTTCGTTATAAACTAAAGAGGTATTACTTTGTTCTAAAGCCATAAAACGTGACGATTCATAGGTCTTGTTTTCAAACAAATGACTTTTATGATATTGTACTTTCGTAGTGTCTTTAGGCTCTGCTGTAGCAATACGCTCAAAAACCAGCTTTCTAAAAGCTTCTAGGTTTGTGGCATCAATAATATAGCCTTTTTTATTATTGATTTCGATAGGAAGAATCCTGTCTTTTTGAGCAAAATTTTCATCTGTTACAAAAGCAATAGGTAAAAAATAGTGCTGATAAAATGCTTCAACAAAATTAACCTCTAAGATTAACCCATAGTAAACCTCTCCTTTTTGTTGAATTTTGAAAAATTCAGCTAATTCAATGTATTTGAGCCTACTTGCTTTTCCGCCATACCAGCGTTGTTTAACAATATATTTTTCTAAAACATCTGATAAAAATACTTTTACAAACTCGTTATTATCTAGCAACTCTTCCCATGTTTTATTAAACTGAAAAAAGGAATTTAAAGCCGCTATCGATGTTTGTTTTGGCATGCTATTTATTTATCTTGAAGATGTGGAAGGGAAGCGTTGGGTGCAACTCCACAAAATTCCATTCGTTGTTCCAATTGTAACGACTATTAGTTATTAAATCATGCATTTCCAGATGATGCCCGTTATTAATACCCAAATCATGCAAAGGCAGTTGAACCGTGCCTTGTTGCGCATTAAATGCATCTAAACTTATAATAATTAAAAGTTCGTTAGTTTTAGAATCGTTCCACTTATAAAACGCCATTAAATTATCGTTTTCAACGTAACAAAACTTGATGTTATTTGTTTGTTGAAGCGCCTCATTTTGCTGACGAATATGATTGATTTTTGAAATAACAGTAACGAGTTTATTTTCAATAGTCCAATCGTAATGTGTAACCTGAAATTTTTCTGAGTTCAAATATTCTTCACGGCCAAGTAAGGCATCACTTAACATATATTCGTAAACAGGGCCATAAAGCCCAATGCTAGAGCTTAACGTTGCGGCAAGCACATAACGTTGTATGTGTTTAGATTCGTTTGCGCCTTGTAAATGAAAGGGGTTTATATCTGGGGTATTGGGCCAAAAATTGGGCTGCATATATTCTTTTAACTCAGATTGTGTTAACTCTTCAACATACTCGGTAAGCTCGTGCTTGGTGTTTCGCCAAGTAAAATAAGTATACGATTGTGTGTAACCTTGTTTCGCTAATTGTTGCATCACTTTTGGCGCCGTAAAGGCTTCTGCCAAAAAGATAACATCTGGGTGTTTAGCTTTTACTTTAGAAACAATCCAGTTCCAGAAATAAAATGGTTTTGTATGTGGGTTATCAACTCTGAAAACTTTAATACCACAATCTATCCAATACATTAAAATATCTAAACATTCATCCCAAAGGGCTTTGTAATCTTCGGTTTCCCAATATATAGGTAAGATGTCTTGATATTTTTTTGGTGGGTTTTCTGCATATTGCACCGTACCATCGGGTCGCCATTTAAACCATTGCGGGTGTTCTTTAACCCACGGATGGTCTGGAGCTGCTTGAAGCGCATAATCCATAGCAATTTCAAGATTATGAGCTTTTGCTTTTTTAATTAAAGCTTTAAAATCATCAAGTGTTCCTAAATCTGGATGAATCGCTTTATGATCGCCGAATTTAGAACCAACACCCCAAGTAGAGCCAACATCGCCTTTAACAGTCGTTGTTGTGTTGTTTTTGCCTTTTCTGTTTACTTCGCCAATAGGGTGTATAGGCGGAAGGTATAAAGTGTCGAATCCCATTTTTGCCACACGAGCTAGTAAGCGTTCACAATCTTTAAATGTACCATGAACACCTTCTTTTTGTGATGCTGAACGCGGAAAAAATTCATACCATGTGCTAAAACGAGCTTTTTTTCTATCAACATAAACCTTATAATCAATAGAACTGTTTGCTAATATTTTTTTTGGGTTATTGAAAAATAGGTTATGAAGTCTTTTACTAGTTGCCTCGTTAATTGCTTCATCATAATGTTGTGCATCGCCAAAAATATGTTTAAGATGGTCTAAATATAATTTATCCTCTTTTAATACCTTTTTATGAATGGCTTCTAGAAAAGAAATGCCTTCAAGTAATTCAGAATTAACATGCTGCTTATCGTCAATTTTGCGTTCAATACCATGTTGCCAGTTTAAAGCATAATCTACCCAAGCTTCAACTTTATAGGTATAAAAGCCTTGTTTTTCAACGACAAAAGAAGCTTCCCATTCGTTGTTTTCAACCAACTGCATGCGTGTTTCACGCCATTTTTTATCGTTTTCATGCTTAAATAAAACTGATGCTCCAAGTACGTCATGACCATCAGCGAGTATATGCGCATTAACATTTACAATTTCGTTTTCAACACGTTTTATATAAAATTCGCCACCATTTACACTAGGCGAAACATAATCAATTACAACTCGTCTTTGGTCTTGCATAAGAATTGGTTATATAAGAAAGATAAAAGTTTAAAGGTTTTTTAAATTACAGCTCCTTTAGGAATGGTTACTCCGTTTTTAATAACAACAATACCATCTCTAATACAATAGGTTTCAGTTTCTGCATCTTCAAGATGTTTACCTCCTTCAATTTTAACACCGTCACCAATACGGCAATTTTTATCGAGTATGCAATTTTTTATAATACAGCCTTCGCCAATCCCCATTAAGTTTTCAATTTTATTGTTTTGCATGTCGTCAAGAGATTCATAATAGTCGGCTCCCATCATATAAGTGTTTTCTATTACAGAATCTTTACCGATTCTTGATCGAATACCAATTACCGATTTTTCGATTTTAGTGGCACTTATAATACATCCCTCAGAGACTACTGCTTTCTCTAAAATAGTACCCGCGATTTTTGTAGTGGGAAGCATTCTGGCATGCGTATAAATCCGCTTTTCTTTATTATATAAATCAAACTGAGGAATATCATCGGTCAATCCTAAATTAGCTTCAAAAAACGATTCTATGGTTCCTATATCCGTCCAATACCCTTCATATTGATAACTTAATGTTTTGTGTTTATCTATAGCTTGAGGTATAATTTCTTTACCAAAATCATTAGTGTCAGGGTTTTTCATCAATTCTACTAGCAAATCTCTGTTAAATACATAAATACCCATGGATGCTAAATAGTGACGTCCTTGTGCTTTCATATCATCACTTACTTCTGAAGTCCATTCTGGTAATAAACTGGTTTCTGGTTTTTCAATAAAAGAGGTGATTAGACTGTCGCTATTTGCTTTAAGAATACCAAAACCTGTGGCGTCTTTGGCATTTACAGGAATAGTAGCAATAGAAATTTTGGCACCACTATTTTCGTGGGCTTCAATGAGTTTATCATAATCCATTTGGTATAATTGGTCTCCGGATAATATTAAGGCATATTCAAAATCGTGTTGTAAAAAATGATGCATGCTTTGTCTTACAGCATCAGCCGTACCTTGAAACCAGTTTTTACTTTGTATTGTTTGTTCGGCGGCCAAAACATCAACAAAAGCAGAACTAAAAAAACTAAAGTGATACGTGTTTTTAATATGTTTATTTAAACCAGCAGAATTAAACTGAGTTAATACAAACATGCGCTTAATATCGGCATTTATACAATTGGATATAGGAATATCTACCAATCTATATTTTCCTGCAATAGGGACTGCAGGTTTAGAGCGTTCTTCTGTTAGAGGGTAAAGTCGTGAGCCTTGACCACCACCTAGTATAATGGATAAAACTTTATTGTTAATCATATCTTCTTGGATTTTTTTAGTTAGTTAATTTGTTTTACACTAATGTTTTATATAATTCTTCAACTTGTTTTGCAATGGCAATCCAATCGAAATAATCTTCAACACGTTTTCTACCATTCCTTGCCATAGTTTCCCTTAGCGTTTTATCTCCAATCACCTTATTAACACCTATAGCTAAATCTCGTGCAAATTTATCAGGGTCAATTGGTTCAAAAGGTGCTTCTGTTTGTTGTTCTAACGGAATTAAAAAACCTGTTTCGCCATGAACAACAACTTCTTTTATCCCGCCTACTGCACTGGCTACAACGGCCGTATCACAAGCCATAGCCTCAATATTTATAATGCCGAAAGGCTCATAAATTGAAGGACAACAAAACACATCGGCATGCGAGTATAATTGAATAATTTCTTCTTTGGTAACCATCTTATCAATCCAAATCACATTATTGCGTGTCTTTTTTACGTCATTAACAGCGTTTTCCATTTCTATGCCAATTTCTTTCGTATCAGGTGCACCTGCACAAAGTACGATTTGCGTATCTGGGTTAATATATTTTATGGCATTTACTAAATGAATAATCCCTTTTTGACGTGTAATTCTTCCAACAAAAAGCACATACGGTTTGGTTTTATCTACACCATACTCATCTAATGTTGAGGTTTCAGAGGTTGTTATATATTGTTGAAGATTGATGCCATTATAAATAACATGAACCTTACTTTGGTCAACATCAAAATGTTTAATAACATCTTCTTTAGTTTCTTCTGATACAGCAATAAGAGCGTCTGCCATTTCAATAGCCGTTTTTTCAACCCACGACGATGCATCATATCCTCGGCCTAATTGTTCTCGTTTCCAAGGTCTTAATGGTTCTAGCGAATGCGTTGTTATTACCAAAGGAACGCCATAGCATAATTTTGCAACAATACCAGCAAAATGCGCATACCATGTGTGGCAATGTACAACATCTGCATCAATAGGCTCTGCATTCATATGAAGGCAGGTGCTTAGGGTTTTAAACACCGATTTTAATTTGTCATCTGCGCTTTCAAAAACACCATCATCAAAAGGAAACCCTTTAACCGTTAAGTTGTCTGATTTATCATCCTGATCACCAAAACACCTCACATCTATTTCCATTAATTTAGCTAGCTCACCAGCTAAATATTCAACATGAACTCCGGCGCCACCATAAACATAAGGTGGAAATTCTCTGGTGTAAAACAGTGCTTTCATATAAATAATTTATCAAATAATATGTTTCAAGCCTCAAATTTAAGGCATATTATTGTCCTAGTTAAGAGATCATTTAAGAATTAAAGACCTTATTAAAATTTAGGTATAATATTGAAAATCAAGTAAAAAAAATCTGAAAAAATCGAAAATTGTTAATAACGTTAGTTGAACATTAAGTAACTATTACTTTAAAGTGAACCTTTGTTAATCACAGCATTTTTTAAGGGCTTTTAATAGGAGGCTTTCTTGGTTAATGTTACTTTGTTATAAACATACAAAATAATTGTTAACAATTTGAGTGTATTCTTCTTTTTGAAGAAAAAAAGGTAGAATTGAGATACATGAAATTATCAATAATAAAAACATGCTAAAACCGCATTTTGGTTTTAATTATTTGTGAAAAGTGACAGCTCCTTTTAGTTGGTACTATTAGGTAATTCTTTTTTTAAGAAAAAGGGGAGGGTAAAAATGTAAGGCTATCGAAAATCACTCGATCTGGCATTCATTTATGTTATATAAATCAAAATGCACAACGGGTTAATACTATTAGTTAAACCCATTAAAACAGAGGTTTCATAGATTTAACATGATTTTCTCGTTCTTTAAAGCTCTCTTTTAGTAAATCTATATTTCTATACCATTCAAATAAGGTATTAATATCTGAATATTTATCTATATGAATGGGAATGTATTGATGAATGGCATTAAAATTTTTATCAACGATATTATTAAACTTTTCTGAAGAAAAAGCTTTGTCGTTTAATAATTGTTGGTATCTATTAGTAAATTGTGTTTTAAAGTCGGAATCGCTATATAAAACATTAAAAAGATCTGTAATAGGATTTTCTACCCCCTCTTTTCCTGAATGCATTGAGGGAATTTTTATAAAATCTAAAGGATGATTCTTAATTTTTTTAGTGTTTGCCAAATCCAAATCAAACATTATAAATCTAAAGGGTTCATCGCTTACCGCATAAAATCTAACGTTGTTATAAGGCCAATCTATATTCGCAATATAAGATTGAAAAATCATGTAATCAATAAAATTGTCTATATCTACTTCCTGTTTAAGGTAGTCTAAATTCTCTTCATCTATAGCGTTTAAAAAATTATCAATTCTATCAAAATCGCCATCTTTTTTTTCTATTTCACCAGGGGTGTTGATTTTAGCTAAAGTGATGTTCTTCTTTTTTGTGTCATTTAATCTAGAAACACCATTCGTATTAGCTTCTGAACGTAAATTCATAATGCCAGAAAATGCGTTGTTTATAAATACAATTGCTGGTTCGTAATATGTTAAATCTATATTTAATCCAGCATCAATACCCAATTGTGTATATGAAATATCTTTAAGTAAGGTTTCTTTAAAATCGTTACCAGAGTTTCGTAATCTAAACGCTTTGATATCTTCAAGCGAATGATTTTGGAGGACATTTTCTGGATTTAATAATACGTTGTTTCTATTATCAAAGGTATCATCAAATTTAATTCCTAAAGATTTGAGATTAAAAGTAGCAGATTTGGATCCTTTTATTTCAATTTCAACTAATTCATCCGAAATTAAAAGTGAGTTATTTCTGTATAGGTTTAAAAAGCCTTCAATTTCAATATCTTCTAGATAATTTAAATACATATTATCGAACTCTTCTTGATTTACTATAATATTAATTACAGGAAACTCTGTGTTTAAATCTGAAATAGTTAAGTCCTCAGAGCTTAAGAACTCTTCCGCTAAGTTTTCACTAAATTTAGAACAACTAATAGATATTGTAAGTATTAAACAAAGATAAAGACACTTTTTTTTCATCATTAAAACAGTTTGTAAGAAATTCCTAATGATACATCTGTATTAGGGTGGTTTACTAAAAAGGAATTAGAAATATTAGATACATTTTGTTTAATTATTAAAAGAATATCAATGTTGCTTAGCAAAGCATAAGATCCTTTGAACATTAGAGATGTTCTTATTAAATTTCTGGCTTTAAGCTCAAATTCCTTAAAATCCCTATTGTTAGTAATGGCAACACCGCCACCAATATTTATTTTTCCTAGAATAGAATAGCTGATTATAAAAGGTAAATTAAGTCTTAAACTTGTTGATTTAAAGTTTGATAAACCTATGTTTCCAGAACTAAAATACCATTGTATTCCAACACCTGTTTCTGCAAAAATATTTTTGTAAAGTTTAAACTTATAATTTGTATTTACTTGTGTAGTGAAAATATCATAGTCTTCAATATTTTGGTTTATTAATGACAGGTTTTTATTAAAACCAATACCTGTTAATATTTCGGCAGAAAATTTCTTTTGACTAAAACTATTTAAACTAAAAAACAATATGAATAAGAGTATAAATTCTTTTTTCATTTTATGTTACTTTTTTAATCATTCAACTTTAAAACCGCCATAAATGCTTGCTGAGGTATTTCAACATTACCCACTTGGCGCATACGCTTTTTGCCTTTTTTCTGTTTTTCAAGTAGTTTACGCTTTCGCGAAATATCGCCACCATAACATTTTGCAGTTACATCTTTACGAAGTGCTTTAATGGTTTCGCGCGAAATAATTTTAGCGCCAATTGCCGCTTGAATTGGAATATCGAATTGCTGACGCGGAATAAGTTCTTTTAATTTCTCGCACATTTTTTTGCCAATATTTTGTGCATTATCAGCATGTATTAAGGCTGAAAGTGCGTCAACAGGTAATGCATTAAGTAGAATATCTAAACGCACTAATTTTGAGACTTTCATACCAATAGGATGATAATCAAAAGATGCATATCCTTTTGAAACGGTTTTTAAACGATCGTAAAAATCGAAAACAATTTCGGCTAATGGCATTTCAAAAGTCAATTCAACCCGCTCTGTTGTTAAATACGTTTGGTTTATAACAATGCCTCTTTTTTCAATACAAAGGGACATAACATTACCAACAAAATCGGATTTTGTAATTATAGTTGCTTTTATATAAGGCTCTTCAACACGATTTACTGTTGAAGGATCTGGTAAATCGGAAGGGTTATTTACTATAAAAGCCTCCTCAGGATTTTTATTTGTAAATGCGTGGTACGATACATTGGGAACGGTTGTAATAACCGTCATATCAAACTCGCGCTCTAAACGTTCTTGGATAATTTCCATATGAAGCATGCCTAAAAACCCACAACGGAAACCAAAACCTAAAGCCGCTGAACTTTCTGGTTGAAATACTAAAGAAGCATCATTTAATTGAAGTTTTTCCATAGAGTTGCGAAGCTCCTCATAATCTTCTGTATCTACAGGGTAAATACCAGCAAAAACCATAGGTTTTACATCTTCAAAACCTTCAACAATGTTAGTTGTTGGTTTAGCAAAATCGGTTATAGTATCACCAACTTTTACTTCTTTAGCGGTTTTAATTCCTGTAATTAAATAGCCAACATCGCCCGTTTTTACACTTTGTTTTGCAACTTGTGTTAGTTTTAAAGTACCAACCTCGTCGGCATAATATTCTTTATCGGTCGCAACAAATTTAATTTTTTGTCCTTTTTTAATTTCACCATTAAACACCCTAAAGTAGGTTTCAATGCCTCTAAAGGTGTTGTAAACCGAATCAAAAATTAAAGCTTGTAATGGTGCATTTGGGTCGCCTTTAGGGGCAGGTACACGATCAATAATGGCTTCTAAAATATTATCAACACCAAAGCCTGTTTTTCCACTAGCGTGAATCACTTCTTCTGGATCGCAACCTAATAAATCTACAATATCGTCTGTTACTTCTTCTGGGTTGGCACTTGGTAAATCTACTTTATTTAAAACCGGGATAATTTCCAAATCGTTTTCTAAAGCTAAATATAAATTAGAAATGGTTTGTGCTTGTATACTTTGTGCAGCATCAACAATAAGGAGTGCGCCTTCGCATGCTGCAATAGATCGAGAAACTTCATATGAGAAATCTACGTGACCAGGTGTGTCAATTAAATTTAGAATATACTTTTCGCCATTAAGCTCATAATCCATTTGAATGGCGTGCGATTTGATGGTAATACCACGTTCGCGCTCTAAATCCATACTATCCAATAATTGGGCTTGTTGTTCTCTAGCGGTTACCGATCCCGTAAAATCTAACAAGCGATCTGCTAGCGTGCTTTTACCGTGATCTATATGTGCAATAATGCAAAAATTCCTAATGTTTTTCATAGTCAACAATCTTCATAAAAAAGATTCCGCAAAGATAGTTTAATTATTTGATGCTAAAAAGGATGTCATTAACCGTATTTTAGTGCCTTTATGAAATTGAGAAAAGCCAATTATCAGTATCTTTAATTTAAAAATCCCCTTATGTATAAAACCAAACAAGATTTCGTCCATAAAACACATTTGATTATTTCGATTTTAATCGTTGTGCCTGTAGCTTTTGTTTATGGTTTTAATCCAGATTTGCCATTCGATATTCATTTAAACACCATTGATGAGCATAACTTTTTTAAAGCTATAATGGGTTTGTACTTGGGGTTTTCAACACTATGGGTTTTAGGGGTATTTAAAACAAAGTATCTAAAAATAGCCCTAATATCTAACATGATCTTTATGCTAGGTTTAGGCTTTGGGAGAGTATTAAGTTTCGTTTTAGATGGCGAACCAACATTTGGATATCTCTTTGGGACTTTCGCAGAATTATTTTTAGGGTTTTACGGTATTTGGGTTGGCTCTAGTTTAAAATGGAGTTGATTCTGCACCCAGCATGAAAAATATTCAGCCACGAATTGCACTGATTATCACTGATTTTTGAAAAATCTTTAGATTTTTCTATTCGTGTGATTACTATGGACAATCATTTCACGAATTTTAAATGAGATAAACTCATTTATTCGCTCATATTAGTGCAATTCGTGGCAA
>Ga0316189_10007001_pt1 | contig 10710 bp, 10 predicted proteins | sample LowCovwburrow_MG_FD_204930 | JGI IMG/M metagenome (GOLD analysis project Ga0316189, IMG submission 204930) | Coastal sediment microbial communities from Maine, United States - Lowes Cove worm burrow | ecosystem: Environmental > Aquatic > Marine > Coastal > Sediment | place: USA: Maine... | reverse complement strand
TAATAATTCTAATTCCTTTTGCAAATCAAGCCTTTCAAGTGATGAAAGGTTTGATAAACTATGTTTTATTGCTTGTAAATTCATAACATAAATGTACGAATAATAGCTGATTTAAACTAGAGCCTTATAAAAACTAAAACCGATAAAATTCCAAAAATAGAAAACCCAATAAATAGTGGTAGTACCGAAGTGCTAACAAAATTACCAATATAGTTTGCAATTGGTACTGCCATTACCGTAGAAATAAACCCGTTTATTGCTGCGCCAATGCCGGCAATATGTCCTAGCGGTTGCATTGCTAAAGCGCGTAAATTCCCAAATAAGAAACCCACTGCAAAAAATTGTAAAGCAAAAAAGCCTAATAAAACGGCTATACTTGGGTTTTCTCCAGATGAAAACAGAATGACATACAAAACCGAAATCATAGCATAGGCAATACAAGAAACAAAGGCCATTTTATACATGCCATATTTTTCAACCAGACGGCTATTTAAAAAGGTCGCTAAGCCCACAGAAATAGCTAAACTTGCAAAAATGTATGGAAACATATCCCCAAGGTTGTATTGCTCTTGAAAAATTTGCTGCGAGGTACTTAAATACACCATAAAAGAACCCGTAATAAATCCAGAAACAAAGGTAAAAGCCACCGCTTCTTTATGTTTAAAGAATTCTTTGGTGCCATCAATAAACAGATGCGATGTAAATTTTATGCGTTTGGCTTTAATGAGTGTTTCGGGTTGCCGTAGCCAAAACCAAATCATTATTAAGACACCAAAACCAAAATTAAAATAAAAGATAGATTCCCAATTAAAAAAATTGAGTAAAAACTGTCCTAATGTTGGTGCAACCACAGGAACTAAAATAAAAAACATGACAACTATTGATATTATTTTAGCCATATAATCGCCGCTAAATTCATCGCGAATCATTGATAAAGTTAAACTTCTTGGAGACGATAACCCTATGCCTTGTAATACTCTACCCAAAATCATGACCTCAAAACTTTTTGTAGATACACAAATAATACTTGCAATAATAAATACTATAAACCCTATAAACACAATAGGTTTTCTGCCAAAACTATCAGAGAGCGGTCCAAAAAGAAGTTGCCCAAACCCTAAGCCCAGAAAAATCATGGTTATTAAAAGCTGATTGTCATTTGGGTTGGTGACACCTAAAGAACTTCCAATATCAGGTAAAGCAGGAAGCAAAGCATCAATAGATAATGCCACAATAGACATTAAAGAAGCCATTAAAGCAACAAATTCAAACTTAAAAGTATTTTTGTTTTGCATACGGCAAAAATAGAGCAATTAGCAACAGGAAAAAGCGATTAGTCATTTATTAAACGCAATACTTTTTTATCAAATTATAAAAACTGTTAAATTGAACATTCTGCTTCGTTGTTTTACTATATTTACGGCTTTAAAAATTAAAAAAATAAACTTATGAAATATACTTTTTTTACTTTAGCTCTATTACTATTTATATCTTGTTCTAATGATGATAATAGTAAAGATTATAGAACAGAAAACGAACAAGAAATTCTTGATTATATAAGTGATAATAATTTAAATGCACAAAAAAGTAATTCTGGATTGCACTATGTTATTAATGAATTAGGAACAGGTGAACATCCTACAAAAAATTCTAATGTGACAGTAGCTTATAAAGGATACTTAACAAACGGCAATGTGTTTGATGAAAGTGGTGAAGCCGGTATTTCTTTTAACCTACAACAGGTAATCGCAGGTTGGACAGAAGGTATTACTTATTTTAAAGAAGGTGGTAGTGGTATACTTTTAATACCTGCTCATTTAGCATACAAAGATAATACTGTAGGTATTATTACACCTGGATCTGTTCTTGTTTTTGATATAGCCCTTATATCGGTAAATTAGTTACAGATTTAGAGTTCTAGTTAACTGAGTCTATTAACGGCCAGTAAAAGCGTTCAGAAATGAGCGCTTTTTTTTTATAGGAATCAAATAACAGATTTTTAAAAGACTATCTTTGCGGTCTAATATAGAAAACGCCAAAATGCCATTTAAAAAATTAATTGAACCCCTTAAAAACACCTTTGAGCATATTGGATTTAGTGAGCCATTACCACTTCAAAAAAGTATACTTTCTAAAATAAAAAGCGGTTCCAGTTTATTTGTAATTGCACCTAAAGATGCCGGTAAAACCACAAGTATTGTTATAAGTGTTTTACAAAAATTAAAAACTGCATTTGAAGATGCCCCTCGTGCCTTAATTTTTGTTAAGGATAAGCAGGCGGCTTTAGATTTAGAATTAGAATTTAACCGTTTAAAAAAAGGTACCGATTTACGTATATATTGTGCTTATGAAGAACATAGTATTGAAACACAACGTGATGAAATTTACATTGGGACAGACATTGTTATTGCGACTCCAAAACGACTAAATAAAATTTTCTATTTAAATGGAATCAACTTAAATAAGTTGCAAATGTGTATCGTAGAAGATGCCGCATTTTTATTTGGAAACAGCGGTTTTGCTGAAGTAACAAGAACACCAGAAAGTATTGGAAAATGTCAATATTTAGTTTTTTCAGATAAATTTGATGCCCGTTTTGAACGTTGGCAAGACTCCTTTATGTACAATGCTCAAGTTATTAAGGCGAAATAGTTAAACCCTTCTTAAATAATAGGTAGAATATTTATTGGATGATTATTTTTAGAACTTAATTAATCATTATTCTATGCGTATTAAAAAAATCATTTTATTAGTTTTTGTTGCTTGTTTTTTCAACCTGTCAATAGCTCAAGATATTTCTTTTGAAGATTACAACCCTAAATCTACACTTGTAATTCCAGGGAAAGTTATAAAACGCGCCAAGTTTCCATTTATTGATGTTCATGGGCATCAGTATAGAATGGCTACTCAAGATTTAGAACCTGTTATTACAGCCATGGATACACTCAATATGGGTATTATGGTAAATTTAAGCGGACGCTCTGGAGCGCAATTAAAACAAGCGGTTCAGAATATTTCAAACCACTATCCAAATCGGTTTGTAGTTTTTGCTAATGTAGATTTTAAAGGCGCTGGGGGAGCAGGTTGGATAGAAAAAACAGTAAATCAATTAAAACAGGACGTAAAAAATGGAGCTCGTGGATTGAAGGTTTATAAAAGTTTGGGCATGTATAATAAAGATGTTAATGGTGAGCGATTAGCTGTCGATGACAAACGTTTAGACCCTATTTGGGAAGTCTGTGGAGAATTAGGAATTCCTGTGCTTATTCATACGGCAGACCCGAAATCTTTTTGGGATGATTTTGATGGTGATAATGAGCGTTGGTTAGAATTGAAAACGCACCCTCGAAGAAAGCGAAATGACACTAATCCTGCACCTTGGGAGCAAATAATAGGCGAGCAGCATAATATGTTTAAAAAGCATCCAAAAACCACATTTATTAATGCCCATATGGGATGGTATGCAAATAACCTTGGGAAGTTAGGTGAACTATTAGATGAAATACCAAATATGAATGTTGGCATTGGAGCTATTATTGCAGAATTAAGGCGTCAATCACGATTTGCAAAAGCATTTTTTATAAAATACCAAGACCGCATTCTCTTTGGAAAAGATAGTTGGAAACCCGAAGAATTCCCAACGTATTTTAGAGTATTAGAAAGTGCCGATGAATATTTTCCATATCATAAAAAATATCATGCGTATTGGGCTATGTACGGTTTGGATTTACCAGATGATGTGCTTAAAAAAGTGTATTATAAAAATACCCTGCGTATTGTTCCTGGGTTGGATAAGACTTTGTTTCCAAAATAATTATAAAGGAATATTACCATGTTTACGCTTTGGTTTGTTTACGTGTTTATGTTCAAGCATGGAAAATGTTTTCAATAATTTTCGTCTCGTGTTTTTTGGTAATATAACTTCGTCAATAAACCCGCGTTGGGCAGCGCGGTATGGATTTGCAAACTTTTCAGCATATTCAGCTTCTTTTTGAGCCAGTTTTTCAGTAGGATTATCAGCAGCAGCAATTTCTTTTCTAAATATAATTTCACTCGCACCTTTAGCTCCCATAACTGCAATTTCTGCTCCTGGCCACGCATAATTGAAGTCAGAACCAATATGCTTAGAGTTCATAACATCGTAAGCACCACCATAAGCTTTTCTGGTAATAACGGTTACTCTTGGCACTGTTGCCTCGCTTAAAGCGTATAATAGTTTTGCGCCATTAACTATGATGCCATTCCACTCTTGATCGGTGCCAGGTAAAAAACCGGGCACATCTACTAAAACCAGTAATGGGATATTAAAGCAATCACAAAAACGTGTAAAACGTGCTGCTTTTTTAGAACTATTTACATCTAAAACACCAGCTAAAAACATAGGCTGATTGGCAACAATACCAATGCTTCTTCCGCCTAAACGCGCAAAGCCAACAATAATATTTTCAGCATAGTCCTTATGAATTTCATAAAAAGAGCCTTCGTCAATGATTCCAGAAATAACGTCATGTATATCATAAGGCTTATTTGAATTATCAGGAACAATATTAGAAAGTACGTCTCTAATTTCATCTTTCGGCTTAAACTCTAAAGTCTTCGGTGTTTCTGTATTGTTTTGCGGTAAATAGCTTAATAATTTTTTTAAATCCTCTAAACATTCAATATCGTTGGCAGAGGTTTTGTGAGCCACACCAGATTTTGAAGCATGTGCGTAAGCACCACCTAATTCCTCACTTGTTACTTCTTCATTAGTCACCGTTTTAACCACATTTGGGCCGGTAACAAACATATAACTTGTGTTTTCTACCATCATGGTAAAATCGGTCATGGCAGGCGAATAAACCGCACCACCAGCACAGGGTCCCATAATAGCCGAAATTTGTGGAACGACACCTGAGACTTGTACGTTTCTGTAAAATATATCGGCATAACCACCCAAAGAACGTACCCCTTCTTGTATCCGCGCACCACCAGAGTCGTTTAAGCCAATAATTGGTACGCCAACTTTTACAGCTAAATCCATGATTTTACAAATCTTTTCAGCGTGGGTTTCAGATAAAGCACCACCAAAAACGGTAAAATCTTGTGCGTAGATATAAACTAATCTGCCATTAATAGTGCCGTAACCAGTAATAACGCCATCACCAAAATAGATTTGATTTTCCATATCAAAATCAGTAGTTCGATGCGTTACTAAAGCTCCAATTTCCTCAAAAGAGCCTTCATCCATTAAATAATTTACGCGTTCTCGTGCAGTTAGTTTTTTCTTTTGGTGTTGTTTATCAATTCGCTTTTGTCCGCCACCTAATTGAGAAAGCGCAATACGCTCATTTAGTTTTTTTATTTTGTCTTCTTTTGAGTTCATCTTTATGTTTTATTAGGTTTCGACTGCATTCAACCTGACATTTTAACTATTTTTTTACTGCTAACTCTTATTAGGTAAGCATAATAATTTTTGGTCTTCTAAATACTGTTTTACGGCTATTAATGCCGCTATTTTTGCTTGATGACTTGTTTCCTCCTTTAAAGCTTCGGGGGAATAATAATTTTTAACGAAATGTGTATCAAAATTTCCAGAACGAAAAGCGTCGTGCTCACAAACGTATTTACCAAAAGCTAAGGTGGTTTGTACGCCTTCAATATGATAATTTTCAATAGCATAAATCATCAATTGAATAGCCTCTTCTCGAGTTTTTCCATAGGTAATTAATTTTGAAAGCATGGGGTCGTAATATATAGGAATATCCATACCTTCTTCAAATCCGTTATCTACTCTAATGTTTTTCCCAACGGGTAATTTATAAACATCTAAATGTCCGACGCTAGGAAGAAAATTATTTAAAGGATCTTCAGCATAAACGCGTAATTCAAGAGCATGACCATTAATTTTTAAATCGTCTTGTTTTATTTGAAGGGCTTCACCACGAGCTACTTTAATCTGTAATTCAACCAAATCGACACCCGAAATTAATTCTGTAACAGGATGCTCTACCTGTAAACGGGTATTCATTTCTAAAAAATAGAAATTGTGATTAGCATCTAATAAAAACTCAACCGTTCCAGCGCCTAAATAATCACAAGATTTTGCCACTTTTACAGCAGCTTCTCCCATTTCTTTTCTTAATTCTGGACTTAAAACAGATGATGGAGCTTCTTCAACTACTTTTTGATGACGCCGCTGAATACTGCATTCACGCTCAAAAAAATGAAGAATATTACCATGGCTATCTGCCATAATTTGAATTTCGATATGTCGTGGAGAGGTCACGTATTTTTCAATAAATACAGAGCCATCTCCAAAAGCAGAAGTGGCTTCACTTATGGCACGATTCATTTGAGATTCTAAATCGCTTTCTTTTTCAACAATCCGCATGCCTTTTCCACCACCACCAGCAGAGGCTTTAATTAGAATAGGAAAACCAATGTCTTTCGCAATTTTTTTAGCTTTTCCAACTTCGGTGATTGCTTCATCGATACCAGGAACCATAGGGATGTTATATTTTTTAACAGCATCTTTAGCCGCTAATTTACTTCCCATTATTTTGATGGCTTTAGAATGCGGACCAATAAAAACAATGTTATTTTCTTCGCAAAGTTCGGCAAATGATGCATTTTCACTTAAAAAACCATAGCCTGGATGAATTGCATCAACATGTAATTCTTTTGCAACCTTAATAATTTTATCACCTTTTAAATAGGATTGATTGGATGGTGGTTCGCCAATACAAACGGCTTCATCAGCAAATTTAACATGTGGTGTATTTCTATCGGCCGTTGAAAATACAGCAACGGTTTTTATTCCCATTTTTTGAGCTGTTTTCATGACTCTTATGGCAATTTCACCTCGATTAGCGATTAATAGTTTTTTCATTTTATGCCTGTAAAATTAGGTGCTTTTTAAATTAGACTTATATGTTTTTTAAGCCACTTCGACTGCGCTCAGTGTAATATTTTGGAACAAACTGACTTTAATTATTCAAATTCGATTAATAACTGATTTTTTTCAACGGCATCACTTTTGTTCACGGCAATAGATTTAATAACACCATCTCTTGGTGAGGTGATAATGTTTTCCATTTTCATAGCTTCAAGAATGAGTAAGTTGTCATCTTCCTTAACGTCTTGCCCTTCCTTTATATTTATTTTTAAAATTAAGCCTGGCATAGGTGCTTTAATTGAATTAACGTTTTTGGTTGCTCCTATGGCAAACCCCATTTTTTTAATTTGTAAATCTAATTCATCAAAAATATTAACATTATAAGTGGTATTGTTAACTTTTACTTCATATGATTTGGAGTAGAAATTCGCCTTGTGAATTTCAGCTTCATAAGATTTATTTTGATGAAGAACATGAAATTTGGATTCTGAAGTTTCTATGGTATCAAGATTTGAAATGTCATCATTTGTAATTTCAAAATCGAAAGTATTATTAACTGAAGTTTTAAAAACCTTATTCATTTCTTTCTTAATTAGTTTAGAGTAAATATAAGAATTATGTGCTGTAATAAATAGCTTATATAAAAAAGAGAGAAAACAATTAATTATGGTTATTTAGGCCAAATCTCATTTATATTTTCTGTAATTGGAGCAACTTCTTTTACTTGAATTTCGAAATCTGTTTCTCCTTGTCCTTTTACTTCTAGAATAGCTCTAAAATTTGAAGTGCTAAGATCCTGAACTTTTTCGCTCAGTTTTTTAATGTTTTCAGGGATACTAAGAAACTTTAATACAGCATAATTACCAATATCTTTACTACTCATAAAGGATATAATATTTCTGCCATCTTCAGTTTTAAAGTAAGTGATTGTAGGGTAGTCAACGGTTAAAAAGCCATCATGACCACAATTGTAACTTGAAACAGAATCTTTTCCTTTGAAATTTATAGTTGTTTTTTTGGTTAAAAATTCAACCCCAATTTTTTTGTGTACATCCTTAAGAATATTTTGGGTTTTAAAAGAGCCAACGAATATTAGATTACGATTTTTAGCGTGATCCCATCTAAAGTCGCTAGAGTATTGAAAATCGATACTTGTTTGTCCTCCGCCTAATAGATTCATTATTTTGTAGAGACCAAATGGAGCTTGTTTGTTTATATAGGTTAGATCCGTTTTACGGATATCATTTTTTATTTCAGGATGGCTTATTAATAATCCATCAAAATCTTCTTCAGAATTAATGCTAGTTTGCCTCATGGTAGTAAATTTACCTAGCGGACTTTTTCCTTGAAAAAAGTAATGGTCTCCTAAAACTATTAAAGTTGGGTAATTAGAATTATATAACTCACTCCATATAAAATGTTTTGCTGCATCAGGCTTGTCCTTGGTGAAAAATAAAATGGATGCAAAAACGAGTAAAATCATGCTAAATAATAGAATATATGGACTTACAGAATATAAATACCTTTTAAGATATGCTTTTCTATTTATTTGAAATAGGATTTGATATGAGCCTTTAGGAATCTCAAACCTTATTTCATCATCCAAACCTTCTTTATGGTAATATTCAGTTAATTTCTTTCTAAGGTTATGTATATATACACGTATATTATTTTCTTTATTTGAGTCACCTCTTTTTCCAAAAACATCAAAAGCAATTTGATACTCTTTTGGTGTCTCACCTTTAATTGATTGATCTACTAAATAAATAAATAATTGCTTATTAACTACAGATTTTGATAACGTTATGCTGTTGCTTATTTTTTTTAAGTACTGTTGAATAAGTATTGATTTTAGTTTTATCATATTGATTATCAGATCTGTTAAAGATGTTCTTAACGTAACCTTTACCCGTAACTCAGTAAATATCATATATTATCTAACAATTACCAAATATATTTAAGCTACAAATTAGTCTAAAAAATATATAAATTAAACATTATGCTAAGTAGACGAAACTTTTTAAGTACTATAGGTACAGTTGCAGCGGGAATGACTTTGTCAAACCCATTGCATGCTGCGATATTATCTAGTGGAAAAAAACTAAAATTGGTGCTCATAGGAACTGGCGTTCGTGGTAATGGTTTTTGGGGTAAACGCATCTTAGAAAAATATGGAGATATTACTGAATTTGTTGCTCTTGTAGACCACAATCCAGGGCGTTTAAAATATGCCGCAGATTATATTGGAGTTGGTAAAAACTGTAGCTTATATGCCAATTTTGAAGACATGATAGCAAAGGAATCGCCAGATTTAATTATGGTTACAACTACTGATGCTACGCACGATGAGTATATTATAAAATCTTTGCAGTCTGGAGTTGATGTACTGACTGAAAAACCCATGACAACCGATGAGTTTAAGTGTCAAGCCATATTGGATGCCGAACTTAAGTATAAGCGTAAAGTCATCGTTGCTTTTAACTATCGATGGAGCCCTTATAACACCAAGATTAAGGAAATGCTAGATCGTGGTGATATTGGAGATGTTGTTTCTGTGGATTTTTCTTGGATGCTAAATACGTCTCATGGCGCTTCTTACTTTCGCCGTTGGCATGGTGAAAGAGAACAAAGCGGAACACTGTTAGTTCACAAATCTACGCATCATTTCGATTTAATAAATTGGTGGTTAAACTCCGATCCGCAAGAGGTATTTGCTTATGGCAATTTAGAATACTATGGGCGTAACCCTAAAAAGAAGGGTGTTAATTGTCGTAATTGTGACGAGACCAAAACCTGTAAATTTTATTGGGATATTACCAAAAGCGAAGATTATAACCGCTATGTTAAGCATGAAAAATATGATGGCTATATTAGAGACAATTGTTTGTTTCGACCCGAAGTTAATATTTATGATAAAATGAATGTAAATATTAAATATGCGAATAATGTATATGTAAATTATATGCTTACCACGTATTCTCCATGGGAAGGTTGGCGTGTTGCTTTTAATGGTACAAAGGGTAGATTAGAAGCCTTTTTAGATATTCCTTATTTGAATTCTGAAACACTTACGCAGGAAGAATTGCATGCAGCCGAAATGAAACAAGGCGATAAAGAAAGTGTTAGAACGAAACCGATTATACTTCATAAATTGTGGGATAAACAAGAGATGGTTGAAGTTCCATATAGCAGAGGAGGTCATGGTGGTGGCGATGTGAAATTACACGACCAAGTATTTTTACACCCCGAAAAAGAAGACGAATTCAAGCATATGGCAGGTACTAGAGACGGCGCTATGTCTGTGTTAATAGGTATTGCTGCTCGAAATAGTATTGAATCTGGCGAACCTGTTCAAATAGGAACACTTACTCATTTGCAACCAAGAAAGAAAAGAATATAGAATTTGATTGCTATTTTATAATTTGAATTGAGAATTATTTTGATGACGATTAATAGCTTTTCTAGATAAAATAATTCCAATAAAAAGGGATACAAATGCACCCACCCAAATACCAGGCACAAAATCTATAAATAAGAAGAAGTCGTATGCGCCATGAAATATAACAGCCAATAACAACCCAGTAAGATTTAAAGCTATTTTGTTTTTTGAAAACTTAGCTTTTCCCATATAATAGCCCATTAAAATACCAAAAGTGGCATGCGCAGGAACCGCGGTAAACGCCCTAAGTAGAGCTGTTTGATAGCCGCCTTCTAGCCACATAAAAAATAGGCTCTAGTTTAACACTGCGTTGAAATTAATTTTTCATACCTCAATTCAATATTTTGATAGTTCTGATATGCGTTAATATCTTCTGATATTTTATTCACAAAGA
>Ga0316189_10007000_pt1 | contig 10711 bp, 8 predicted proteins | sample LowCovwburrow_MG_FD_204930 | JGI IMG/M metagenome (GOLD analysis project Ga0316189, IMG submission 204930) | Coastal sediment microbial communities from Maine, United States - Lowes Cove worm burrow | ecosystem: Environmental > Aquatic > Marine > Coastal > Sediment | place: USA: Maine... | reverse complement strand
GGGTGTAGGTAATTGGCGGGCGTGCAATTAAAATTGATGGCAACCCCGAGCATCCAATCAATGCTGGGAAGCTAACTGCGCGTCAACAATCAGTTGTACAAAGCCTTTATGCCGGCGACCGTATTCGAAGGCCCTTTTACAAGGGTGAAGAGATTACCTGGCGTAAAGCAAATAACATGCTGCGTGAAAAGCTTACTGAGAACAAGGGTAAGAACATCAGCGCCTTGACCGGACCCGTAACCGGGGCTGTTGAGTCTCTCTGGACCCGCTTCGTTGGGGACATGGGCTCTGGTCAGTTGGTCCGTTACGAGCCCTACTCACAAGCCTACATGGTAAAAGCCTCCGAACTGGCGTTCGGCCAGGCAGCTGTTCCCAAGGTTTCCCTGAAGGGTGCCGATCTGGTTTGCTCTTTGGGCGCACAGTTCCTGGAAACCTGGGGAGACGTTACCGCTCTGGCTCGCGAATATGCTGAGTTAAGAACCGTTGATCACGGGAAACGCGGTGTTCACCATCAGTTTGAAGCCAAGATGAGCATGACTGGCGCATCTGCCGACAAGGTTCATCACGCCAAACCCGGTAGTGAGACCCTTCTTGCTCTGGCCCTTTTGAAAGAGGTTGCTGCTGCTTCCTCTCATTTGAGTGCCGAAGAGAAGGCAATGGTAAACGGAATGGCAGGGGTTTCCCTGGCAGACGCTGCTACAGCTACCGGACTGAAGGCCGATGACTTAAAAGGTGTTGCCGACGCACTGGCTCATGCAAAGTCTGCTGTGGTTCTTCCCGCAGAGGCTCTGATCCTGGGCGACGAGGTTATTCGTCATCATGTTGCCGTGCTCCTGCTCAACAAGGCGTTGGGCGGCATTGGCAAACATTACAATTATACGGCAAGCAAGCCCCTTGAGAGAGTCCCTGGTCACAAGCCAGTCCTGGATCTGGTGGCTGCTATGAACAATGGCCAGGTTGATGTGCTTTTTATTAAAGACGCCAACCCCGCATATGCATTACCTCCCAGTGTTGGCTTTGCTGACGCACTTGGTAAAGTTGGCCTTAGTGTTGCTTTTGCCTCCAATCTCAATGAAACCTCTGGCATAGCTGACCTGGTGATTCCCGTTCATCACGATTTGGAAGCCTGGGGACAGGTAGACACCTATCAGGGCTTGAGCATGCTGCAACAGCCTGTAATGACACCCCGTTGGGAAATGAAACAGGCAGAAGATCAACTGATCGACCTGCTGAACGACGTCAATAGCGCTGCCATTGAAGGCAACTTCCAGGCTTATCTCAAAGCCGAATGGGTGGCCAGACACGGCGGGAACTGGCGTGACGACCTGAAAAAAGGTGGTCGTTTTGAAATGGCCGAAAGCGGGGAAAACCTGTCTATTTCTGGGAACCTGCCTGCTGGCTATTTCTCAGATGTAGCAGCTGTAAGCGCTGGCGATCATCCCCTGGTTCTGGTAGATTCAGCCCGCTTTGGCGACGGCTCAACCGCCAACAGAGACTGGTTGCACGAACTGCCAGACACCATGACCGGTGTTGCCTGGGACTCCTGGCTTGAAGTTTCCTCGCATTACGGTCACGAGCAGGGCTTGCACAATGGCGATATGGTGGAATTATCTGCCAATGGTCAGAGTGTGAAGGTTCCAGTTTTCCTCTGTCAGACCACTTCCGATAAGGTGATGACTCTGGCAACAGGACTGGGACAAACCCATCTGGCACCTCGTCACAATCGCGGTGTCAACGCTTTCACCTTCCTGAATGGCAAGCTGAACGACGCAGAGTTGTTCTCAGCTGGTCCCATGAACGCGAAGATCTCCAAAACGGGAGAGAAAGTGAAGATGGCCACCTTCCATCTGCCAGGCAGAGGCGATCAGGCCAATACAGCGTTAAGCCTTTACGAAGGACATGATCACCAGTACACTCGCGATCTCCACCAGACGGTGGCCGCGGCAAGTCTGGGACATGGCGGAGGACACGGCGGCGGCGGTCATCACGAAGAAATGGACCCCAACTCCTGGTTCCCCATTCATACCGACAAGGATTTTTATCCCGACCGTACCGACACCAAGGTATACACCGACCGGGAAGAGACCTTCTACGACACCTACAAATGGGAACTGGCCATTGACCTGAACAAGTGTACGGGTTGCGGCTCTTGTGTAACGGCATGTTACGCAGAAAACAACATTCCAGTTGTAGGAAAAGATCAGATTGTGAAAGGCCGTGAGATGGCATGGCTGCGAATTAACCGATACCTGGCATTCGCAGACGACGGCCACGGCGGTCATGGTGATGTAAAAGTGGGCATGTTGCCCATGATGTGTCAGCAATGCGCCAACGCGCCTTGTGAATCGGTTTGCCCATCTCTTGCCACCTACCACACCAAAAGTGGTTTGAACGCCATGGTTTACAACCGTTGTGTGGGAACGCGATATTGTTCGAACAACTGTTCTTACAAAGTACGCCGATTCAACTGGTTCTCCTTTGAATACGAAGGAGATCAAAACTGGCAAATGAACCCGGAAGTAACCGTGCGTAGCAAGGGCGTCATGGAAAAATGCACCTTCTGCTCCCACAGAATTCGGGTTGCTGGCGATCTGGCCAAAGACAAGGGCGGCATTATCCAGGACGGCGACGTTCAAACCGCATGTCAACAGGCCTGTCCGTCTCATGCCATTACCTTCGGCAACTATTCGGACAAAAACAGCGAAGTTTACAAGGTCGCTCACGATGAGCGGGCCTATCGCGCGCTGGACAGCCACATCCACACCAAGCCGGGCGTCTCGTACCTTAAACGGGTCGTTCTCGAAGAAGAACATCACGGCTAAACGCGAGGGTTAAGACAGTGAAAGAATTAAATTTTCCTTTTAGAGACATCAATCGCGATATTTTGCGAACACTGGAGAAGCCGTCGATCGGGTACCTGGTTCTGCTTACTGGCATACTTGCCGGGGTAGGCGTGCTTGGTTTCTGTTTTGCCACTCAGGTCCGTTACGGAATGGGTGTTGCTGGACTGAACCATCCCGTTGGCTGGGGTGTTTACATCACCGACTTCGTGTTTTGGATTGGTATCGGTCATGCCGGCACCTTGATCTCCGCTATCCTGTTTCTCTTCAGAGCGCGGTGGCGGAACGCTATTTTCCGGGCAGCTGAATCCATGACCATCTTTGCGGTAATGACCGCATTGTTGTTCCCCGTGATTCACATTGGCCGGGCATGGTTGTTCTGGTGGCTGGTCCCCTATCCCAACCAACGAGAACTGTGGGTAAACTTCCGATCACCCCTCCTCTGGGACGTGTTTGCGGTTAGTACCTACTTCTCGGTATCGTCCATCTTCTTCTGCATCGGCCTGATCCCTGACATTGCGGCCATCCGCGACAGGGCAACCGGGCTTCGCAAGAAGATCTACACCATGTTATCAGTGGGTTGGGACAGCTCAAGCTACCAATGGCGCCATTACATGGCGGGCTACGGCTTCTTTGCCGCATTGGCCACGCCGCTGGTTCTCTCGGTACACTCCGTTGTATCCTGGGACTTCGCGGTTTCCATTGTTCCAGGTTGGCACTCAACCATTTTTGCCCCCTACTTTGTTGCGGGTGCGGTTTTCTCGGGGATGGCCATGGTTATTACCATTCTCATCCCATTCAGAAGCATCTTCAAGTTGGAGCGTTACCTGACGCCCTGGCATTTTGACATGATGGCGCGGTTGGTACTGCTAACCTCCACCATTGTGGGTTACTCCTACTTAACGGAGTACTATATTGCCTGGTACAGTGATGACGTTTTTGAGAAGTTCATTTTCTGGGAACGGGCCTTCGGCGAATATGCCGTCCCCTTCTGGCTCATGATCTTCTGTAACGTTATTGCGCCACTTCCACTGTGGAGCGGCAAGGTACGCAACAATTTCACCGTGCTTTTCATTATTACCATTTTCGTTAACATCGGCATGTGGTTCGAACGTTTCAACATCATCGTTTCTTCGCTCACCCAGGAATACGACCCCTTCGCTTGGGGCTGGTACACTCCTTCATGGGTTGAAATGGGGATAACCTTTGGTTCGTTCTGCTGGTTCTTTATGTGGTTCTTCTTGTTTATCAAGTTCTTCCCGTCTCTTGCGATCACCGAGATCAAAGAGCTCGCGGAACCGCCGATGAGTGGAAAAGCCCAGAAGGAGGCAGTGTAACATGAGCGAGCAAACTCCTGGTGTCTTAGGCATCTACTCTCATATGGACACCCTTATTGATGGGATCCATCACTTCAAGAAGGCCGGGCGTAAGAAGATCAAGGTTTTCAGTCCCGCCCCCTTCCATGCCATCGAGGAAGCTTTGGATGAAGGTGTGAGTCCTGTTCGCCGGTTTACCCTAATCGGCGCTCTGACTGGTGCTACCTTCGGGTACCTGTTCACATCCTTTACTTCCTTGGACTGGATTCTTCCCACTTCAGGGAAACCTGTTGTTTCACTGGTTGCTTATACGGTGATTGCATTCGAGTTAACCATTCTGTTTGGCTCCATCTTCACCTTCTTCGGCATTGCGTTGAACGCCAAATTGTTCAGCCGCCGCAAGACCCTTTATGACAACCGCTTTACCGAGGATAAGTTCGGTATATTCATCCCTTGCTCTGAGACCGAATACGATTCGGTGAAGCAGTCGCTTACAGAACAGGGCGCCGAGGAGGTGCGCAGTGCTTAACAAGAAACTGTTGATGATTTCCGGCCTGATCCTTTGCGGACTGGTGGTGATGGGCGCCTATAACCGGCCATACCGGTGGTGGAACGCTATCTTTTCCCCCTTCCAGATCGATGACATGAACGAACAGGCGTTTATCAAGCCATTCCATCCCAACAGTCTGCGGACACCGCCTGAGGGTTCCGTCTCTGTTGACGCCGCTGATCCGGTCCCCAATAAAATGGACCTTATGATGAAGGCTGGTGAGTATCCGGATTTCAAGAATCCCATTGCTCTGGACGAGACTTCCATCAAAGCCGGAGAAGAGCTCTACACTGTTTACTGCTGGCCTTGCCACGGTGCAGAGATGAGTTCCAATCCTGCGGACCATTCACCGGTAAGAAGAGGATTCCTTGATGGTGAGACCGTACCTCGTTGGTCCATGCCTGCCGCAAATATTGAGCTTATTAGAGCAGCAAATTACTCTGATGAGCATATTTTTTCGGTCATCACTCATGGCTCGGCCATTATGAAACGGATGGACTACCATCTCTCCCCCGAGGAGCGTTGGCATGTTGTTAACTATGTCCGTTCCATTGCTAACAAGAACCAGTAATTTGAATGTATTTGGAATGAGGTAAGGTCGTGCATCATCAACATCACACCGATTATGTGGAAGTTGTGAGTTCCAAGGGCCCGCAAAAGCTGAGCCCACGCATGAAGGCCATTTTTATCATTATGATGGTTGTTGGCTTTGGGGCGCTGCTGTTAAATGCGTTGGTGCCCGTGAGCGTTGAAGACGTTAAGTCTGGCAGCGTTATTATGGGTGGTCGGATTGCTTGGATCGCATTGTTACACAATTTCTACTTTTTCACAGGTCTCTCTGCAGCCGGCGTGGTGATTGCCGCTATTGTGCATATCACTCGCGCTATGTGGGGACGCCCTATTAAACGATTTGCCGAGGCATTTGGCGCTTTCCTGCCATGGTCTCTGCTTTTCTTCATCATTTTTGCAGCTAGTCAGCTGATGAGCGATCCTCAGGGACTTGGCGTTATTTACGAATGGCTCCAAAAGGGCCCTGACGCTGGAATCTTTGAGAACAAGGCCTGGTGGCTTACACCAAACTTCGTGTTTGGCCGCTGCCTGATCTATCTCCTGGTTCTGGCTGCTGTTGCTCATCTGTTCACCAAACAGTCTACCCGTGCTGACATGGGCCTTGCCCACGAAACCAATCCCGATCTCTGGCAGGCTCCTGCTGGCTGGAAGGGCATTGAAGCTGAACGCGAGAGCAGTCAGCACAAACAGGGCATTCTTTCAGCTGTCTATTGTATGGCATTCGCCTACTTTATCAGCTTGATAGCCTATGACCTGCTCATGTCACTGGATTTCCGCTGGATCTCCACCATGTACGGCGGTTGGAACTTCACCACTTTCATGTTGGCGGGCTGGGGTTCTCTGGTACTGGTTACGCATCTTATGAGTAAGCGGTTCGGTCTGGAGAAGTACATGCATAAGTACTTGTACCATGACCTGGGTAAGTTAACCTTCGGATTTACCGTTGTTTGGGGCTACCTCATGTTTGCCCAGATCAACGTTATCTGGTACGGTAACCTTTCTCATGAAACCGGTTGGCTCATTACTCGCATCTTCGACGAGACCTGGCAGCCTTATACTCTTGTTGCCATGTCACTGGTCTTCTTCATCCCCTTCATTCTGGGTTTGGGCAAGAAACGCAAGATGTCGCCCATTACTTTCGCTCCCGTTGTCCTTATCAGCCTGGTAGGCATCTGGATTGAGCGTTTTGTGCAAATTGCACCAGCATCCTGGTACTTCCAACGTACCGTTGATCCACAGACTCATGAAGTTGCGGGTCAGTTTGTTGGTGGCGTTGGTGCCCTGTTCTTCTGGGACGCTGTTGTATTCCTGGGTTTCCTGGGCCTCTTCTGTCTTACCTTCACCAGCTACCTCTACAAGAGACCGCTGATGGTTATTGCAGATCCAAGGCTTTCCCTGGGCATTAATCGTCACTAAACACAAGACACATTTTCATTTGGAAAAGGCCGCGAAGATCTTTCGCGGCCTTTTTTCGTCTGGCCCCCAATAATAATCAGAAACAGCGCTCAGAACATCTACCCGTTGAAAAGTAGCAAAAACAGGGCTTATCCACAGTCCATGCCGCCAGGTTTACACGCAATTGCACCAAATTAGCCGGGACCATATCTGGAATTTTTATTATTCATGATGTAATATGTAGGCAAGGCTGTGTCTGCAAAAGGTTTTTAGCCGCGTGTAATACACAATAAAGGGACTAGAGGTGGACGGTATATGCAAAAGCAACGTGATGTAGATTTCGAAGTTGAGGACCACGCCAAACAGCGGGTTCGTGCCGCAATACGGTCTAAAGGTCTTAACATCAAACAATTTGCTCGGGAATCCGGTATGGCCTACCCTTCTTTGCGGGACTATTATAGTGGCCTTCGCAAACCGGGTTTTGACGCCCTTGCCCTGCTCATTGAATTCACCGGTGTCTCAGCCGAATGGTTGATCCTGGGTGAAGGCAGAATGTTCCCCGAACAATTGGTCCCCATGAACAATGTGAATGAAGAGTTAATCGGAACCATTGCTCTGATGGTTAGTGCGGAAATCAATGGTGTGGACATTGTGCAAGATGAATTAGAAGATCAGGAAATAACTGTAGAACAATACTCTGCCAACAAAAGTGAGAGACAGAGAAAGCTGAATAAAGCGAGAGAGCTGGGTTTAATAACAGCCAATGTGTACAACCGCGTATCCCTTCTTGAAACCGAAGATTCCCGCCAGATCAGTATGCGCAAGGAAATAAAAAGCCTTGTGGGTCTCTATCGGAATATGAACAAAGAAGTAAAGGAAGATCTTTAAAAGCAGTTCATTTAGGAGAGAACCATCCGGGAAGGATCCGGGTCTTGTTCAAGACCATTCCCGGATGGATGTAACTCAGACTTGAGCCTTTTTTTCAGCCATGCCTTGAATTCGTCCGAAGTGGAAGAGCCCGGAGGAGTGTCCGTCTGAAAAGGTTGGATTCAGTGCATATCGTCCCACAGACGTAATTTTCTTGAATGTAATATCTGTAGACACTTTATTTGGATCCAGAAGAGCATCCCCAGTCCATTCGTCAACACAGACAGCACATGGACAGGCGAGGCGAAGTTCTCTGGCAGAGAATGTGGATACAGAGCCATCTGGCCAGCAAATACCCAGTTCGTCGCCACTCACCTGCCAGACAGATTTAACGGGCGCATCTGGAGCTTGTTCTTCTTTGGGCGGGTCAGGGTACCGTTCGTTCCACTCCATTTCTCGCCACTCAATATTAAATTCATTGGTGGGCCGCCGCTTCTCCAGGATAACCAGTAAATTATCCAGAATGGAATCCATAACCCGAGCAGAGGCCGAGTTTTTATGAGAGACCATGAGAGGTTTGCCGGAGTCGCCGGATGAACAGATATTGGGTTCAAGTGGAAGTCTTCCCAGGAGAGGGAACCCCAATTCTTCGCAAAGAGTTTCAGCCTCGGAATGGCCAAACAGTTCGGCCCGATCTTCGCAGCCATCACAAACGAAGTAGCTCATATTCTCAACCATTCCAAGGATGGGAACCTGAACTTGCTCGAAGACACTGATGCCGCGCATGGTGTCTGCCAGACTGAGCTCTTGAGGGGTGGAAACCACCACGGCACCGGTGAGGGGAACGCCTTGTGAGATGGTAAGTTGGGCATCGCCCGTTCCGGGCGGCATGTCTATAATCAGATAGTCCAGATCGCCCCATACAACGTTGCCCAAAAACTGATTCACCACGGAATGAACCATGGCACCCCGCCAGATAAGGGGTGTTTCCCTGTTGACCAGATTCCCCATGGACATAAACTGAATGCCGTGAGCTTTAATGGGTTTAATGGTGTTGGGTTCATGACCGGGATCAGGCCACTCGCTTGTGCCCATCATAATAGAACCGCTGGGTCCGTGAACGTCTGCGTCCATTAATCCAACCCGCGCGCCTCTCTGCGCCAGACCCACTGCCAGGTTCACCGCAACCGTAGACTTGCCCACGCCGCCCTTGGCGGAATGGACTGCTATAATCTGTTTAATATTTGCCAGTTTTCCAGTGGTCACCTTAAACCTCCATTACCCCGGGACCGGGGCTCCATGTCTGACTGATTTGACTGAATTCAGCCACCATTTTTCCCGCAAGTTCACGGAAGGCCGTGCCCAGGGGACCATCGCCATCTCTGATGACAATGGGTTCGCCGGAACCCAATTCAGAGGGAATACGGGGGTCAAGGGGAAGCTCGCCCAGGAATGGGATTTTTTCAGAAGCAGCAATTTTTTTGCCGCCACCTTCTCCAAAGGGACGATGTTTCTTACTACATTTACCACAAAGGTAATAACTCATGTTCTCCACAATGCCAAGTACGGGCACATTTGCTTCTTTGAACATGGCCAGTCCTTTTTCCACGTCTCGCAAAGCCACATCTTGAGGTGTGGTGACCAGGACGGCAGCGGAAAGAGGGGTGCTTTGGGTTAAGGTCAGCTGAACATCGCCGGTTCCGGGTGGCAGATCTAGCAGTAAATAGTCCAGCTCCCCCCAGGAAACCTGGAAGAGGAACTGTTGCAACATCTTACTCAGCATGGGTCCGCGCCAGCCAACGGCCTTGTTTCTTTCAATAAGGTATCCCATGCTAATGGTTTTCAGACCGTGAACCTCATGGGGAATGATTTTTTTATCACCGCCCATGGGTGCTTTGTTATGAATTCCCACCAGGGACGGTACACTTGGGCCGTACAAATCACAGTCCATCACACCAACCCGAGCACCAGTTTTGGCAAGGGCGATGGCCAGGTTGATACATACCGTCGATTTACCAACGCCACCCTTGCCGCTGGCTACTGCAATCAAGTTTCGGATTCCCGGCACCAGTTGCTTGCCGTACACGGGAGCTGAGCGAACGCGAGAGGTCATATTCACTGTTACATCCTTCACGCCAAGAGATCGAACCTCATTCAGGCATTGATCCCGAAGCATATCCTTTACCGGACAGGCCGGTGTTGTGAGTTCTACGTCAAAGCTTACTGCCCCGTTTTCGATCCGAATGTTTTTCACGAAATCCAAGCTGACAATGTCCCGGTTCAAATCCGGGTCTTGTACTCGGGACAGCACCTTTAAGATAGCATCTTCTGTTATAGTCACTTGCTCTCCTTTCCGCGCAACCCCGCCAGGCGGGGCTTCCATTTTAAAACATTTGGCCTATTGCAGTAAGTCCCTACGGAAAGAAAGTGGGATTTTTTCCGGTTGGACCCGTTCTCCAGCAACCTTTTGGGAAAGTGGGCGTGAACGGGTCTGGATCAGGCTGTGGCCTCAACTCATCCAGTTGTGATCACTTTGCATTTCCCACTTGGTGGTGATCTTTCTGAGTACGGACCAGAAGTTGAGACTGTTTTTTCCGGTAATGTCGCCATAGCCGAATTTGGAGTCGTTCATGCCACCGAAGGAGAAGGGCTCTCTGGGGACGGGGATTCCAACATTAATGCCAATCATGGCCGCAGAGGCTTCGGACGCTACTTTTTCGGCAAGAGCGCCATTAGATGTGAAAATGGATGCCGCGTTGCCATAGGGATTACTGTTCTCGATAGCAATGGCTTCCGAGATGTTTTTGCAACGGATGATACTCAAAATGGGGCCGAATAATTCCTCACGAGCCGCCTGGGATTTCGGGTCTACATGGTCAAGAATGGTGGGGCCAAGCCAGAATCCACCCTCGTACTGGGGAAGGGGCTTTGCATTTCTACCATCTAGGATAATCCGGGCTCCGGCCTCTTCGGCTCTGCCAATGGCACCCTTGAGAAAGTCTACCTGTTCTTTGGTAATAACCGCACCCATATTCTCACCCAGGGTAAGTGATGCAGCTCTTGCCTTTATTTTCTCAATGATATGGTCTACATCTCCAACAGCCAGAAGCACCGATGCGGCCATACAACGTTGTCCCGCGCAGCCCGTAAAGGAGTCGCTGATTCCCGTTCCC
>Ga0316189_10006998_pt1 | contig 10712 bp, 6 predicted proteins | sample LowCovwburrow_MG_FD_204930 | JGI IMG/M metagenome (GOLD analysis project Ga0316189, IMG submission 204930) | Coastal sediment microbial communities from Maine, United States - Lowes Cove worm burrow | ecosystem: Environmental > Aquatic > Marine > Coastal > Sediment | place: USA: Maine... | reverse complement strand
GGGTACCGGTCTGGGTCTCCGCTGGTATTCGGTGATCGGGGCTCTGCGTCTGGATGTGGCGCAAGGTTGGGCACTGGAAGGTAATCCATGGCGCATACACCTGAGCATTGGAACGAACCTCCTATGAATCGACTCAAGGGAATGTCACTCAAGAAAGCCGTTTTGATCGGTTTGCCCACCATGCTGTTCCTGATGGTCCTGCTGTTTTCGATTTCTGCCTATTGGTTGTTGCATACCGCATCCGGTGCATCATGGTTATGGGGCAAGTTAGAGGCGCTTGAACTTGTGGATGTCAGGTCATCACAGGTATCGGGTGACCTGGCTTCGGGTTTTATCATCCGGGATCTGGAGTACCGGTCGCCAGACATGGATTTATTGGTTCGCCAGGCAAAGCTTGAGGCCGGGTTTGCCTGGTGGCCCCTGTCGATCGAGGTTGACAGCCTGGACCTGCAAGGCGTGGAAGTGAGCACCCGTTCTACCGAAGAACCCTGGTCAAACGATAGCGGTGATGGAGATATTCGCAGCACACTTGCCGCTATTGAATTACCACTGCCGTTGCAGTTGAACGACATAGAATTCAGCGATATCAGTCTTCAACATGACGACAATCCAAGGGACACCCTCGTTGAGTCTGTCAAATTCAAAGCAGCACTGGATGAACGGCTGGTCATAGACGACCTGGATATTTTTGCAAAGGGCCTTGCTGCAAACCTGCAGGGGTATCTTGGGCTTGAACCCCCCTTCGAACTGCTTATTGCGGTAGAAGGACGGTTTGAGGTAGCCGGAGAAGCAGGGCAATCATTGATTGACTTGCCATTCCAACTGGAGAGTACCGGCGATCTGGACGAGATGAATCTCAAACTTATCAGTGAGAAGTTTGGTCTGCAGCTCAATGCTGAATTACTGGAACCCGTGTCGGCTCCTGCGTGGGATGCTCAGGTCGTGCTGAATCAACTGGATTGGCCGCAAGATGTAATGGAGCCGGACTTTACGTTAAACGGACTGAAGCTGAGTAGCCAGGGAAGCCTGGATGACTGGAGCGTTTCGGTGAATTCAGGTCTGAAGGCTCTGCAGTTAAAAGACGCCCGGTTCTCCGTTGCCGGTTCAGGTTCGACAAGTGCGATTACTATTTCTGAGGCGACGGTGACGGGCACCGGTGTTGATCTGGATTTTGGTGGAAAGCTGGATTGGTCGAATCAAACCGGGGCTGACTTGAAAGCTGTTATCAGGCAACTGGATTTGTCTCCATGGCTTTCCGATTGGCCGCCGGGTGAAAAGCTGGCGGGTGAACTGGAACTGAACTGGTCTGGCAACAGCCTGAAAATTCCCGCAAGTCAGTTGACTGTTATCGGTTCCGATTTGATCGCCGGGATTGAAGTCGATATTGATATCGAAACCAATACCGTCAAGGGTCTGCTTGACTGGCGCAATCTAAAATGGCCACTCAAAAGCGGGACGCCAGGGTTTTCGAGTGAATCGGGTCGGATGAACATCAGCGGTACTGTTGACGAGTGGCTTGCCGAAGGACAACTTCTTGTACAGTTGGGCGACTATCCACAAGGCCGGTTTGAAATTCAGGGCGGTGGAAACCGGACTTCGACACGATTGCTTGTACCTGGTGGTGAAATCCTGGGGGGCACCTTAAGTGGGGAAGTCGAGGCGGACTGGTCAGAAGAAGTGAAGTGGAGCACCGCAATCCAGACGCAGGGCATCGATCCTGAACCGCTATTGCCCGGATGGCCGGGTCAGCTGGACTCGGACATTCAAGTCAGTGCACAAGGCCAGCCCCAGCAAATTAAAGTCAGGCTTTTGGCTTTGCAGGGTAGCCTGAGAGACGTCCCCATCTCTGCAAATGGCGGTCTGGACATACAAGATACCAGCCTTGTCTTCCACTCATTGGAAGTCCGCACTGATGAGGCGGAGTTGGTATTGGATGGAGCCGTTGAAGATCCTGACGGTGTCAGCGTGAAATTCAGCGGTAATCTGCCATCCGCACTGTTGCAGGGCGCCAGGGGCAATCTTGAACTCAATGGTCGCTACTCGGGTTTTGAAGGTCAGACATTTCTCGAGCTTGATCTGCAGGCGCTCGACATTGTCTGGAATGAGTTAAGCGTCAGCAACTTGGCTGTCAGCACTCTGGATACCAAGCCAGACGCGGCTTTACCGGCGCTGCAACTGGATGCCACCGGGGTTGGCTCGGATGATTTTCTGCTTGATGAGCTTTCTTTATCCTTCAGCCCTGTCGGTGACCAACTCCAGGTCAAGGCAAATCTCCTGGGTGAGGGTTTTGCTCTCAATAGCCTGATGAACCTGGAAAACAAGGATCGTAGCAATCTGTTCAGCGAGGACTGGCGAGGTGAACTGAATGAGTTGGAACTGGCTGTTGGCCCGGCCTATCTTTTTGAATTGTCCGAACCGGCAGTCTTCAGCTGGTCTTCCGGTTCTATTCAGTTCGGACCGGTATGCCTGGCCGAAAACGTGGACGCATCATTATGTCTTGATATTGATTATCAGGGCGTTGGAGACTGGGCGCTGGTGGCCGATGCCAAGGCCATTCCAGTAAATTACTTCAGGGACTTACTGGAGTTGGATATCCACTTTGAACAGCTGATTGAAGGCCGCCTGGAGTGGCATCAGCCACCCAATCTTCCACCAACCGGCGGTGCCGATTTCCGCATTACGGCCGGGAGGATAATGGACATGCTCGATGATGATGTTTTGACGGAGACCCGGGAAGGGCGCTTTGCCTTTGAGTTGCAAAATGGCAACCTGGAATCCGGTGTTTTGGATCTCGAGTTTCCGGGTACCGGGTTTATTGATGTCGATTTTGATGTTCTGGATATCGTGACAGGCGGTGCGCGGGAACTACAGGGGCGGGCCATCGCAAAACTTGATCACTTCAAGCTGCTTGGCCAGCTGGCATTGCCCGGTGTGGATGCGGTAGATGGTCAGTTCGAATCAAATATCCTGCTGGGTGGCACGGTGACAGACCCTGAGTTTGATGGTGGTTTCAGGTTTTCAAATGGCTTGATTCACTACGCTCCTGTTGGCCTTCAGCTTGAGGATATTGAGTTTGAAGGCCAGGTAAAACGGCGTGACCGTGGTGACTTCAAGGGTCAATTTCGCGCAGGCGAGGGTGTCGCATCCTTTAGCGGGAACTTTCTCTTCAATGATATTGGCAATGCACAGGTGGAAATTGACCTGGCGGGTGAACAGCTTCTGCTGGCGAATACTGATACTTTGAAGATTCTCGCCGAAACTGATCTGAAACTTGTGGTTAACCCAAAGCGTATGGACATTAATGGTCGTATTCTGGTTCCAAGTGCAAGTTTGACCCCGCAGAATCTGCTGCTCGGTGAAGTCCGGGATAGTGAGGACCTGGTCATTGAAACACCGGGTGTTGCAACGGCGTCAGATGAAACCGATGCATCCGAGCAAGACCGGATTTACGGTCAACTGGAGGTCAGTTTCGGAGATGATGTCTCCATCAAGATTCCTGATGTGGAAACCAGTATCACCGGCACTACATTGTTTAACTGGCATGGTGATCCTGTTCCGGTTGCAGAGGGCGGATATACCTTGCAGGGTACAGTCGATGTCTATGGGCCCAGACTGACAATTAACAACGGAAGCATCAGCTTTCCCTCCGTTCCTGCAAACAATCCCTCGCTCAATATCAGGGCAGGGCGGGATATTTTTGGTAACACGCAGATCCGTCGGGCGGGTGTCCGGGTCATCGGAAGTCTCAAACGTCCGGTGCTGGAAGCTTATACGGTTCCTGTAACCAATGAAGACCGTGCCTGGACCCTATTGATAACCGGGACCGATTTTGACCAGGGGCAGGGTGTCAGTGGTTTTGACGTCGGCACTTACATCGCGCCAAAGCTCTATGTCAGTTACGGTATCAGTTTGTTTGAAGATGAGAATGTTATCAGTGCACGCTATGACATTAAAAAAGGCTTCGGTGTGAAGGTGACTTCTGGTCAGAGGGAAACCGGATTGGATGTTTCCTATACGATAGACAAATAAAAAACGGACCTCACAGGAGGTCCGTTTTTATTCACTCCGATCAGGGTGATCGGTTTTTCAGGTTTCCTAGAACGCGTACTTCGCTGAGAACTGAACGCGATTCAGGTTACCGTCCTCACCGCTCTCAATTTCCCGATCTGCGCGCAGGTACTCAATACCAAAGTCAAGTTTGGGTACCGGGCTGTAGAGCAGGTTGATATGCACACTGGATGCGGTTTTGGTGACGCCCATTCCGGTCAGGTCAGTGTCGTTGTCCACTGAGAGGTAACCGTAAGTCAGGTTACTGCGCCATTTTTCACTCCAGAAGTGACGGTATGAACCGAAAGCACCCCAGGAACTGATGCCATTCAAGTTGTGGTCCTCGTCAAGAACAGCACCATTGGCGGTGTTAAGACCGATATAACGGCCCATGCCTTTACCACCGGACGCCATCCAGCGGAAGTCGTCCCGGTTACCAAATACGACTTTACCGGAAACGCTGAGACCATAACTGGTTTCTGAGTCCTTGATTCCCGCGGCCTGGTTTTCATAACGGAGTTGCCGCACTAAAGCAGCTGCTGTGAATGATGAGGATTCACCTTTCAGGTTATAGCGGAAAACAAGATCGGGGGTCTTATTGTCATCCGCCACGATTCGACCACCACCACCGTAAGGTGTGACGGTTGTTTCCGGGTTCTCCAGGGCAAACTGCCACGGACCATTGGTATACCGGATCATGGCCTGACGACCGAATATGGTTGATTCAGCCGGACCGACGAAGTCGAGATTCTCAGGCAATGCACCAACGTTGAAGAAGGTCATCCAGGTCTGGCCGAACAACCAGTTGTTATAGGTCAGGAAGGCATGTCTGATTCGTGGAGCATACGAGTTTGAAATGCGTTCGTCACCCTGGCCGGACAGCATGAAATCCATCTCGATAAAGGTTCCGAGTTTGTCACCGTTATCCAATAGGTGGGTGCTGCGGAAGTTGATACGTGATTCCTTGGCGTGGAAATCCAGATAAGATTCGCCGTCACGGTTGCCTGGGCCGACCGGAACCGTTGCGGGAATGTAGAAGTCCCTGCCCGCGCCGCTGGAAGGGCCTTCAGTGTAGTTGCTGAAAATTGTATCAAGTTTGACGAATCCGCCGAACTTAAAGCTGTGTTTGTGAACTTTTTCTGCTTCTGCCGCTTCATGCTCGCTCAGCATGGCGGTTACTTTGGCCTCCGCAGCTTCTTCAGCTTTGGCCTCGAGCGCTGCAGTATCAACTTTGGCGGCTGGTGCTGCCGGTGCCTGTTGGTTTTGCAGTAGTTTATGAACCAGGGCTTCAAGCTCAGTAATTCGAGCTTCCAGCGCCTCGACGTTGTCCCCGTCTGCAAAGACGCTTCCTGACCAACTACAGCCAATAACAGCCGCAATGGACAGACTTAGCAAGGTTTTTCTTAAAGATTTTTGGGCCATGATAGCCTCTCCTTTAAACAAATGAGTGTGTGCATGGGCAATGATGCGTAAGATCAACGCAACGGTGTATTAGTCTTTGGTCTAATGCACCGCTTTTCCGACAGCCTCTTCTGGTGCCGCACTTTGCCCGGTTGCTTTGATTTCGACGAAGGTCTAATGGGTATTGAGATAGCTAAAGTGAGACAATCAAATACCAGTCTGAACAGGATGCATCATTATGGATAACGTTTCTGAAGTAACGGCTGGTGCTGCGATGAGATCTCAGTTCAAAAATCCTTCGCAGACCATGTTGCGGTGTGGCGTTAACCTGGTAGAAACTTAACGGTAATACTACGCTGATGGCAAACCGACTCATTGCAATACAGGCTGAAAAGGTGATCGTCGCCGATGACCACCCCTTGTTTCGAACGGCAATTAAGGAAGCACTGCAGGCAAGCCAGGGCGAAACGAGCTTTTTGGAAGCCAATTCATTCGAATCCCTGCAAGTGCTGGTCGATGAGAATCAGGACGTTGACCTGGTGCTGCTTGATCTGCATATGCCCGGGGTAAGCGGGTTCGCCGGCCTGGTCTATTTGTGCAAGCGCTATCCCAGCGTGCCTGTTGTGATTATTTCCGCTAATGAAGATCCGGTCGTCATCCAGCGTGCATTGGATCATGGTGCTGCCGGTTTTATCCCGAAATCTTCAAATATCAAGATCATTACCAGTGCGATCAATGACATTCTGATGGGTGAAATCTGGGCGCCGGTTTCTACCCAGTCAAACTTGCCCGGCAAGAACGTTTCCGAACTGGCGCTGGCTGAACGTATGGCCAGGTTGACACCACAGCAGTTCAAAGTTCTGATGATGGTCTCGCAGGGAATGTTGAATAAACAGATTGCTTACGATATGGGTATTTCAGAGGCGACCGTCAAAGCTCATGTGACGGCTATCATGAATAAGCTTGGCGTTAGCAACCGAACCCAGGCTGTGCTGGCCGCGAGCAAACTGGATGTTCAGGCACCCTGAATACGGGTGAAACAACGGCGCCGGTCTGACCGGGTCCAGACACTCCATTACATCACGCTATTTTTTTGTCTTCATCATATTGGTCATCAGGGCTCGCAGGGCAGCCGGTCTGATCGGTTTACGTAATATTCCGTAACCCCTTGATTTGACAGTTTCTTCCAGTTCTTTGGACCGGTCAGCAGTGATGACGATGGCGGGCAGCCTGGTCTGGAGTATGTTGTCAAGGTGCTGCATAACCTGTAAACCATCACTCTGATCGTTCAGTTGATAATCAACCAGCACAAAATCCGGTGTACCGTGCATAAGGACCTGGTGAGCAGCCTGGGCCTGTGTTTCAGCCAGTAAGACGGTCGTGCAACCCCAGCGATCGAGAAGCAGGTTCATGGCTTCAAGTATGTCCGGTTCATTGTCGACACACAGGACTATGAGGTCTTTTAACCCACTGGGTTCGGTATGAACGGTGTCCGGGACTTCCGATGGTGGCGGGTCGGATTCTCTTGCCAATTGTACGGTCACCGAAAAACAGCTGCCCCGCCCCGGACGCGAACTGACATCAATGCTGTGATCCAGCATCCTGGCGATCCGCTCGCAAATCGCCAAGCCCAGCCCCAGCCCCTTTTCATCCATGCGGCGGGCGTATTCCAGACGATGAAACTCTTGAAAAATAGCTTTCACTTCTGCTTCTGCAATACCGATACCTGTATCCCAGATGCTGATACGCAACTTGTCTCCGCGCACACGGCATCCCAGCAGCACACCTCCGGTTTCAGTGTAGTGGATCGCGTTGGCCAAAAAGTTCTGCAATATCCGGTACAACAGATTACGGTCACTGAAAATGACACGATCCATGGGGTGCACCCGTAAAGTAAGATCGTGATTACCGGCCAGGGCCTTGAAGCGTCGGCGCAGTTGTTCGAAAAGCTCAGGTACATGGATCGATTCCGGTTCCGGGTCGTACATACCGGAATCAAGCTTGGATATGTCCAGTAAGGCACTCAGCAATTGTTCCGAGGCTTTCAGGCTGCGGTCAATACGCTTGACCAGTTGCGATTGCTCGTTCTGTGTACCCTCAAGTTGTTGGCGTAATATGGACACAAACAGGCTGGCGGCATTCATGGGTTGAAGCAGGTCGTGGCTGGCCGCTGCCAGGAAGCGGGTCTTGCTCAGGTTGGCATCTTCGGCGACCTGCCTGGCCTGCTCAAGTTCGGTATTAGCCTCTCTGAGTTCGAAAGTGCGTTGCGCAACACGCTGCTCCAGGGTCTCGTTGACTAACTGCAGCTCATGCTCGATATCCTTGAAGTGAGTAATGTCCGTGAAAGTTGTGACGTAGCCGCCGCCCGGCAATGGGTTGCCCTGAATTTCAAGAACTTTGTTACCCAGCCATTTGCGCTCGTAACGATACTCCTCACCGCTTCGTAAGCGTGTCAGTCGTTTTTGAATTTCGCCTTTATCGTCTTCAATCAGTCCCCGCTTGGCATTTATTTGTAATAGTTCAAGAATCGGTTTTCCGATATGCAAGGTACCTTCCGGGTACCCCATCAGCTCCACGTAACGCCGGTTCCAACCGACAAGCCGCATACCCTGATCGACAACACTGACGCCCTGTGACATGTTATCCAGGGTCGATTCCAGCAACTCACGATTAAACTGCACGGCCTGGGATGTACGATCCAGCAACTCCATCACTGCCTCAGGTCCAAGGCCCTGATGGTGCAGTGCAGTGCTGAGCACGGTCCTTGCTGAGGCCGAACCGATAGCCCCGGCCAGCAAGCGCTCACCAAACTGGATTGTCTCCGGTGAGGCCAATGCGCCGGGTAGCAGCTTGGGCAGTCCCAGGTGGTTAATCAGAGCCTTACGCGTTTTGTCCATGCCAAGGAAACGGCCAATGGTATTTTCCAGTTCCTCAATAGTGATCAGGCCGCTGCTGCTCCCGGTATCGGTGCCAGGCGTCGAGGATGTCTCCCGGTCGGGCTTGAACAGGGAGACCAGGATAATTGCCGAGGTATTCAATAACAGGGAGAACAGGGCGCCCTGGTTAAAACTCATTGAAGGGATAATGCTGAACAGAGTTTGCTGATGACCGGTGGCGAGAACAGATGGCAGAAGCAGCCAGAGGACCCAACTGCTTACACCCAGTGAAAGTCCCCAGATGGCACCGGTTTTGCTGGCACCCCGCCAATAGATACCTATCAACATCGCCGGTGCGAATTGCGCGGCCGCAGAAAATGACAACAGGCCAATGGAGGCCAGCGGCACGCCAGCCTCAATGGCCTCATAATAGACGACCGCTGCCAGTGCGAGCAGCAGTATGGATACTCTGCGCGCACGCAACAGCGTTTGTGAGAGGTCTTTCTGGTCTCGGCGTTTAGTTATGCCACTTCTTAGCAGCAAGGGCATAACGATGTCATTACTCACCATGATGGCCAAAGCAACAGTCGAGACGATTACCATTCCGGTTGCTGCTGAAAAACCGCCGATGAAGGCCAGCAAAGTGAGTATCGGCCGGTCAAAAGCCAACGGCAGCGATAACACGTAGGTGTCCGGATTGACCTGTTGACCTGAAAACTGAGTTAACCCGGCCAGGGCAATCGGTATAACCAGTGCAGCAAATATGATCAGGTAGACAGGGAAAACCCAGCGTGCGACACGCAGGTCTGTCGTGTCCCTGAACTCGACAATCGCCACATGGAACTGACGTGGCAGGCACAGGATGGCCACCATTCCGAGGCCCAGTTGGATTCCAAACCCCTCCGGCAGTCTCCACGGGGTGAACAGTTGCTGGTATTCGACGTTGTCGCGCATGGTTTCCGCAACACTGCCCAAACCGTTGAAGACACCAAATATTGCGAAAAGGCCAATGGCGACGAAAGCCAATAGCTTGACGATGGACTCGAAAGCGATGGCCCACATCAAGCCACGGTGATGTTCACTGGCATCCATGTTGCGCGTTCCAAACATCATTGCGAATACGGCCAGCATGAGCGCAAGGTATAAGGGCAGTTGATCGGGGACGACGGATGCATTGCCGGTTGCCTCGGTGATGACATTAATGCCCGTGGTAATACCCTTGAGTTGCAGGGCAATGTAGGGCACTGCGCCAATAACCGCAGCACAGGTGACCAGTACAGCAATCGTATGGCTGCGACCATATCGATAGGCAATAAAGTCAGCAATGGAAGTAATACGCTGGTCCCTGCTGGTGATGGCGATCCGGCGGATAATATCGAAGCCGAACAGCATCATCAGCACCGGTCCAAGGTAAATGGGCAAGAAGCCCCAACCAGTGGACGCCGCACTGCCCACGGCGCCGTAAAACGTCCAAGATGTGCAGTAAACTGCCAGGGAAAGCGAGTAGATGATGGCCTTGAACTTACGATGGTTACGCCCGATTCGCTGTTTGTCACCGTACCAGGCGATTGCGAATAAGAGGCCCATATAGGCCAGTACTATCAGGCTTAGCTTCCAGGGGTTAAGCATATGTCACGTAGTCTTTATCAGTGTTTTTCAACGGACTATCTTAATGATGTGAGCGCTCTACGACTAAAGTATGAGCGTCATGCTTGCAGGCGGAACGTAACATAGTGATCGGGAATTTACCAATCACAGAGAGGCTACCCATGAGTGAACAAACACAAAGACAGGCTTACTGGTCGGCAAATCTGAAGCTGGTGGCATTGTGCCTCAGCATCTGGTTCGTCGTTTCATACCTATTCGGGATCGTACTGGTCGATCAGCTGAACGCCATCAAACTTGGTGGATACGGGCTGGGCTTCTGGTTTGCTCAACAAGGTTCAATTTACGTCTTCGTTGTGTTGATTTTTTTCTATGCCAATCGCATGAAAAAACTCGACGAAAAATTCAACGTGCACGAAGACTAACGGAGAAAAATAATGGATCTGAGAACACTCACATACTTAGTCGTCGGTGCGACGTTTGCCCTGTATATTGGCATTGCCATCTGGGCTCGCGCAGGAACGACAAAAGAATTCTACGTGGCGGGCACAGGTGTACATCCGGTAGCCAACGGTATGGCAACCGCCGCCGACTGGATGTCCGCAGCCTCTTTCATCTCCATGGCAGGCTTGATCGCCTTCATGGGTTACGATGCATCGGTTTACCTGATGGGCTGGACGGGTGGTTACGTTCTTCTGGCACTCTTGCTGGCACCTTATCTGCGCAAATACGGTAAATTCACCGTGTCCGAATTTATCGGCGAGCGTTATTACTCCCAGGCCG
>Ga0316189_10006997_pt1 | contig 10713 bp, 11 predicted proteins | sample LowCovwburrow_MG_FD_204930 | JGI IMG/M metagenome (GOLD analysis project Ga0316189, IMG submission 204930) | Coastal sediment microbial communities from Maine, United States - Lowes Cove worm burrow | ecosystem: Environmental > Aquatic > Marine > Coastal > Sediment | place: USA: Maine... | reverse complement strand
AAAGAGTCAGGAGTAAAACCTGGGGCAGCACCTGGAACAAATGTATTGGCAGTAAAGGTGTGGAACATGATGAACGGTGAGATCAACTACACTGCACTTCCTGTTCTATGCGAAATGGTTGGGATTAAAGATGTAGACTTACTAATAAAACAGTTGATTGCAATTAGGGATTTCAAGTGAGCGATGCAATTAAAATATCGGGAATTAAAAACACCCAAAACGCCTTACGGTTGTTGGACAAAAGGATGACCACCAAGGTTGCGCTAAAGGCTGTTAAAAAAGGCGCACAGGTTACTAGAAAAGCCATATCAAAATCAGCCCCTGTCTACAGAGGAAAGCCCAAAAAAGATGTTGTTGTCGGGGCAGTCAAGAAGGGGTTTCGAGTTTACAAATCCAAAATAAATACCCCCAGAAAAAACAAAGTGATTGGAGTGTACGTTTCTATCAGAAAAATGACTACCGATAGCGGGAAAGGGCGAGGCACGTTAGACCCGTTCTATGCAAGGTTTCTTGAAAAAGGGTGGAACGTGCGTGGTAAGAGAAAGGGTGCTATTGTAAGAGGATTAATACGCGTCGGTTTTTTAAAGCAAGGAAAACGAAGGTCAAAAAAAGGCAAGACTAACGTAGATGGTTTACATTTTATCGAAAAGAGCGGTGACGCAAGTGCAGTAAATTCAACTAACGTAATAGAACAATCCTTCAAAAAAGATGTTGAAGCAGAGAAAAGAAAATTGAGGTTTAAATAATGGCTGGTAGCAGAACTGCTGGTATTACCTATGATGTGAACATGGACATGAAGGATTTCAGTGTCACTATGGGTAAGATTGTCAAGTCCCTAGATAGACTCGAAAAGACAACTGAAAAGTCTAGTAGCAGAATTGCCAAGTCAGCAGAAAGGATCAATAAGTCGTTTAAGAGTGCCGCTAATAGTATTAAGTTGCTTGGTGCTGGGATAGCTGGTCTGTATGCGTCAGCAAAGTTAGGTGGCCTTGTAAAAGACACAGCACTTCTTGCTGCTAGGTACGAGTCTCTTGGCATAGTTATAAACAAGATGGGTGCTAACGCAGGGTACACTGCGAGGGAAATTAATTCAGTAGCTATGGCGTTGCAACAATCTGGAATTGCAATGGTTGAGTCTCGCTCAACCATTGCAAGAATGATTCAAGCAAACATAGACCTTGCCAAGGCTACTGACCTATCAAGGCTTGCACAAAACGCTGCCATTATCGGGAACATTAATTCATCAGAAGCATTTGGCAGAATGATATATGGCATACAAAGCGCTCAGACAGAGATGCTTAGAACGATTGGTATCAATGTAAACTTTGAGCAGTCTTATGTTCGGATGGCTGCTGCGTTAGGTAGGAATGTAAAAGACCTCGATGAGCAAGAAAAGTCTCTAGCAAGGGTTAATGCAGTTTTAGAAAGAGCGCCAGACCTCGCTGGTGTTTATACGGCTGCAATGCAGACTACCGGAAAACAACTGACCTCGCTTGGTCGGTATGTTGATGACTTCAAGGTAAAAGCTGGTCAGGCGTTTGGCCCATCCACAACCGTACTAGTTAAAACTCTTACGGAAACTCTCAAGGGACTGTCTGGTGAAATTGACGAGCTTAAAGATAGCGGAGATCTTGCCGAATATGCCATGGATGGGGCGCTGGGGCTTCTTGAGGCATTCAATGTTATACTCAATGGTATCTCCATAGTTCAAAAAGCATTCTTAGGGCTAAAACTTGCCGCTGGAACTGCTCTTGAGGTTGGAGCGCAGGCGAACTTGAAGCTTGTAGAGACACAAATTGAAAAAACAAAAAAAGCTCTTGAGCCTGGAGGGTGGAAAAAAGCTGGGTTTGACTTCTTGTTTGGAACTGGTGACGATTCAAGCACTAAAAAACTTCTCGAAAACGAACTGGTTTTATTAGAAGCCAGGAGAAGTAAGCTGAATCAAACATTTTCAGAAGGGACTAGACTCGCAGATGCTGCTGAGAAATCAGTAAAGAGACTTGATGAATTTATTGGGAAAGTTAAAAAACGACTTGACGGCATGGCAGCACAACTCAGAGCCAACAAGAAAGAGTTAATTGATTCAGTTTCTGACTTTGGGCCTGAAGAAAAACCTGAGTTTTTCCAAGAAGAGTATTTACTAAAAGATAGAATTCTTGCTTTTGATAGCCTTAACAAAGCTAGGGACAAGGGGGTTGACGTATATAGGAAACTGAAAGAGCAGGAAACGGCACAATACCTAAAAGAACTGAAGAAGGAGATTGATGCAGAAGATAAGCTTTTGAAAGCGTACTTTGACGGACTAGATGAAAATTCAAGAGAAGCATCAGCAAAAATTAAAGAGTTCTACGATGGTATAGCAGAATCAATTGGTGACGGCTTAACAGATGCAATTCTTGATGCTGGAAACGCCTTCAAGAACCTCGGAGAAATTGCAACAAGCGTCTTAAACGACATAGCAGAGCAACTTATCCAGAAGAACATAACAGGGCCAGCGACAACAGGCATATCAGCTTTCCTTCAAAACCTTTTTGAAAACGCCAACGGTGGAGCATTCGTTAACGGAGTTCAAGCATTCGCCACAGGAGGGGTGGTTAGCTCACCAACCATATTCCCAATGGCAAACGGTGCTGGCCTTATGGGAGAGGCTGGGCCTGAAGGCATTCTACCATTACGAAGAAACTCGGCAGGACAACTTGGTGTAATGGCTGAAGGTGGTGGAGGTGGTGGATTAACAGTAAACTATTCACCACAGATAAGCGCAGTTGACACGCAGTCAGGCTTACAGTTTTTGGCAAGCCATAGTCAGACGATAACCGGAATAATCAATAAAGCGTATAACGATATAGGCAGACGAGGTGTACAACGATGAGTGGGACAATGCCAAGCACACCAGTACCAAATGCTGTTGAGGTTACAAGCATATCTCCAACACTTGTTTCTGTATCACATTCGCTTAAAAGGAGTGTAAGGCGCAGGGGTGGTGGAGTTCAGCGGTGGTCTATAAAGTTAGGGTTCCCTGCGATGGCAAGAGCTACAGCAGCACCACTTGAAGCATTTGTAATGAGCCAAGCAGGGCAATACGAAACATTCAGCTATACGCCACCATACACACTGATGGAGGCGCTTGGTACTTATTCAGGTACAGTAACGGTAAACGGGGCGCACACGGCTGGCGACACGACTATTGCGGTAAGTGGTAGTAGCGGGACGCTAATGGCTGGTAGCTGGGTTCAGTTTGCTGATCACACAAAAGTATACAAAGTTGTGGCAGACTCAACCTCATCGATAACTATTTTTCCAGCATTGGTTGAGGATGTAGCGAACACCACAGCGGTTGAGTATGACGCTCCAACGTTCAATGTTGCATTGACAGAAGACAACTTTTCATTTACCTTCACAGGAGCACCAGCTTATTACAACTTTCAGTTGAACCTTGTGGAGATTTACTAATGGATCGAGGGGCAAGTGCAAACGTCTTAACTGAGTTAGCAAAAGATCAAATGCAAGTATGCCATCTGGTAAGTGTTGAAACTGCCGGTGGGACTATTTACATGACTGACTCATTCACAACAATCACCTACGACTCTAATCCGTATGTGCCATTAGGAGGACTACTTGGCATATCAGAGATTGACGAATCATCAACTCTTGCAGTTTCATCTGTCACAGTAACACTCACCGGAGTTGACCAATCATATATTGCAGCATTCCTTTCTAACAACTATGTAGACAGAGATGTGTTTATTTATAAAGCATTTCTCGATAGTAGTTCAGTTCTTGTTGACGACCCTATTCAGATATTTTCTGGAAGAATAGATAAGCCTCTAATTTCAGAAGATCCAGATGGTAAGACCAGCACCATAGGTATTACTGCAACGAATCATTGGGTTGACTTCGAGCGAATGCAGTTCAGGTCGACAAGCCATGAATCTCAAACCCTGTTATTTCCTGGCGACTTATTCTTTAGTTTCGCTACTGAGGTTAACAAAGAGATATTCTGGGGAAGGGAGAGGATGCTAAATGATGGACAGCTACTTGGCACTATTGATGGGCCTTTCATAAGAGGCACACGATGAGAGACACCCAGGTAATAAAGATAATTGACCATGTGACCAACACCATAGGTAAAGAGTTCACATGGGGAGATAACGATTGCACAATGTTTGCTTTTGATGTAGCTGACATTCTTGTTGGCTCTGGGCTTAGAAAAAAGTTTCAGAAAAAATGGAAGGACGCACCATCGGCACATCGATACAGTAAGAAGAACAAACTAACAGTTGAGAAGGTGCTTAAGGCTAATGGAGCGAAACCAGCAAAAAACAACTTCGAGCAGTTTGCAGATTTCATCATAATGAATAGAGCAATGAGTAACAGTAAAAAGTGGCGAACCGTTGGGGTGTATGTGGGTGACGGTAAGGTTGCTTTAATGACCGAAGAAAACGGGTTGCTGTTAGTACGTTTAGATATAATTAAGAAATACAAAGTGCTAAGGATACCAGCATAATGGCAGTATCAGGGGCAGGGTTATTAGCTTCACTCGCAGGGAGCGCAGCAGCAGGGGCAGCAGCAGGAACCGTTATTGCTGGCGTCACTATTGGTGCATTTGGCGCTGCTGTTATCGGGGCTGTTGTCGCAGCAAGTGTAGGAGTAATAGCCAATGCTCTAATCGGAAACGACAACGATGGGTCAGAGTTCTCTGACGCTGGAATTAAAACAAACGCAAGGATGTCAAATGCTCCGTTGCCTGTTATCTACGGTGAACGTAGGGTTGGTAGTCTAATCACATTTATTGAATCTTCAGACGCAGTAGACGGAACACCAAACGGTTGGTTGTTTATGATCCACACGATATCTGAGGGTGAAGTGGATTCAATCAACAATGTGTACATTAATGACGATACAATAACAAACGCCATGCTCGATGGTGATGGAGAAGTCATAAGCGGTAAGTATGCTGGTAAGATCAACATACGAAAGCACACAGGAAGTGATACACAAGCAGCAGACTCGCATTGGGTTAGCTTACTAAGCTCATGGACTACAGCACACCAAGGTAAAGGTGTGGCATACGTTGCGATCATATTGGCTTACGCTCCTTCAGTTTATTCTGGCATACCTACTCTTAACTTTGATGTTAAGGGTAAAAAGGTATATGACCCACGATTGGACACAACAAATGGTGGCACAGGCTCACACAGGGCTGACGACTCAACCACATGGGAATGGAGCGACAATCCAGCGTTATGCTTGAGAGATTATTTAACCAGCGACAGATACGGCAGAGGAATCGAGTCGTCTGTAATTGACGACACCGGAGCATCATCATCTTTCCAGAGTGAAGCCAACGTATGTGAGTTGCCGGTAACAGTTGCCGGAACACCAATACAGTATTACACATGCGATGGACTGATAAGACCAAACCAAGGCGATCTAGATATAGTCACAAAGTTGCTTACATCATGTAGGGGAATGCTTCTTTACACAGGTGGTCAGTATAAGCTGCTGATCGACAAGGCGACTGTTCCAGAAACTTTTGGTTTCGATGAAGATAACATTGTTGGTGGATGGCAGATAGATATCGGTGGCAAGGCTACAAGGTTTAATCGCTATAAGGTCAATTTCTTTAACCCAGCGCGAAATTGGGAGCGAGATGTCACTTATATAGACAGCACTGCTTATCGCACCGCAGACAACGAATTATTGCTTGAGAAAGAGATATTCTTACCGTTTACCGCTCACAGAGATAGGGCAGCACTAATTGGAGAGTATAACCTTAAGCAATCACGGCAACAGATAACATGCAGCTTCACAGCATCGATAGAAGGCATGAGGGCAGAGGTCGGTGATGTTGTACCAATTACCCATTCTACCCCTGGTTGGTCTGGTAAGTATTTCAGAATACTTGGAATCAAGCTACAGTCAAATGACGAAGTAAAAATAACAGCAAGAGAATATGATTCAAGTGTTTATGTTAACGGAATTTCTGCAACAGATGCAACGCCAAACACAAATCTACCAGATCCATTTACAGTAGCCCCCCCAACCTCATTGGTGTGGACATTCTCAGACCTTTATTCAGGAACGTTATCTTGGACAGCAGCAGATGATGCTTTTGTTGATAGCTACGAAGTTCAGTATAAACTTTCCGGTAGTAGTGATTGGCTTGATATACCACCAGCACTGAGTGCTTATGCTATCTTTACTGACCTACAGGTTGGAACATGGAACTTTAGGGTCAGGTCAGTGTCAACTCTGTCATTGTCAGATTGGGTTGAGCTTGTCGAAGTAGTGCCAGATGGCGCATTGCTTGCTCCTACATCAGCTAGTCTAAAAGTAAAATTTTCAGAAACAGCAGTTACCGGAATACAGGTTCAACTAACTGTACCAATACTTCCTGCTGTGGTAGTCCCAACCGGCTTACTCCTATATTACTCTATTGAGAACCAAGCAAACTCTTTCACCATTGGCAGCGTTGACGGTAGCAAAATATACATGCAAGGTGCTGAAGTTTTATCGTCTGGGTCAGTTGGTATTGTTGGTACTGTCGAAGCAAACCAAGCTATGATAACAACCACATCAAACCCAATGCCAACGACATGGAACCCCAGAGGTATGTGGTGGGCGCAAGTCGACTCTGTTGCAAGTGGTTTGTCGCAGTGGCAGAAAGTAAAGAACAACACAGCAACATACGTTGAGTTTAAAGATGATTTTTCTCCAGCACCAGTGAGTGGTGATACCCTTAATTACAGAGAGATAGCGTTTAAAGATAACAGACCAGCAGGGTTTAAGATGCTCTATGTCTTTGACGGTACTGACTATGAGATCATAAACCACAACGGCCTAGAGACAGATGGCACAGGTGTTTTTGTAACAGCCAACACAAGGGGCGCTGAAGGTTCCTCAACGCTATCAAGTCTTGTGGGTCTTACAGCACATTATTTCCCTGGCCCTGAAGAAAGCGAAGTAGTTATAATACCGTCCGGTGAATTTTACGGGATTGATTCAACCACTGCTGAAGTTGATCACTCTGTTGTAATCAACCTTGAGAACATAGGCTCTAGTCCATGGGCAGCTTTTAGTTGTTGCGCTTACAAGGCAGGGGTTGGTACTGAAAAGCTACCAGTTCACGCGAGGTCGTCACTTATCCCTCTAACTTTCCTTGGTACATACTAATGACAATAGACGTTGGCAAACACGCAATAGGGAATCCTTTTGAGCCTCCTGACCATACTGTTCAGCCAGAGCCGCCAAGAGATCAAGTGTCGGTTGAATCTGCACAAGCGACCATTGACTATCTAGCATCAAGGATAGTTGAAGCCGAAAAGAAGCTGGCTTACAAAGTTGATGGCGACCAAGTGTTAGCTGCAATCTGGCTCACAGAAGAAGATGTATTGATAAAGGGCGACAAGGTATCTTTAATCGGTGAAGTCACCTTTCTTGATTGGATAAGAGATGTAAACGGCAATCCAACTGCAACAATTGACCCTGCCATTACTACCATAATCGGTGATAAGATTCGGACAGGTGTTATAGAGTCAAATAATTGGGCTGCTGCTGCTGGAAGTAGGATAGACCTTGACAATGGTACAATAGTTCTAGGCGGGTCAGGAACACCTAAGTTTTCTGTCGATACATCTGGGGTTATAACTTGCACTGACGCAATAATTGGTGGAACATCTGTGATCGGTGCTGGTGGAACTTCTTTGTCTACAGTTGAAACTAACGCGGCATCTGGCGCAGCTAAACCAACCACGTTCGTTCAAGCAGCAGTTCCTACTTCTTTACAAATAGGTGACAGGTGGATTGACTCTGATGACTCAAACAAAGAGTATGTCGCTGAGTCAGTAGGTGCTGACCAAATAACTGCTGGAGAATGGGTAGCATCACCTGTCGGTACTGGTGATGTCACTGCTGACATATTAAACAGCGATACAGCTTTAATCCTTAAAGGGCAGCTAGACGTACAAAACACAGGTGGTGTGTCGGCTGGGTCGTTAGTTTGGGATGATGTAACTGGTGCTCTAATAAGTGGTTCTGGTGTTGCTTTGACAGAGGCTGGGATTATAGGTGCTACAGGTGGAACTCCAACGTTCACCATTACTACTGCTGGTGCAGCTACTTTCGCTGGCACTTTATCTGCTCCTGTTGGTACGTTGGGGGCAATAACAGGTGGAACAATAAACACATCTGGGTGGATAAAGTGCGCTGGGGCCACTGCTGCCCCAGACAACGCCTCAATATACGGGACAACATCAGCAGGGTCTAGCTATTTTGCTATAGGTGGAGAAGTCACCAACTCGGCAACTGGAGTTACAGGGCAATGCACTGGAACTGGCACTGGCATAGGAGTATTTGCTGCGTCTGTTGCCACAGGAACAGCGTTATCTGTTTCTGGAACCATGTCAATGACAAACAGCACTGTAGTAACAAATTTAAATGCTGATTTATTAGATGGTAATCACTCAACAGCTTTCTTGGGGGCATCAGCAACTGCTGCTAACTCAACGCAGCTTGGAGGCTACGCATCAAGTGTGTACATGAGAGTTTCAGCAACAGCACAAACAGGATCGACAACAACCACGTTTACGAGTACACCGCAAACTGTTGGAACTAATGCAAGCTGGGCGCAAGTTGTAGTTAGTGGTATAACTGTGTACGTCCCATACGTCTACTAATACCAGAAGGATAAAACAATGGCAAGAGAACGAAAAGAGGAAATAATAGTTGCAGCAACAGAAGAAATACAGAGTGTTAGGCATGTCTACCCTAGAAACGGTCATGGTGGAGAGATAACCGTGATAGTCGGTACAGGCTCAGAAGTTGATGGTGAGTTTTACTTTGACGCTGACCAGACTTTTAGGACAATAAATCTGGTAGATGAAGATTATGATAACTTCATCTTAACCAAAAACAAATTCAACAGAAATGATTTGTGGACTCCGCTTGATAACGCTAAAACCAAACTGAAAAACATATCATGATCGATGGTTTAAACATAGAAGATATAGCGTCAGCGATCGCTGAACAGCATAAAAACAAAACAAAGGAGCAACCAATGGTAGAAGTAGAAAAGGTATTAAACGTATTGGCTAATGTAATTAACGACAACATCAACAGCAAGTTAACCATAGCATTGGGAAACGGAATTGTCGGGCAAGTTAGGATGGCTTGTGACCAAATAGCCGAGCCTAAGAAGACTGAGAAGAAACAAACCAAAAAGGCTAAGAAATGAGCATACAAGACCAAGTAACTAAACTGAATGCTGCTGTATCGGCAATGCGAGGGCTTATCTCTGGAGTGCGTGACCCAGCAGTATTACATGCACTATCAAGTAACTTTGTGTCGTATGGCTGCAAAGTTGGTGAAGGAACGTCAGCAGCAGACCTTTATCTTGAGCTTGATGGATCTGCTGTAAACGTAAATCCTGACAGGGTTGCCTCGGCTGTCAGGCATTATGAATATTCAAATACCGCAGTTGTTTACGGAACAGCTTTTCTTTCTGACGACATAAACACTGCTGACACTGCCGATGACAGACTCCTAATAAACACAGCAGATGGTGCAAACCCAAGGTTTGACATTGTTTACTTAGGGATAAACAACTCAGGGGCAGTTGTTGGTATCGCAGAAGGCACACCACACGCATCAGCAACTCCTTTATCAACCGAAGACTTTGGCAATACTTACGACCCTGCTATACCAGCAGGAACTATGGCGATAGCAAGAGTGTGGGTAGAGGCATCGGCAACAGGCATAGCAGACGCTAAAATTCACGATCTAAGAGGCTTTCTTGGTGGACAGGAGAATATAGTGTCAACCAGTGCAGGAGTCGCAGCATCCTTAAGTAAACAGTCTACATTTATCACCACAAACGGAGACAGTGACCTAGACAACGTAACTTTGGCTAATGGCTACTATGGTCAGGTAAAACACTTTGCTGTAAAGGCTGTAGGGAACGCAGCAGACTCAGTAAAAATAACCCCAGCAACTTTTCCAGAAGGAACACAGATAACATTCGGAGCTAATCCTCTCGGTAACGGCTGCACGATGGTGTACACATCTGCTGGGTGGGTTGTAATTTCTAATAATGGTGGTACGATAGCGTAAGAGGAATACCAAATGGCAATAGACGATCCAGCAAAACATCATCTTAAAATCAGGCGAGGGCGTGACTACAGTAAGATATTTAACTTCACAGGTGACTACTCAGCTTACACAGGCGAGGCAGAGGTCAGGAAAAATGCCGATGTCGCCAGCACCCTGCTGCTGACTTTTTCGGTTAGTGTTGGCGCTTACGCCGCTGGAGTAACCCCGATAACTATTTCAACAGATAAAGCAACGACACTCGCGCTAAAGGACGGAACAGGCAAGTGGGACTTGGCTTTATCGTCTGGTGGTTCAGGTGAAACTTATGTATATGGGAACGCGACAATACTTGACGCACCAACGGACTTGTCATAATCATGAGCACTGAAGTCGACATAACCATTAACACCACAGAGGTTTCTGTTACAACGTCTGATGCTGTAAACATTGACAACCTTGAAACCGATATAGAAGTAACAACCTGTGATTCTGTTGACCTATCGATAGGAAATAATTCTGTCGAAATAACTATGCAGGGTAGGACGGGAGATCCTGGTGCAGACGGTGCTGACGGTGCTGATGGTGCTGATGGTGCTGACGGTGCTGATGGTGCTGATGGTGCTG
>Ga0316189_10006996_pt1 | contig 10714 bp, 10 predicted proteins | sample LowCovwburrow_MG_FD_204930 | JGI IMG/M metagenome (GOLD analysis project Ga0316189, IMG submission 204930) | Coastal sediment microbial communities from Maine, United States - Lowes Cove worm burrow | ecosystem: Environmental > Aquatic > Marine > Coastal > Sediment | place: USA: Maine... | reverse complement strand
AGGCCTTGCTGAAGGGCTGCGCGCGCCTTGCGCTGAAGCGCGAGGTCGATCGTGGTGTAGACCTCGTAGCCGCCCGCGCCAAGAGCCTCTTCACCTGCGGCATCGCGGAGCGCGCGGCGCGCGATCGTCAGCACCTCGGGGGCTGCTCCGGTACCCTCCGGAAGCGGCACAATCTCGACCTTTGCCTCACGTGCAGCGGCGATCGCCTTCAAAGAAAGGTCAGGCCAGTAGATCTCGCGTTTTGCCGCGAGCTGAGAAAGTACATATCCTTGGCGCCGCTTCGCGGCCTCGGGATTCCGTCTCGGCGAGAGTCTGGCCGGCGCCTGCGGCACGCCCGCGAGTAGCGATGCCTCGGCCAGCGTGAGCTGCTTCGCGTCCTTGCCGAAGTAGTACTGCGACGCTTCTTGGATCCCATAGCGGCCCTGACCGAAGTTCACGTTGTTCAGGTAGAGGTGGAGGATCTCGTCTTTGCTCACCTCGTTCTCGAGCCGCCTCGCCAGAATCAGCTCGCGCACCTTGCGTGAGATCGTGCGTTCGGGGGTCAGGAGCATGAGCTTCACGACCTGCTGGGTGATCGTGCTGCCGCCTTGCGCGGCCCGCCCCTCCATGAGGTCGCGGCCAACGGCTCGCAAGATGCCGGTATAGTCGAGCCCCTCGTGCTCGTAGAAGTCTGCATCTTCTGCAGCGAGCACCGACAAGACCACGTTCCGAGGCACCTCGGACATCGGGATCACGGTCCTCCGCTCAGTGAAGATCTCGCCGATCACCTTTCGATGCCGGTCGTAGACTCGGGTGGTCTGTGGTGGCTTGTAGTCGCGAAGGCTCGCCACCGAAGGGAGGCCGCGGCTGAAGTAGGCGTAGCCAGCGAGCACTGCCAGGGCGCCCACGATGAGCGCGGTCCCAAGAAGCTTCAGCAAGACGGAGCGCCGCGCCGGCGGCTTCTTCTTCGTCTTGCGCTTAGTCCCTGCGCGCCCCTTTTTCTGCGTTCGCTTCCCTGCCATTCGATCCGCCGCCTATAGCATCCCCCGCTGGACGTCATCCGCCCTAATTCATGACACCCGGGCCGGGCTATTCATTCCCGGTCGATTGCTCGATGACTTGGTCCGCATTTTTCACTGAATTCATGAGGAATCTCGCCAGCAGTTCGTGGCGTCGCTTCGGTGCGAGCCTCGGTCTTCCATCTGCCGCCAGAGTCTGCATCGTGATGGCAGCAGCCACAGACACGTTCAGGCTCTCGACGAAGCCACGCATCGGGATCGCGAACGTCCCATCGGCCAGAGCGCGCATCTCGGGCGAAACGCCGTGATGCTCGTTCCCGAATACCACGGCTAGGCGCGGCACATCGGCGAGGTCACTCGGTGCGGCGTCGCCCCCCATCGCGGCGACGTAGATCGCATAGCCGTCTTCCTTGAGTCGTGCGGCGCAGGCTTCGGCTGTCTCGTATCGGACGACGTCGAGCCAGCGCTGCGTCCCCTTCGACACACCACGCGACGCTCGAAACCCCTGCACCCCCACGATCGCATGCACGTTTTGTACGCCGAACGCATCGGCGCTTCGGAGCACGGCGCTCGAGTTGTGGGGGTCCAGGATACGGTCGAGGACGATGACCAGGCTGTCCGTCCTGCCCGCTACGACTGCCTCGATCCGTTGTAGCCGTTCAGGCGTCACCACCGGCGCAAGCGCCTTGACGACCGTTTCCGCGGAGTGCTCGAGTGCAGGGGGGCCTTCGACCTCGAAGACGTCTGGGTCGTCCGCCCGCACCTATTTCGAAGTTTTCTGAGGATCGACCGTAACGCCGACGACCAGTGTTCCACCTTGGTAGCTCTGCCCGGCGACGAAGAACGGGTCACCCGCCGACGCGACGACCTGCAGCAATGGCAGATAGTCCGACTTGTTCGGTCGATTGATCGCGGCCCGAACCTTGTAGCGACCGTCCGGCATCACACGAAGGAGTGTCAGCTTGAGCCGACGTCCGTTCGGAAGGGATACGATCTCGTCCTTACCCGGAGTGAGCGTGAGCTTGGGCTTTGACAAGATTTTCATGGAGCGGAAGGAGTTGAATGGTGGTCGACGCAGCGCGGTTAGCTTCTTGAGCTGCGGATCGATCTTGCCTTCTTCTTCTTTCGCCAAGACGACCAGCACTTCGGCCGGCACGCTCGAAGTCGCATCGCGGTCCGATCGCGCAAGCGAGGTTTGCTGTGCCGAGGCCACGCCGCTATAGAGCCACGCCCCCAGCAGCATCGTCACGACGAGCGAACGTCGTCTACGCCTCATGGCATCCCCATTTCTTCATCGTCGATCCAAATCACGGCGAGGGGCTGGCCAGCGCCGCCCTCGACCTCGAAGACGGTGCCTGCGTTCGCACCGAAATCCACCGCGACCACCTCCGTACCGCGAGCCATCTGGAGCGGGGTCGTCCCGGGCTCCTCCGGCCATGCGAGCACGGCGAGGAAGATCGCCGCCGCCGCCGCAAAGCCCGTTGCCAGTCCGCCCCAGATCCGTCGCTCGCGGCCACCTGGCACGACGCGAAGCTCGACCGGCGCCCGCTCCACCTCGGAAGGGAGCTCCGGAGCGCTGACTTCTGCCTCGATCCGGGCGAAGAGCGCGTCCGAGTCCAGCTTTGCCGTCCATTCCGCGGCCGCGCCATGCATCGCTTCACGCATCTGCTCCCATTGTCGAAGCTCGGCCATGTTCTCGGTCGAGCCCTCGAGCTCGCGGCGCAACTCCGCCTCCTCCTGAGGGGACAGCTCCCCGTCAAAGAACATCTGAAGCTTTTCGTCTGCCTTCGCGCTCTCCATCGTCAGTCCTTCGAAGCCTCCTCCCCCGCGAGGTAGGGGGCAAGGGCCGCCTGCATCTTCTTTCGGGCGTGGAAAAGGCGGCTCATCACCGTGCCTTTGGGAACCTCCAACGCCTCGGCCATCTCTTCGTAGCTCATTCCCTCGATCTCACGGAGCACGATCACGGCCCGGTGATGCTCGGGTAGCTCGGCGAGAGCCGTCTGAATCGCGCCGCCCAGCTCGCGCCGAAGGGCCGCCTTTCCAGGGTTGGCGTTGGTGAGGTTCGGAACCAAAGCTCCATCGCCTGCGACCTCGCTCTCCTCGTGGAGTGCGCGTTCGTCGAAGTCGAGGCTCTTTCGCCTGCTCTTCTTCCGGACGTGGTCGATGGAGACATTCATGACGATCCGATAGAGCCAGGTATAGAAACTCGAGTTGCCATGGAACTTATCGATGTTCTTATGAACTTTGACGAAGGCCTCCTGGACCGCGTCGAGCGCGTCGTCTTGGTTCTTGACGACGCCCATCGCCACGGCAAACGCCCGACGATGATACTTGTCGAAGAGTTCTCGGAAAGCCGCTGAGTCACCTGCTTGTACGCGTTGTACCAGGTCATGATCGCCCTTGCTGGAGGAGCCGCCAGTGGCCTCCTCGGATTTGGACGAGCTGGAGAGCGGTTGATTCACCCAAGATCCTCGACGTTTCCAAGGGGTTAGTCGCCCTCGCGACCCACGCTGATCGGTCTACGCGGAAATCGTGCCGAAGGCCAGCTTTCAACCCGCGACCGCGACCGATCTCGCGGTTTTTTGCTGGTTTATCGCAGGCGGGCAGCTACGTTCAGCCGGTGCTGGACTTGGGCTCGTTGAATTCTCGCCAGCGCGAAGCGGTCGTTCACGAGGGAGGGCCGCTCGTGGTCTTCGCGGGCGCCGGCAGCGGCAAAACGCGGGTCATCACCTTTCGCGTGGCGAACCTCATCCAGGCCCACGATGTGGCCCCCTGGCGCATCCTCGCCGTGACCTTCACCAACAAGGCAGCCGGGGAGATGCGCGAGCGCCTGCTCAAGCTGCTTGGTGAGGAGGGAGGCGCCGTCCGTGTGGGGACCTTTCACGCCACCTGCGCGCGGCTTCTTCGGCGCCATGGGGAGTTCGTCGGTCTTTCGAAGGACTTCACCATCTACGATGACCAGGACCAGCAGGCGCTGGTCAAGCGGGTGCTGCGCGACCTCGGTCTCGACGACAAGCGCTATCAGCCAAAGGCCGTCGCTGGCCGCATCAATCGAGCGAAGCAAGAGGTGCAGGGCCCCGACGAGATCGAGACGCCGGATGCGTGGTCCCAGGTCCTCAAGAGGGTCTACGCGGCGTACGAGGAGCGTCTGCACAAGGCCAACGCTCTCGATTTCGGCGACCTCATTTACCGCACCGTTCGTGCGCTCGAGTCGAGTGAGGGCTTTCGCCAGGAGGTCGTTGGGCGCTTCTCTCACGTCTTAGTCGACGAGTTCCAAGACACGAACCACGCCCAGTTCCGACTTGTTCGCCTTCTTGCCGAGGGGCATCGAAACCTTTGCGTCGTGGGTGACGACGACCAGAGCATCTACCGATGGCGGGGAGCCGACCGGCGCAACATCCTCGACTTTCGGACTTCCTTTGCTGACGCGACCCTGGTGAAGCTCGAGCAGAACTACCGATCGACACAGCGCATCTTGCGAGCGGCCAACGCGGTCATCGCGCGCAACGTCGAGCGTGAGCCGAAGGAGCTCTGGACCGACAATCCGGAGGGCGATGCGATCTTGGTGGTTCGAACGATGGACGAGCGAGACGAAGCACGGCTCGTGCTTCGAGGCGTGCGCGAGTGGCTCGCGCAGGGGCATCGTCTTTCCGATGTCGCGGTGTTCTATCGGACGCATGCGCAGTCGCGTGTGATCGAGGAGGTGCTTCGGGGGGCGAACATCGCCTACCGCATCGTGGGCGGCATGCGCTTCTACGATCGCGCCGAAGTGAAAGATGTGCTTGCCTATCTTCGTGTCATGTCGAATCCGGCCGATGACATGAGCCTGCTCCGGATCATCAACACGCCGTCGCGGGGTATCGGGAAGACCACGATCACGCGACTGCTCGACATGGCCGCGGAGCAGGGCAGGGGCCTGTCGGACATGCTCGAAGACCCGGACACACTTGCCCAGTTCAGTACGGCAGCGCGCAAGCGCCTCGGGGGGTTTCAGGGTCTGATGGGGGAATTGCGGGACTTCGCGGCTTCCGGGGCTCCTCTTGGCGAGATCGGGGCCGAGGTCGTCAATCGGAGCGGCTATGCAGACGTGTTGCGCGACGATGATAGCCCTGAGTCCGACGCACGGTTTCAGAACCTCCAGGAGCTCGTCGCGTCGATGGACGAGCATCAGCGTGAGCAGCCGGACTCGACGCTGCCTGAGTTCCTCGAGAACGTGACGCTGCACACGGTTGCCGACGAAGAGTCAGAGGGCGACCGCGTGACGCTGATGACTGTGCATGCGGCGAAGGGCTTGGAGTTTCCGGTCGTCATGGTGACGGGTCTCGAAGAGCAAGTGTTCCCCTTCAGAGGAATCGACCCGTGGGAAGACCCCGACGAGCTCGAGGAGGAGCGCCGGCTGGCGTACGTCGCCTTCACACGAGCAGAGCAACGTTTGGTCCTCAGCTTCGCGGCCGTTCGCCGCATCTTCGGTCAACAGCGGGTAGGCATCCCCTCGCGTTTTCTCACGGAGCTTCCGAGCGAGGACGTCGAGTGGATCGGTGGGCGAACCAGCTCACCCTCTTCATCGCATGCGCCCGCGCACGAAGAGCGCCGTCACGAGCCCGACCAGAGTTACGTGGACTATGGCGAAGGTTCCGACCTATCGGATCTGGAAGGTCTCCGTCGCGGCATGCAAGTGCGGCATCCGAAGTTTGGGGTCGGTGAGGTCAAAGAGGTGAGCCCCGGCTCACCGCCCAGGGTCGCCGTTCGATTTCCGGGCTGGGGGACGCGAAAGATCATCGCGTCGTATTTGGAGCCGGCATGAGGCCGAGCACCACGACCGGGGCCTCGGGTCGGGTCCCCTAGTCGGATTTGGTGCCGCCCGAGGCACTGCCCGGGGTGCTGGATGTACTGGATGTACTGGATGTACTGGACGTACTGGACGTACTCGAGGAGCCGCTCGAGGAGCTCGAGTCGCTGCTCTTTGCTGGACTGCTCTTCTTGTTGGAAGGGCCCGAGTAGAGGTCCGACTCCCAGCCGCCGCCCTTCAGAATGAAGCCGCCGCCGCCGATCATCCGGCGAGCCTTGAGCTTGCCGCATTTCGGGCACTTCTTGACCGGCTTTTCGGTAATGCGCTGTTCGCGCTCGAACTCGTGGCCGCAGCCGTCACATGCGTAGTCGTAGGTAGGCATAGCGAAGAATTGAGCGTCAACTTAAGCGGCGGCGCGGCGGTGTCAAGCTCACCGCTCGCGGCGCTTGAGCTCCTCGAGGGCCTCCTCGAGCTCCGCCAGCTCCTCCTCTTCGTACTCCTCGGAGGTGGCCACGCGGGCGCTTACCGTCGGCGGCTCAGGCGGCAGGACCCCCATCTTGCGCTTCAGGGCTTCGAGCTCCTGGTCGGCGCCTGCGGTCGCTTCGAGCTCTGAGAACCGGTGCTTCAGAATGTCGCCGGTGTACTGCTCGGCCACCTCTGCTCCCGCCTCGGCCTCCGCCTCCATCTGGTCGATCTGCTCGGCCATCCGATCGAAGGTCTCAAAGGCGCTCGCATCCGACAGGCCGCTCATCGTCTCCTGGATGCTCTTCATGGCGTCCGCCCGACGCTTGCGAGCGATGAGCACGTTCTTCTTACGCTGCGCTTCGCCGATCTTGGCGTTCAACGCCTTGAGCGCAGTCTTGAGCTGGTCGGTGAGCGTCTTTTGGCGTTCCCATTGCTCTTGGTACTGCACTGCAATCGAATCGTGCTCCTTCTTTCGAAGAAGCGCTTCCTTCGCCAGCGCGTCGTCGCCGGAACGCACGGCGAGCATCGCCTTCTGCTCCCAGTCTTGTGACTTCTTCGCTTCCGCGTCGAACTGCTTGTAGAGCCGCTTCTCGTCGGCGATCGCAACTGCGACTTGCTTCTTTGCTTCGATGAGCTGCTGACTCATGTCGACGATGACCTGATTCAGCATCTTCTCCGGGTCCTCGCTCTTGTTGATGAGGTCGTTGAGGTTGCTCTTGATGAGTTGCGCGAGTCTGCCGAGGAATCCCATGGCTCTGTCCTTTAGGTCGTCACCCGGAGCTTAGTCAGCTTCTCGTAGTGATTCGCGAGTGCCAAAGAGAAGTCGTCGAGCACGGCCTGGAGCTCGTTGTAGTCGAGGTTTTCGAGCTCGAGCGTGCACGTGAGCACCACCGCATCGTCCGAGATGCCGTACGAGCCGTGTACTAGGTCTGATGCATTGAGGCGGAGCAGCTCCTCGAAGAGCGCGCCCCTGTCGCCGATCTCTCGAAGCTCGAGCACCTTGACTCGAAAGAGGAGGAGCCCACCGGCAGCCTGGATGGCGATGTGCTCGCCCAAGCTGCTGTCGCGGACGAGCCACATACCCTCGTCACCAACGACCTCGTAAGGAACCTGCGCGCGAGCCAAATACGATTCGATGTCCTCGCGCGTTCGCATCGCTTACTCGTAGGCCTCGTCCAAGCCGCTCGCGAGCTTTCGCGTCCACAAAATCGCGTCTTTTCGGCTGCCATCGCTGTCGAGAAGCGCCTTGGCGAGCAGACCGGTTTTCCGGTATCCGGCTGCCACGAACGCGGTCGCCGTCTCGAGGTTGTCGAACGGAGCGAAGGCAAACGAGGAGACGATGCCCCGCTCTTGCAGGTCGTCGCCGAGGACACGAAGCGCAGCCGTGACGGCTAACATCTCGTTCTCGCTCGTGGGTATCCGAAGGATCTCGATGAGGGAGTGACCGAAGCAGTCCTGGAACTCGGCCGAGATGTAGTTTGCCTTGCTTCGCTTGAAGCTTGCGTCGAAGTAGATCCGCTGTGCGTCGCGCCCGAACATGTCGAACGAGCCGAAGGCGGGTCCTTTTCGCCAGGCTGCATCACGAGCGGCCAGCGCGTCTTTCTCGGTAGCCGGACGAACCGAGGCGCCTTTGATCTTCTCGGGGATGTCTTTGGCGGCCCTCTTCGCCGCGTTGATGGTTCGTTCAGCGTGCTTGGCGTCCGCGTCACTGACCTCGATGGAGGCGGTCTTGTCGCCGATCACGCAACCACACAAGTGACCGTCGCTGCGCTTGTAGAAGCCAGGGATCGTTCCCTCGCGTACGAACCCGACGCGGGTCCACGAAGAGACTTCGTCTTTCTCGACCAAGGTGATCACCTTGGCGACGTTCTCTTGTGTTGCGACGGACTGGATGTACAGACGCTTCGCAGGAAGCGCGCCGGCTCGAAAGTCCACCACGCGGATCGATCGCGTTCGCCGGTTGAGCAGCAGGCAGAGGTAAGCGCTATCGCTCCGGAAATAGAGCTCTTCTACGTTTGGCTTCTTCTTGGGTCGTTTAGCGGCAGCAGCTTTCGCTTGGACCATGCGTCAACACCTTGAAAATACTTTAGTTTTCAGAACGAGCCGCAATGTAGTGTGTCGATCCCATCGTGTCAAAAGGAAGGGGCAGGTCCGCGCTTGCGAACCTGCCCCTCCGAACTGCCCCGGTCGCGCTTACTTGGCTGCGAGCGCGGAGTCGATGGCTGCCTTGAAGGCCGCGTAGGGCTGTGCACCCTGAAGCAGCTTCCCGTTGATGAAGAATGACGGCGTGCCGATCCGTGCACCAGCCTTGGTCACAGCCGCCATGTCTGCGTCGACCGCCGCCTTGTGCTTCCCGGAGTCGAGGGCCTCCTTGAAGGCCTTCATGTTGATGCCGCCCACCTGTTCGGCGAACTTCTCGAGGTTCGCACGGGTGAGCGCCTTCTGGTTCTGGAAGAGCAGGTCATGGTACGCCCAGAACGCCTTGTCTCCCTTTTGCGCAAAGACCTCGCGCGCAGCCTGAGCGGCCGGTTGCGCGTCCTTGTGGAACGGCAGCGGGTAGTCACGCCACACGATCTGGACCTTGTCGCCGTATTCTTTCATGACCTGAGCGATCGTCGGGTTCACCCGGCTGCAGAACGGACACTGGAAGTCGCTGAACTCCTGGATGACGACCTTGGCCTTGGCGGCGCCCTTCGTCGGAGCGTTCTTCGGGAGCGGGATGTTGTACACCTTGTTGGCGTCCGGCTTGGCGGCTGCGGGTGCAGCTTTCGGTCCGGTCTCGCCGTTGGCGATGGTTGTCTCGTAGACCTTGCTTCGGGGCGTGCCCTTCTTGACGAGCTCCTTGGCTTTGGCGAGCTCTTCGTCGATCAGTGCGGTGAAGGCCGCGAGTGGCTGCGCACCGCGGAGGTTGCGGCCGTTGATGAAGAAGGCCGGGGTCCCGCGCGCGCCGAGCGTGTTGGCGAGCGTCTGCTGCTGCTGAATCGTCTTCGCGTACTTGTCCTCGGCGAGAGCCTTCTTGAGCTTCGAGCCGTTGAGCCCTAGCTCCTTACCCCAGGCCTCGAGGTTCTCGGCCGTGAGCGCTTTCTGATTGGCGAACATCTTCTCGTGCATCGCCCAGAACGCCTTGTCGCCCTTCTGCGCGTGCGCCTCGAGGCCGGCAGTGGCTGCTGGCTTCGCGTTCTTGTGGAACGGCAGCGGGTTGTTCATCCACACGACGCGTACGTCCTTGCCGTACTTCTTTTCGACCTCCTTCATGGTCGGCTCCACTCGCCCACAGAAGGGGCACTCGAAGTCGCTGAACTCGACGATGGTGACGAGTGCGTCGTCCGGACCCTTCTGCGGCTCGTTGCCCTGAAGCGGCACCTTGTAGACCGCCTTCGGATCAGGCTGACCCGGTCGCGGCTTCTTGTCGGCAGGCTTCGGAGCGGCAGGCTTGGTGAGGCCGTCCTTCGTCACCGTCGCGTAGATCTGATTCTTGTTCACGCCTTGCTTGAGGAGCGCTTCGGCCGTTGCGAGCTCTTCGTCGATCACCTTCTGGAACGCGTTGAAGGGCATGGCGCCGCGAAGCTGACGGCCGTTCACGAAGAAGTACGGGGTGCCACGCGCGCCGAACTGGTTCGCGACCGCCTGGTCGTCGTCGACGAGCTTCTTGTGCGTGCCTTCGTCTAGTGCCTTCTTGACCTTGTCCATGTCGAGGCCTGCCGCCTTGGCGTACTCCTCGAGTTGGGCGCGGCTCAGAGCCTTTTGGTTCGCGAAGAGCACGTCGTGCACTTCCCAGAACTTGTCGTCGCCGCCCTGCGCGTAGGCCTCCATCGCGAGTGCTGCTGCGGGAGCCGCATCCTTGTGGAAGGGCAGGGGGTTGTTACGCCAGACGACGCGAACCTTGTCGCCGTATGTCTCCTCGACCTGCTTCATCGTCGGGAGGACGCGTGCGCAGAAGGGGCATTGGAATTCGCTGAACTCCACGATCGTCACGAGTGCGTCTTGCGGGCCTTTTTGTGGCTGCGCGCTCGTGACCGGAACCTTGAAGCGCTCAACGTCGCCAGCGACCGCGACGTCCGCCGCCGCCGCCTGATCAGAACCCGCCTCGGCGGACCCTTCCGTCCCCGAACGGGAACCGACGACGTGTCCCACCATGAAACCGCCGATGGCCATGACGATGGCCAACAGTACAGATGAACCTTTACTCATATTTCTATCCTCGTGCCGCTTCTGCGCGGCGAGCTAAAAAACAAACTCACGTTCGAGATGAACTAAACGAATGCCGCGACGGCCGCTCCGAAGGGAGCAGCCGGTGTCAGCGCGGTGGTCGTTCGACGCGTCGTGAGTGTTCCGCCTGGGGATCGCCTTCTGCCTCGATGTCCAAGTGGACAGCGGTGCGGGGTGGCGCGCCCCAGCGAAGTGCTTGAGCCCAGCTCATCGCGACGGGCACCAGCGAGTGCACTGCCGTTCCGTGGGTGCT
>Ga0316189_10006994_pt1 | contig 10717 bp, 12 predicted proteins | sample LowCovwburrow_MG_FD_204930 | JGI IMG/M metagenome (GOLD analysis project Ga0316189, IMG submission 204930) | Coastal sediment microbial communities from Maine, United States - Lowes Cove worm burrow | ecosystem: Environmental > Aquatic > Marine > Coastal > Sediment | place: USA: Maine... | reverse complement strand
GTAAATACAGGAGATTGACTATAGCCACCTAGTGAATCTTTTATTCGACCAGCATATACAAGGTTTTTACTGTGGTCAATGACGATGATACCAGATTTGATATTCATATCGCCATAGGTTACTTCGGCTTCGTTGAAAAGTTCTGTTTGGTTTTTTCTTTGGTCTAGCCTAACATAGTCTGTGGCTTTATAGTTAACGATACCTGTGAGGAATTCTTTTTTCTCAGGAAGTGTGTCAGTTTTTACACTATCAATTTCTTTAAGATTTTTTGGTGCTGTAAATAAAGAATCTACACTAATATTAATAGAATCGTTAGCCGGCTTTGGTTTTATTGGCTCATTAGTTTTTGGCAATTCTTGAGCGAAGCAAAACATGTTAATAAACATGGTAAAACTTAAGGTAAAAAGTATGTGTAAGCTTTTTGTGCGCAATGCTTTTAAATGTATTTTTGCTAAAGTATGGCTCGGTTTTTGAATTCCCAAAATTACATATATTTTTTATGATTAATTTATAATTCAATTTAATTTATCTCAACAAGCAAAAGCTTGTAAAATATGACTTTTTAGAGACTTAAAATAAACCGAGTTGATTAAACGTTAAACACCTATGAAAACGACACATCATTATATATTGGTATTGGTAAGCTTATTATTTACCAGTATTTTAACATCTGCTCATGCCTTTCAAAACGATAGTGGCAAGTTTGTGGTGGTTTTAGATGCTGGTCATGGAGGTAAAGATCCTGGAAGACCAACTAAATATGGTTATAAAGAAAAAGATATAGCACTTAAAATGGTTTTAGGTGTAGGTGCAGAACTAGAAAAGAAAAGCGATGTAAAAGTTATTTACACAAGAAAAACGGATAAGTTTTTAGAATTACGTGAGCGTGCTGCAATTGCAAATAAAGCTGATGCAGATTTATTTATTTCTATTCATTGTAATGCCCATGATTCTCAAGCCTATGGAACAGAAACCTATGTTTTAGCGACTAGAGCGAATAGTAAAAATTTAGAGATAGCAAAAAAGGAAAACGAAGTGATTTTTTTAGAATCTGATTATGAGCAGCATTATGAAGGCTTTGATCCTAATTCACCTGAGTCATTAATATCTCTTAACCTATTGCAGGAAGAATACCTCGATCAAAGTATTAGGCTGGCCAGAAATATTGAAGATAATTTTAAAGATAAAATTAAACGTAAAAGTAGAGGAGTAAAGCAAGCTGGATTTTGGGTATTACATAATACTTATATGCCAAGTGTACTTATAGAAACAGGATTTATAACGAATAAAAAAGAAGGTGATTTCTTAAATTCTAAAAAAGGGCAGAATGCAATTACAAAATCTATTGTCAATGCTGTCCAAGATTATAAAACAATGTTAGATCAAAATGTAGGCGAAAATATCTACCAAAATGATACCGATATCACTGAAACCACAAGTATAGAAATTGAACCACGAATCATTGATAATGTCGTATTTAAAGTGCAAATAGCAGCGAGCTCAAAAGAATTAGAGCCTAAATCTTATAATTTTAAGGGTTTGTCAGACATTTCAATAGAAAAAGTTGGTAAGGTTTTTAAGTATTTTCATGGGTATACATCAGATTATAATAAAATCAAACAATTTCAAATTCAAGCAAAGTCTAAAGGATATATAGACTGTTTCGTTGTAGCCTTTAGGGATGGAAATAAAATTGATGTTTCCGAAGCATTGAAATCTGCAACTAATTAAACAGATACTTTATATATTTATTACTAATTTTGTTTTAACCCAAAATTGTAAAATTTGAAAATTTCAAGAGAAGTAAAAACAGCGATACTCGTTATTTCGGGTATTTTATTATTGATATTTCTATTCAATTATCTTAAAGGTGAAAATCTATTTGAATCACCTAATACCTATTACACAGAATTTGATTATAATGCACTAAGTGCTTCTTCGGCTGTGACCATCAAAGGGAATACAGTTGGTAAGGTGAAAAATATTAGTTATGATTTTGAAACTGGAAAAACGAAAGTTGCTTTCACAGTCAATGAAGAACTATCATTTTCTAAAGAAAGTACTGTAAGATTATATGAAACAGGACTCATGGGTGGTAATGCTTTGGCTATTATTATTAGTGACGTTGGAGAAACAGCAAAACCAGGAGATTTTTTGAAATCTGAAATAAAAGAAGGCCTTGTAAATAAGTTAACCGATAATTTTTCAGGCTTAAGCAGTAATTTAGATATGACTTTAAAATCTGCTGATACACTTTTAGGAAACCTAAATAGTCTTGTTATTGACGAATCTGAAGATGGTATTAAAAATGCAATTGCCGAATTAAATGCTACAATGAAATCGTTTAAATTGGTTTCATATTCAGTAAATGATCTCGTTAAGAAGAATGATGAAAAACTGACTTCTATTTTAAATAACGTTGATACTATTACACAAAATTTAGCAGTAATAACCACTGATTTACAAAAGGTGAAATTCTCAGAAACTGTTGCAGAATTAGACAAAGCATTAGCTTCTGTAAATAACTTGATGACTAGTATTCAAAATGGTGATGGTACGATTGGTAAGCTTTTAAAAGAAGAGGGTTTATATGATAATTTGGAGGCAGCATCTAAAGAAATGGAAGAACTAGTTAGAGATATTAAGTTGCATCCTGCACGTTATAGACGAATTCTTTCTAAAAAAGAAATTCCTTATACACCACCAACAGAAGAAGACCAAAATAATTAAAATCTAATATGGAGTATTTACCACAACTAATATTTGCCGTAGCATTAATTGTTGGCATTGGTTATTTTGCCAAAAATGTTAAAAAATTAATGCGGAACATTAAACTTGGTCGCGATGTTGACGTCAATGATAACAAAACGCAGCGATGGAAAAATATGGCCATGATTGCTTTAGGTCAAAGCAAAATTGTAAAACGCCCGATTGCTGGATTTCTACATGTCATTGTTTATGTTGGTTTTGTAGTCATTAATATAGAAGTTCTTGAAATTGTTATCGACGGATTAACAGGTAAACATCGTATTTTTTCCTCTTTAGGTAGCGTTTATGGTGTGCTCATTGGTGCATTTGAGATTTTGGCGCTCTTAGTTTTTGTAGCCGTAATCATTTTCTGGTTGCGTCGTAATGTTATTAAATTAAAGCGTTTTCTCAGTTCAGAAATGAAAGGTTGGCCTAAAAACGATGGTAATATCATTTTGTATTTTGAAATGGTATTAATGACCTTGTTTTTAGTTATGAACGCTACAGACTTAAAGTTTCAAGCCATGGACTCTGGTAATATTATTAGTCAGTATATAGCGCCTTGGTTTAGTAATTTCTCTGAAAACACGATTCACCTTATTGAAAGAACCGCTTGGTGGTTGCATATTTTAGGAATTTTAGTATTCTTAAACTATCTCTATTTTTCAAAACATTTACATATCCTTTTAGCGTTTCCAAATACGTACTACGGAAAATTAACACCTAAAGGTCAATTTGAAAATTTAGAAGCCGTAACCAATGAGGTAAAATTGATGATGGATCCAGATGTAGATCCTTTTGCTGCTGCCCCTGAAGGTGCTGAAGATACTGTTCCTGCGAAGTTTGGGGCTAGCGATGTACAAGATTTAAGTTGGTTCAATTTACTCAATGCGTATACGTGTACCGAGTGCGGACGATGTACAAGCGAATGTCCGGCTAATCAAACTGGAAAAAAATTATCACCTCGAAAAATCATGATGGATACTCGTGATCGTCTTGAAGAAGTGGGTAAAAATATAGATGCCAATAAAGGTGTGTTTGTAGATGATAATAAGCAATTACTAGGTGACTATATCACGAACGAAGAACTTTGGGCTTGCACAAGTTGTAATGCATGTGTTGAAGCTTGTCCTATTAGTATAGACCCTCTAAATATTATCATGCAAATGCGTCAATATTTGGTTATGGAACAAAGTGCAGCGCCAATGGAACTCAATAATATGATGAGTAATGTTGAAAATAACGGAGCACCTTGGCCTTATAATCAAATGGATCGCTTAAACTGGAAAGACGAGTAAGCATGAGTGTTTTTTTTCGGAAATATAAACTCTTAATACTCATCGGCTTTTTTTTGAGCAGTGCCATAGTGCACGCGCAATCTTATAAAAAAGATTCATTACAGATTAAAAGTTACATACTTGTTGAGTATCGTAACACTATTATAAAGGATATTAAGCTTTTGAATGTGCTCTGTGATTATTGTACAGATTTCCAAAGAGAAGCTGTGGGAATAGAAGCGAAGCGCAGAGGAGCTTTAGAAGGTTTGGATCCGAAAAACAGATTAAAAGATGGCGATAAGAAACTCGCTATTTATATTAGAATTGCAAAGAAAGATTTTGCAGCAATTAAAGAAAACTAAGTTTTATAATTCATAAGAATAATAATATGAGCGAATTACTCAAAGTGCCAACTATGGCAGAATTTATGGCAGCAGGCAAACAACCCGAAGTATTATTTTGGGTAGGATGTGCAGGAAGCTTTGACGATAGAGCAAAAAAAATAACCAAGGCTTTTGTAAAACTCCTTAATAAAGCTAATGTAGAATTTGCTGTTTTAGGAACTGAAGAAAGTTGTACTGGAGATCCAGCAAAGCGTGCAGGAAATGAATTTTTATTTCAAATGCAAGCCGTTACCAATATTGAGGTTATGAACGCTTATGAAATTAAAAAAATAGTGACAGCTTGTCCGCATTGTTTTAACACCATGAAAAATGAATATCCAGGATTAGGTGGTAATTATGAAGTGATGCATCACACACAATTTTTAAAATCTTTACTTACTGAAGGACGATTAACTATTGAAGGTGGTCAATATAAAGGCAAACGTATCACATTCCATGATCCTTGTTATTTAGGACGCGCCAATGACGTATATGAGGCTCCTAGAGATCTCATCAGAAAATTGGATGCTGAGTTGGTAGAAATGAAAAGTTGTAAATCTCGCGGATTGTGTTGTGGAGCAGGAGGCGCACAAATGTTTAAAGATGCAGAGCCAGGAGATAAAGAAGTTAATATAGAGCGCACTGAGCAAGCCCTCGAAACGAAACCAGATATCATAGCTGCTGGTTGTCCATTCTGTAATACAATGATGACAGATGGTGTAAAAAATAAAGAGAAAGAAGGCGACATTGCTGTAATGGATATTGCAGAATTGATTGCTAATGCTCAAGATTTATAAAAATGGCAGACATAGATAAAAAACGAATTATTACAGCAGGACTCATTGGAGGAGCTGTGTTTTCAGCAGTAGTTGTGCTCGTAGACAAACTCATGGGAAGAGAATTTTCTTGGATGAGGCTTGTGTTTTATTTTGTTTTTGGAGTTCTTATGTATGCATTTTTAACGTATCGAAACTTTAAGAAGCATAATAAAAAATAGCTTTTTACATGGAAGTCGTTTAAAAAACTTCATTAATTGCTGAACTATGAGCTTCACTAATTCACAACTATTTAATGATGCATTACCTAAAATTGATGATGTCATTTTAAAACCAATTTCTAAGCAGTACATCAAAATTATTCTTGTAAACAAGTTTGTAATGTACGCTCTGTTTTTTGGCATATTAATTGTTGGAAAGTATGTTATAAACAAGGTTGTATTTCAAGAGTATTTCTGGCATCTGTTTTTTGTTACCCTCGTCTTTTGTGTTCTCAATTTTAGTATTGCTATACTATCTTTCAAAAAGCGTAAATATGCTATTAGAGAACAAGATGTCATTTATGCACAAGGACTTTTAGTCAATTCTATTACAACAGTTCCTATCTCTAGAATTCAGCATATCGAAGAATCTCGAAGTTGGATAGCGAGAAAATTTAACCTAGCTACACTAAATATTTTTACAGCAGGAGAATCTGGAAGCGATTTAAGTATAAAAGGATTACCGCACGAAGAAGCCAGACAGATTAACGATTTTTTAAGTGCGAAAGTGAATGGAAATAGCTGATTTCACAAAGCCTATACGGCAGTCGTCCAAAGGAATCATTATCATTTTTGCATTTAATGCGTTCAGGTTTTTTAAACGCTTTTTTGTTCTTATCGTTGCGTTTGGTCTATCACTTTCTAAAAAGAAAACCTTTGCAATATTTTCTCCTACGGTTATTTTCTTGATTATTATCGGTGTTTTAGTGTTGCTTCTTATTGTGGCAATTCTAAAGTACTTGAATTTCAAATTTCATTTGAGTGAGGATGATTTCCATTTATCCACTGGAATTTTTAATAAGGATCATACTATTATTCCAAAGTCAAAAATTCAAAATGTTTATATCAAGCAAAATTTTTTACAACAACTGATTAATGTTGTTTCCTTGAACATTGAAACTGCAGGAGATAATAAATCTGAAATTGAAATTAGCGCTTTAGATAAGCCAACCGCTTTAAAACTCAAAAAAGAACTGTTCAATAAAGCGCATACTAATGAATCGCAAACGGAAGGTATAGAAGCGAATACCGTGTTTTTTCGAGTCTCTCCAAAGCGCCTATTTTTAGAAGGTCTTTCTCAAAATCACTTCAAGAGTTTTGCTATTATAGCATCCTTTGTTTTTGGGTTGTATTATGAATTTAAAGATTATTTCAAATCGTTTAGAGTTGAGGAGCAGATTGAAAAAGTCGTTGATCTTGATGATGAAAGCATATTTAATGTTTTACTCATTAATCTAGGAATCATTGTTATAGGCTTGTTTTTCGCTTTAATTTTTTCAGTAATAAAAACATGTATTACTAATTTTAATCTAGAAGTTGTTGAAAACCAAAAAACCATAGAAATAAACAAAGGCTTGTTTAATAAAATGTCTTTGAGTTTAACACCAAGCCGTATTCAGAATATCGTTATTAAAACTAATCGCGTCAAGCAGTATTTTGGTCTGCATACGATTTCAGTGAAACAAGCTATGGTTAATGCGAAACAAAGAAAGAACTTTGCTATTGTTGCTTTAGAAAAAGACCAAGTCAATCATTTGATTGACAAGCTTGTAAGTAATTATACTAATGCTTCCGAAGCATTAAAACCAAGACCATATTACAAACGTATATTAGCTTTAAACATTCTTATTTTGGCTACAATTATAAATATACCTGGATTTTTTATTTTCGGAAATGGGATGTTGTGGGCGAACCTTCTTCTAATTGTAATCGCTGTTTTTTATATTCATTTTGGATACAAGAAAGCGTATTATAAAATTGATCATCAATTTCTAACCATTGGAAGTGGTGTTATAGATACGACGACAAATATTCTTGAAATTCATAAAATTCAAGCGGTAAAACTGAAGCAGACCATCTTTCAGAAACGCAGGCAAATAACTTCAGTCATCATAGCGACAGCATCAAAATCAGTAACGATTCCATACATTTCAGAAAATGACGCAAAAGCGATCTATGATTTCTTATTATTTAAGGTAGAAACTAGTCAGAAGGATTGGATGTAATATTGTATTTTTGTGCTTGAAAAAAATAACTTATGCTTGTCGATTTTAATACACTTCCTGAAGAATCTCGCGTTTGGATATACCAAGCAAATCGTTCATTTTCAGAAGAAGAACTTTCAGAAATAAAAGAAAAACTAAATATCTTTATTGAAAACTGGACGGCTCATGGCAGTGATTTGCAGTCTGGATATACCATTGAATATAAAAGATTTATAGTGATTGCTTTAAACCAAAACTTAAATTCTGCTACTGGTTGTAGTATTGATGCTTCGGTACATTTTATTCAGCAATTAGAAAAAGAGTATAATGTAGATTTAATGGACAAAATGAATGTGTCCTATAAGCAAGGCGAATACATTGCTCACAAAACATTATTGGACTTTAAAAAGATGGCTAAAGACAAAGCTGTTTCTAAAAATACCATAGTATTTAATAATCTTGTAAATAATATTGTTGAATTTAAAGAAAACTGGGAAGTTCCTGCAAGTGAGAGTTGGCATAGTAGATTTTTAAAATAAATTACCTGAAACGCATTACGAATGAATAAAAGTAAAGAACCTAATTTAAAAGAATTAGAGGGAAATATAATGTCTAATGAGATTTTCTTAATGAATATTTCAGGACAAGATAAACCTGGGTTAACCTCAAGTTTAACAAGTGTTTTAGCGCAGTATGATGCCAAAATATTAGATATTGGGCAAGCAAATATTCATGATACACTTTCTTTAGGAATATTATTTGAAATTCAATCGGGTGCAAATTCAGCATCGGTTTTAAAAGACTTACTTTTTAAATCTTATGAACTAGGAATCACAGCAAAATTTAGCCCAATTACATCAGACAATTATGAAAACTGGGTAAAGCTTCAAGGCAAAGACCGATATATCATAACTATCTTAGGTGAAAAATTATCGGCGAAACAAATATCAAAGGTTACTGAAATTATTTCAGAAAAGAACTTGAATATTGATGCTATAAAGCGACTTACAGGACGTACGTCACTTATTGAAAAAGACGAATACCCTCGTGCCTCCATACAATTATCCATCAGAGGGAAAATTGATTGTAAAGTAGATCTGACTGAAAAGTTCATGGAGATTTCAAGAGACTTAGATGTCGATATTGCATTTCAGGAAGATAATATTTTTAGAAGAAACCGACGTCTCGTTTGTTTTGATATGGACTCTACATTGATTCAAACCGAAGTTATTGATGAATTAGCAGAATTGGCAGGTGTTGGAGCAGAAGTAAAGGCAATCACTGAATCTGCCATGCAAGGCGATATAGATTTTAATGAGAGTTTTAAAAAACGCATGCTCCTTTTAAAAGGCTTGCGTGAAGAAGTACTTCATGATGTGGCTATCAATTTACCAATTACAAAAGGTGCCAAACGACTTATTGATACATTAAAAAGTTACGGATTTAAAACCGCTATACTATCTGGAGGTTTTACGTATTTTGGTTATTACCTGCAAAAAGAATTGGGTATAGATTATGTCTATGCCAATCAATTAGAAATTAAAGATGGTGTGTTAACAGGCGGCTACCTTGGAGACATTGTAGATGGTAATAAAAAAGCGGAATACCTTAAAGAAATAGCAAAAAAAGAAGGTATAGATATCGCCCAAACGATAGCTGTAGGTGATGGTGCAAATGATTTACAAATGCTTAATTTAGCAGGATTAGGGATTGCATTCCACGCGAAACCAACAGTAAAAGATAATGCTCAAAGTTCAATATCAAGTATTGGGTTAGATGGTGTTTTATACCTTTTAGGATATCATGACAGACACATCGATTTAATCGAATAGGGTTAGTTAATTCATTATGAAAAACAGCATATCAGTTCTTCTTATTTTCTTGACCTTCTATACATATGGACAAAACAATCTCACTGAAACACGATTAGACAGTATCAGTTATGAGCGTAAAATCGCAAAACAAACTTGCATATATCTTTCAGAAATGGACTCAATATCGGATCCTAAACAAGCAATAATTAATTGCGTTATTAAAGCTAAGAATAAAATTCACGACGATGATGCGGATAATGTATATAAACGCGATTATACTGTAGATGGCGTAAGAGGTTTACATAAAAAAGTAACCGATTTATTAATTGAAAATTGTGAAATCGTCTCAATATCTAACTGAATTTAAAATCATTAACTGATTTTGTAATCTAGCTATTTAAAATTAAAATCATACTTTTATTAAAACTAAACTCTAATGATAAGAATTCATTAGGAAAACTCGTCCATAAAATGAAACGTAATCTTATCGCATTTGTATTTATAGCATTTTTGTTGTCTTGTAATTCATCAGAGAACACTAAAAACGCACATGAAGAATCTGCCGTATCAGAGACGGTAATAGGAAGTCCATCAAATGATATCAAGAAACAATTGAAGACTATTGATACCGATGACGCCTTAATTGCAACAGCATTAATGGCTGCGCCAAAAGAAAGTAGATCGGGATGTAAGGTTATTGGATATAATATGGCTGGTGAATTTGTAACGCTCAGAGAAGGCGACAATGAATTTATAGTGCTGGCAGATAATCCTAATAGAGATGGATTTAATGCCGCATGTTATCACAAGGACCTTGAACCTTTTATGGCAAGAGGAAGAGCTTTAAAAGCCGAAGGAAAAACTGGACAAGAAATCTTCGCTATCCGAGAAGCAGAAATGAAATCGGAGGCACTTAAAATAACTACTGGATCGACTTTGCACATTTATTACGGCGCAAAAACAATGTATGATCCTGAAACGTCAAAGGTTGAAGGCGCTCAACTTCGTTACGTGGTTTATATGCCATGGGCCACATCAGAATCTACTGGTTTGCCTGAAGTTCCGATCGCTCCCAATCATCCTTGGATTATGAATCCGGGAACACATAGAGCACATATCATGATTTCACCTCTACCAGAAGAAAGCGAATAACTAAAATAATTGATATTGCTTTTAGAGTAGTTTTAATACATCAGATAGTAAGCCTAAAACGATTATATTAGTAATGATTTAATCTTTAATTCTGACTGTGTAATAACGACTATTACCAATCTACATTCATCAAAAAATGGAGCAAAAAAAGGCCATACACAAGAAAATTCAAACACCAAATGATAAATGTAACGTACACACAAATAAATGATTTACTGAGAATAGAAGATTTATTTAAACCTGTAAAACAAGTGTTTATTGATTATAACGCATCATCCATCATTGGTACTCCAGTGAGTTTGCTTCACTTTCCAAATAATGG
>Ga0316189_10006993_pt1 | contig 10718 bp, 9 predicted proteins | sample LowCovwburrow_MG_FD_204930 | JGI IMG/M metagenome (GOLD analysis project Ga0316189, IMG submission 204930) | Coastal sediment microbial communities from Maine, United States - Lowes Cove worm burrow | ecosystem: Environmental > Aquatic > Marine > Coastal > Sediment | place: USA: Maine... | reverse complement strand
GGGCAAATACGTGCGCGAAGAACAGGTCATATCCTTGTCCGAGGCCATCCGCCGGCTGACATCCTTTCCGGCCGACAACCTTGGCCTGGAGCAGCGCGGACGCCTGCAGGAAGGCTATTTTGCCGACATCGCCATCTTCGATCCGGAAACGATCACGGATAATGCGACTTACGCCAACCCTCACCAATACGCTACCGGTGTAGAGCACGTGCTGGTCAACGGCGTGCCGGTGCTGCTGGACGGTGAGCACACCGGCGCAACACCTGGCCGTTTTGTCAGGAAGCCACTGCCATCCGGTTTATAAAGTAGCCGCCAACGATGGAGAATGCAGCCATCGTCCAGACAATCACTGCTCCGGTCGGTAAGTCGAGCAAGGAAGATATGACAATTCCGCCAAGGTAGGAAAGCGCACCCAGCGTATAACCGGCCATCAGCCGCGCCGTTCCCCGCATGCGGCGCGTTGCCAGGGCTGGCAGTATCAGGCTGGCGAAAACCAGGTAGACACCCACAACCTGGACAGCTGCGGTGATGGCAAATGCAAACGTGATATAAAAACCGGCACGGCCTATGCGTTCGCGGGCGCCGAACCAAACAGCCAGCAACACAGCATACAAAAGCACAATCGGCAGCAAGGTGGTCCAGGTTGTCCACAGAATCTGACCAACCAGCAGGTCCTTGAGGTGCTCGCCGCCGTGCGGATTTTCAGCCAGCAGCAGGATGCTGCCGGTCGCTGCCAGTACGAACAGGGTTCCGATCAGGGCTTCCTGGATATCGGGCCAGTACTTCTCGGTCCAGTTGAGCCCGGCAGCCGCGACCAGGGCCGCTCCAACCGCAGCAAGCTGTACGGCATAAACGTTTTCTTCCAGCCCTAATGCTCCGGCTGCAACCACCCCGAGTGCAGCAACCTGGGCGACGGCCAGGTCGATGAAAATGATGCCCCGTTTTAGCACGACCTGGCCGAGTGGGACATGGGTGCTGAGCACCAGCAGGCCGGCCACCATGGCGGGCCCGATGATGGTCCAGTCAAGCAGGCCCCAGCTCATGTACCGGTCACGCCGGTTACATTCAACAAACGCTCCAGTACGTCGTCGAACAGGCCGAACAGGTCATCTGCCCCATCGCTGCCACCCACCGTCAACGGCAGCATGACCGCCGGAATGCCGGTGCGTTCCTGCAGCCACTCCGAGGCCTTGGCGCCTTGAAACGGCGCCCGTATGATGGCATCAGCGCCACTGCCGTCAGTGCCCAACTCCGCCAGCAGTGCCGACAGGTGCGATGCGGTAGGGGGAATGCCCGGAACCGGCTCCAGCGTTGCGACCTCTTCGAGCTTCAACCAGTCCTCCAGGTAAATCCAGGACGTGTGATGGCACACGACCCGTTTGCCGGCCAGCGGCAGCGCCCGTTCTTCCCAAACCGCAATCGCGCCCCCCCAGCGCTCGAGGAAATCGCGGGTACCGCTGGCATAGCGTTCCGAGTTCTCGGGGTCGAGCAGCGCCATGCGCTTACCCATCGCTTGCGCCACCCGGGCAATGTTGTGCGGGTTCATCTGGATATGGGGATTGCCTTGCGGGTGCATATCGCCCTGTGCACGGTCGATACTGTCCGGGATATCCAGACGCGGCACAACGGTGCTGGCCTCAAGGAACCCGTCTTTGCCCGGCAGGACCCTTGGATTATTCGCCTTGCTCAGCAACATGGGCAGCCATCCGATTTCCAGCTGGGCGCCACTGCAGACCACCAGGTCCGCCCTGCGAACCTTGGAAATCAGGCTGGGGCGGGCTTCAACATAGTGCGGATCCTGCATCGCATGAGTCGCGCTGGTCGCCTTGACCAGGTCATCGGCAATTTCTTCCGCCAGGGCAGACCATTCCGGCTCACAGGCGAACACATTCAGCTTGGCCTCCACCGTGAAAGGCAGGAGCAGGAAAACTGCAAACAGGATGTTTTTCATATACTTTTTCATGCTGGCCATCCTCCCTCAGAAGCCGTGTGCGCCATGCGCACCGATGCTGAAAATATACTGCAGGCCGAACTGGTTGTCGGTAAATTGCGTGGCGCTGTCATGGTTGTACTGGAAGCGTAAGCGGCTGAATTCGCTGTTGGACCAGTCCACCATCAGGCTGTAACGCATGGGATTATTTCCGACGGGGTACAAGGGGCTTCCTGCCCACATCATGGCCGGAGTATCGGCAGACAAGCCGTCGATGCGCCCGCCAAAACGCCAGCGTGGAAACGGCTGGTAGATCGCTTGCGCATACCAGCCTCTCTGCCCGTAGTCCCAGGGGCCCTCGGTGCCGTCCGGCAAGGTATAGTCACCGTCTTCATTGCGCCACATGTATTCCGCCTGGAACTTGAAATTCTGTTGACGGGAATTGCCATTCGGCGCCCACTTCCAGACAAAGTCCGCGATGAAAATGTCTGAATCGCCGGTGAACAGCAGCGGATCATCTTCGCCACCGGACTCCCGCTCAATAGCGTCCGCCCGCAGCCAGGAGAAACCGAACAGCCAGCTGTTGCTCAAGCCGATATCGCCGCCGGTCTTAACCGCAAGGGTGGTGGAACCAACACCGGAGTTGGCCGAGCCGCCCGCCGGGTAACGATCACCGCGCAGTACTTCACCGCTGAATTGCAGGTAAAAATCGGTGGGTGCCAGCCAGCGCAACTGCAGGCCGTCATCAATGTACTGACTACCCAGGAAGGTCTGGTAGACCAGTGGCTGATCGGCGAAATCCCAGGAGTGGAAATGCTTATCGTTGAGGTAGCCTATATCGGAGAAAAACCGCCCCATGCGCAGGGACAGGCCAGCCGGCAGCGCAAGGGTTTCTACCCAGGCTTCTTCCAGTTCCACAACAACCTCGCCCTCTTCAATAACGATGGGCACGGTCAGCATCGCGGTGAACTTGTCGTCCACATTGGCAGACATCGTGATCTCTGTTTCAGCCAGCGACAGGCCTTCCGGTGCCGGACCGGCCTCGCCGCCCAGCGGAAAGCCGGGAATAAGGTAATCTTCAGGGTCCTGGCTGTAGGACCAGGCCTGACCCTGGAAGGTCACGCCGATGGCCGGGTTGAACGAGTTATCCCGTGCGACCGAGACCGTTTCAGCGGAAGCGTATGGTTCCGGCTCATAGGGTTCTGGTGCAGCAACAGCCTCCTGCGCCAGCGAGGCCTGGGTTGCCTCTTTTTCCTCGGCATTATCGAGACGGGCTTCCAGGTCCGCGATTCGCGCTTCATAGTCAATGCGCATCTGGCGAATTTCCTCGCGCAGGGCATCCAGTTCATTGCCCTGGCCGGCTTGCGCGAAGCCTCCAGAGCAGCAGAGCAGCACGCATACCAGCGGCAGGTGCATTAATTGATTCTTCATGGGTCATCTCCGTAGAAATCATTCATCAACCCGGAACACGGTGTACTAACCGATCATTACGGGTGTTCGAAATCAGGAAGATGCGGGGGGAGGCGCCCTTTGTCGATAAGCGAAGCCGTCTGCGGTTGTGATGGTGTAGCCAGGTGGGGCGAACTGTGAAACGACCACCTGCAGGTCCATGCAAATGCTGTGATCAGTTGCAGGAATCGCCGTCAGTAGCTGGGCCTGGCTGACACACAGTTCACACTCGTCCAGGCCAGGCTCGAAATGAGCCGTCACGTGACTGATCAAGGCCACGTGGCTGACGGCCAGCATCAGCGACAGAATGGCAATTTTGATCCTTGCAGACTTGATCATGGATTCATTCTAATTCAATTTCGGTAACCGGGCCCGAACACAGCTCTTATAAAGCACATATATATTGTCCGGATATGCCATATATCAAGTGCCGCCGAATGGCTATAATGGTATGTTTTCGAGAGGTAACAGCTTGATCGGGGAAGAAGCATGACTGAACGCGAAATCATGGAATATGACGTCATCATTGTCGGTGCTGGTCCGGCCGGTTTGTCCTGCGCCATTCGCCTGAAGCAGCAGAAACCCGACCTGATGGTTGCGGTGATTGAAAAAAGCTCAGAAATCGGCGCGCATATCCTGTCTGGTGCAGTGATCGAACCGGAGCCGCTGGATGATTTGCTGCCCGGTTGGCGTGAAGATCCACCCCCTGTCTGTATTCCCGTGGAACGCGACGAGATCTGGTTACTAAGCCAGAAAGGCCGATACCGGCTGCCAACGCCGCCGCAACAGAAAAACCACGGTAACTTCATCGTCTCGCTGGGCGCCATGTGCGCCTGGATGGCCAATCGGGCCGAAGCCCTGGAGGTGGATATTTTCCCCGGCTATGCGGCTTCGGAAATCCGCTACACCGAGGACGGTGCGGTCGGCGGTGTAATCATCGGCGACATGGGTGTCGGAAGCGATGGCCAACCCAAGGATACCTATATGCAGGGCATCGAGATCCATGCACCTGTGACCATTCTGAGCGAAGGCGTTCGTGGCCACCTGAGCAAACAGCTGATCCGTAAATTCGAGCTCGACAAGGATTCCGACCCTCAGACCTACGGCATCGGAATGAAGGAATTGTGGCGGGTTCAGCCGGGTAAGTCACAACCCGGACTGGTCCAGCACACTGCCGGCTGGCCGTTGGATTCGCATACTTATGGCGGTAGTTTTATTTATCACCTCGATAAGGACCGAATCGCTATTGGATTTGTTTGCGGCCTCGATTACCAGGACCCTGAATTCGTCCCGTTCGAAGCTTTTCAGCAGATGAAAAACCACCCGATGGTGCATGCCCTCCTCGAAGGCGGAGAAATCCTGTCCTCCGGCGCGCGCGCCATTGCCGAAGGTGGCTACCAGTCATTGCCGAAAACCGAAATGCCGGGCGCCCTGATCATCGGCGATTCCGCCGGTACGCTGAACGTGCCCAAAATCAAGGGAACACACCAGGCCATGCGCTGCGGGATCCTGGCAGCAGATCACATCGCAGAAACATCGGCGCCGCAGGGCTTTGACCAGAAATTGCGTGATTCAGCCGTGGTCAAAGAACTCTACAAGGTCCGCAATATTCGCCCGGCGTTCTACAAAGGATTCTGGCGCGGCTTTATCCGGGCGGCCATTGAAACTGTCACGGCCGGCAAGCTGCCCACAACCCTGTCGATCCATGCGGACGATTCTTCGCTGAAGAAACTGGACGGCTATACCCCGCCAGACCGCAAATGGGTCGACCGTGATCTGCCACCACGCGATCGTCTGGCCTCGGTGTATTTCGCTGCCACGGCACATGACGAAGACCAGCCGGTTCACCTGCAGATTTTGGAACCGGATATCTGCACAACCCGCTGCGTGACCGAATACAATAACCCCTGTACCCGGTTTTGCCCGGCCCACGTATACGAGATGGTGGAAAACGGGGCAGAAAAAGCCCTGCAAATCAACTCCGCAAACTGTGTGCACTGCAAGACCTGCGACATCAAGGATCCGTACCAAATCATTAATTGGGTCACTCCGGAAGGCGGCAGCGGACCCAATTACCAAAACATGTAAACCCGAAAGTGGAGTAAATAAATCCGATGAAAATACTGGTTGGCATAAAAAGGGTTGTGGACTATAACGTCCGCGTCCGAGTACTGTCCGACGGCAGCGGTGTCGACACCGACGGCGTCAAGATGAGCGTAAACCCGTTTGATGAAATCGCGCTGGAAGAAGCCCTGCGGATCAGGGAGGCCGGCAACGCTGACGAGGTCATCGTGGTCTCTGTCGGCGGCGATGAGTGCCAGCAACAGTTGCGAACGGGGCTGGCCATGGGCGCAGACCGGGCGATTCAGATCCAGACCCCGGAGCCACTGCAGCCACTCAGCCTGGCCCGTGCATTTCTGAAACTCATTGAGCGCGAGCAGCCCGGCCTGGTTATCCTTGGCAAGCAGGCGATCGATGATGACAACAGCCAGACCGCTCAAATGCTGGCGGCCCTGTGGGATCGCCCGCAAGCCACATTCGCATCCAAAATGGTATTGGACGGCAATAGCGTCTCTGTCACCCGCGAAGTCGACGCCGGGCTGGAATCCATTGAAGTTGATTTACCCGCTGTGATTTCGGTTGACCTGCGCATGAACGAACCGCGCTTCGTCAAACTGCCCGACATCATGAAAGCCAAACGCAAACCCCTGGATGTCATACCCCTGGATGAACTCGGGGTAGCGATCGAAGGCAATATCAAGGTCAGCCACTACGCGCCGCCACCGCAGCGCGATAAAGGCATCATGGTTGAAGACGCGGCCCAGTTGGTCCAGGAACTGAAGAACAGGGGATTGATATGAGCACCATTCTGATTATTGCCGAACACGACGGCAACGAGTTGAACATCAGCACGGCAAAATGTGTCAGCTGCGCACAAGCCATCGGCGGCAATATTGACATTGCCGTCCTTGGAAATGGCATCGACGCCATCGCCGCTGAAGCGGCGGCAATCGAGTCGGTCAACAAAGTCATCGCGGTCAATGCCGATCACCTCGAGGCGCCACTGGCAGCCAATTGGGCAGCAGAGGCAGTGGCACTGTCAGCCGACTACAGCCACGTGCTGGGTCCATCGACCACGTTCGGCCGCGACCTGATGCCACGCATTGCTGCGCTGGCAGGGGTCAACCAGGTCAGCGACATCATGGAAGTAAATGGCCCGACCTCGTTCAAGCGCCCCATCTATGCCGGCAACGCCATCGTCGATGTCGATACGGCTGACGGGTCCAAAGTAGTGGCAACCGTCAGAAATGCCAGTTGGAAGGCGGCTGCAGGATCCGGCGGCGCCAGCGTTGAACAACGCCCCGCCAGCAGCAGTGCCGTAGCACACACCCGCTATGTCGGTTTGGAATCGGAAGGCGGAGAGCGCCCGGATCTGCAGAGCGCCGCGAAAGTCGTTTCCGGCGGACGCGCCCTGGGCAGCGAAGAGAACTTCGAGCTGATCTACAACCTGGCGGATAAACTGGGTGCCGGAGTCGGCGCTTCACGGGCTGCGGTCGATGCGGGCTATTGCCCCAACGACATGCAGGTGGGGCAGACCGGCAAGATCATTTCACCGGACCTGTACCTGGCGTTTGGTATCTCAGGCGCAATTCAGCATGTGACCGGCATCAAGGACGCGGGCACAATCGTAGCCATCAACAAGGATACGGAAGCACCCATTTTTGAAATTGCCGACATCGGCCTGGCCGGAGACCTGTTCAGCGTCATTCCCGAGCTGGAAAGCCTGCTGGGCTGATTAATGGCTGAACCTCTCTGGTCACCTGGGCCGGCCCGGCGCCAGACCTCGAACATCCGCAGGTTTATCGATCTGGCCCGCAGTGAATTGGATCCCGGTATTTTTCAGTACCGGGATCTGCACCGCTATTCGATTCAAAATCCCCCGGAATTCTGGCGAACAGTCTGGGATTTTTGCGAGATTGTCGGCACACCCGGACAGACCGTGCTGGAGAATGGCGACCGGATGCCCGGGGCAAAGTGGTTTCCGGATGCAAGTCTGAATTTTGCGGAAAACCTGTTGCGCCACCGCGATGACAGGCCGTCGTTGATCTTCAGATCGGAAACCGGGGAGGCCGCTGAATTAAGTTTCAACGAGCTGTACCGGGCCGTTGCCCGCACTGCAGAGGCGTTACGTGCTGCCGGCGTGGTCACCGGTGACCGTGTAGCCGCTTACATGCCGAATGTCCCGGAGACTGTGATTGGTATGCTGGCCACAACCAGCATTGGCGCCATCTGGTCGTCATGTTCACCCGATTTTGGCATTGATGGCGTGGTCGAGCGCCTGGGACAAATTCAGCCCAGAGTTCTGTTTTGCGCTGCAGCTTACAGCTACAACGGCAAAACCCACGACTGCCTGAAAAAAGTCAGGGGGATCGTCGAGTCCATCAGCTCGATCGAGAAAACCGTGATCGTGCCCCATGCAGGGCAGGATGCAAAAATCGGGAAAGTCCGGGGGGCTGTCTGGTTTCGCGATTTTGTCGACAATTCGGCCAGCGAAGTCGTTTTCGAGCAATTGCCCTTCGACCACCCGGTTTACATCCTTTACTCTTCCGGCACGACGGGGGTTCCAAAGTGCATCACCCACGGGGCCGGCGGCACGCTGATCCAGCACCTCAAGGAACTGGTGCTGCACAACAACCTGCGGCGGTCCGACCGGATGTGTTATTTCACAACCTGCGGCTGGATGATGTGGAACTGGATGGTGAGCAGCCTGGCGGTGGGTGCAACCGTCATACTCTACGAAGGCTCACCTTTTTACCCAGGTCCCGCAGCCATGTTCGACCTGGTGGATGAGCTTGGCATCACGGTCTTCGGAACCGGGGCGAAAGCCATCGCGAGCTGGGAAAAGGCAGGCGTAAAACCCCGCGAGACACACCAGCTCAATTCACTCGTTACGCTGCTATCGACCGGCTCGCCACTGGCGCCGGAAAGTTTTGAATACGTCTACCGGGAAATCAAGCAGAACCTCTGCCTGTCTTCAATTGCCGGCGGAACGGATATTGTTTCCTGCTTCATGCAGGGCTGCCCCATCCTCCCGGTGTGGCCGGGTGAATTGCAGTGTGCCGGCCTGGGAATGGCGGTCGAAATTCTGCGCGAAGACGGCAGTATCGCGGATATTGGAGAAACCGGTGAGCTGTGCTGCACTCAACCCTTCCCGGCCATGCCGGTATTTTTCTGGGATGACGCGGACGGCCTCAAATACCATGCTGCCTACTTTGAAAAATTTCCGGACATCTGGGCACATGGCGATTTCGTTGCAAAAACGGAGCATGGCGGTTACGTGATCCAGGGCCGCTCGGACGCGACCCTGAACCCCGGCGGTGTGCGCATCGGAACTTCCGAGATATACCGCCAGGTCGAAGGTCTGGACGAGGTACTGGAAAGCATCTGTATCGGTCAGGACTGGGAAGACGACGTGCGCGTGGTTCTTTTTGTGAAATTGCGCGAGGGGCTTGAACTGGACGACGCCCTGCAGGACCGTATCCGGAAGACCATCCGGCAAAATACCAGCCCACGCCATGTGCCGGCTAAAATAATCCAGGTTGCGGATATTCCCAGGACGATCAGTGGCAAAATCGTTGAGCTGGCGGTTCGCAACATCGTGCATGGTCGCGCAGTCACTAACAGCGACGCGCTGGCCAATCCGGAATCTCTGGAACTCTACCGGGATCTGCCGGAGCTCAGCGTTTGAACGGAACCCGACATGAGTGAACCAACGGTGTTGAATGCCTCTTACCAGGAAGGTTCAGCAGACTACTGGTTACAGAAACCCGACGATGTGCTCGCGGTTTTCGAGTTCGGCAAATCGCCGCTTGATTCCACCGACCCCAGGCATGTACCGGTTGCACTCGATCAACTGGATTCTCCTCCTTTGGTTGAGGTCTGGCGTTGTGCCGGACCCATCAAAACGGGCAGCTGGGACCGGCTGAAGTTCGCCCAGGGCGAGCAACTGACCATGGGACATATTGCCCTGGACTTGCGGAAAACCGGGAGCATGCGTGAATCCAGCAAGCTTGCTTATGAAATCCTGCAGACTTACCTGCAACAATCACCGCACCAGTGGCCGCTGAAAATCTGGAATTACATCCCGGGCATAAACCAGGGGGAAGGTGATGACGAACTCTACCGGCAATTCTGCCTGGGCCGTGCGGATGCCGTCCTGATCGATCCCGGCGACCGCCCTCCTCTGCCCGCTGCCACTGCCATCGGTTCTCCGGCTTCGGACCCGGCTCTTCAGGTCTACTTTCTTGCGGCTGCTCTGCCCGGACTGGACGTCGAAAACCCCCGCCAGGTCAGCGCGTGGCGTTACCCAAGAAAATATGGCCCCAAGAGCCCGCTGTTTTCCCGTGGCACCATCCTGCGGCTGAACGGTTCCCAGCAATTCCTTATCTCCGGAACCGCCAGCGTGGTGGGACACCAGACACACCACGAAAACCAGGTCGCCAACCAGCTCAGTGAATCACTGCGCAATGTACAAAGTCTGTTGGACGAGGGCCTGCGTCTGACCGGCGATTCTCACGCCCGGCTGGACAGCCAGGGCATGCTCAAAGTCTACATTCGTAACCCCGGTGATCTGCAGCTGATCAAACAGACGTTTGAAGTCGAAGCACCTGCGGAGGTCCCCAGGATCTACCTGCAGGGAGACATTTGCAGGGAAAATCTACTCACTGAGATCGATGGTATCGTCAGCCTGAACCGGGCTGCTGATTAATCGCCCAGGGCGAACTCCAGGTCCGCAATCAGGTCGTCAACGTCCTCTACACCAACGGATAGCCGCACCAGCGTATCGCTGATGCCCAGGCGCGCACGGATCTCCGGCGGAACCGAAGCGTGGGTCATGATGGCAGGGTGGTTGATCAGACTCTCCACGCCACCCAGGCTCTCCGCCAGGGAGAACAGATCGCAGCGTTCCAGGAATCGCCGGGTCCGTTCCAGGCCGCCCTTCAGGTCGATGCTTATGATACCGCCACCCAGGCCGCCCATCTGGCGCATCGCCAGGGCATGGTCCGGGTGCTCCGGAAGACCGGGGTAGATAACACGCTCAATTCCGGGGTGACCGTCCAGCCAGCGCGCAATCTGCAGCGCATTCTCACAATGCGCCCGCATCCTCAAAGCCAGAGTCTTCAGGCCACGCAAGGCAAGGAAGCTGTCAAACGGGCCCTGGATAGCACCGGCTGAATTAAGCAGGAACCATAGTCGCTCTGCCAGTTCGACATTTTCACCGACCACGGCGACACCACCAACCATGTCAGAGTGCCCATTCAAAAACTTGGTAGCAGAG
>Ga0316189_10006992_pt1 | contig 10719 bp, 8 predicted proteins | sample LowCovwburrow_MG_FD_204930 | JGI IMG/M metagenome (GOLD analysis project Ga0316189, IMG submission 204930) | Coastal sediment microbial communities from Maine, United States - Lowes Cove worm burrow | ecosystem: Environmental > Aquatic > Marine > Coastal > Sediment | place: USA: Maine... | reverse complement strand
TTATCTTCAACGGGTATGTCCTGCCCGATGAATTGCCCGAAAAATATCCGCAACGGCCCCTGTGGCGGTGTGCGTGATGGCGGGTTTTGCGAGGTTCGCCCTGAAATGCGTTGTGTCTGGGTAGAGGCCTGGAACGGGGCCAAGAACATGAAAAACGGTCTTGAGCGGATACGAATCGTCCAGCCGCCCATTAACCGCGAATTACAGGGGTCCTCAAGCTGGCTGCGGGTTATCCGCGAAAAAGGTGCCATGAGAGATGCCTCAAGACGCCAGCTTGACCCGGCCAAATCGGAAATGGCTCAGGCTTTTGCCCGCGCCCGTAAAGCTGAACCGGCAGCCGTGCCATTGGCCCGAGAACCTGAAGCAGCGCTGGCCGAACAGGCCGTTGTGGAACAGACTTCAGTCCATACCACCACCAAGCAGAAAACAGAAAAGGCAGGCCAATGATCAGAGTGCAGTCCCCCGAGCCATATGACCCGCTTTCACAGGTTCCATTGGTGCCACCGCCGGGGCATCATTCTGCCAGTAAACTTGAGCGGGTGTTGCGCAAAGGTTTGTTTGCCGTGACGGCTGAACTGAACCCGCCTGATTCGGCAGACCCGCGTGATGTTCTCAAAGCGGCAGAACCGCTGGTCGAGGTAGCCGATGCCATCAACGCCACCGATGCCTCTGGTGCCAACTGTCATATGTCATCCATGGGCATATGCTCGCTGTTATCGCGCGCAGGTCAGGGCAGTGTATTCCAGATTTCCTGTCGTGATCGCAACCGTATTGCCATTCAGGGCGATGTACTTGGTGTTGCGGCCATGGGCGTTGGCAATGTCTTGTGTCTGTCAGGTGACGGTGTCGGTGTTGGCGATCAGCCCGGGGCAAAAGCGGTTTTTGATTTTGATGCGATTTCACTTCTGCGTACCCTTAAAACAATGCGTGATGAAGGGGTATTTCTATCTGGCCGCAAGCTGACAACCCCGCCAAAGATCTTTCTCGGTGCTGCCTCAAACCCCTGTATTCAGCCACTTGAATGGCGGGCCGAGCGGCTGGCCAAAAAGGTTCAGGCCGGGGCAGATTTTATCCAGACCAATTATATTTTCGATGTCGATATATTTGAACGCTTCATGGAGACCGTCCGCAAGGAAGGTCTGCACAAAAAGGTGTTTATTCTGGCCGGTGTCGGTCCTCTGGCCTCAGCCAAGGCAGCCCGCTGGATGCGCACCAACGTGCCGGGTATTCATATCCCTGACCGGGTGATTGATCGTCTGGAAGCCGCCGACAAACCCGGTGAGGAAGGCAAACAGATTTGCATCGAACTGGTACGTCAGATGCGCCAGATCGAAGGCGTTGCCGGTGTTCACATCATGGCCTATCGCCGTGAGCACATGGTCAATGAAATTATCGAAAGCTCAGGGGTGCTGGCCGACCGGCAGTAAGGTTAACCACTGTTGAACAAACTACGTTAAAGTACCGATGGGAACGAACGGAGGAGGCGCAGCCGACGACTGGGCCATTGAGGCCCCGGCGCTTATGTGCCGCGCCCGCGCAGGCCCGAGCAAAGCGAGGATGCGCCGTGAGCGATATAAACCCAACCGTAGCCTACGACTGGCCGATTGAGGCCCGCGCGCAATCGCGCCGCCGCCGCGGTGCATTTTGCGCAAAGCGCAATTTGCGTGAGCGATATAGACTCGATTTATTTATCAATCCAGCCTTGGATAATCATCCGGCTTGTCATCACACTGAAGCTCATCGGCAGGGATTTCATAATAACTGCCTTTGTCAGAAGTAAAGATATGGCCCCAGAACCCGATACCGCTGTCATCATCAAAAGACCCGGCAGTGATCGATACCTGCGGACTGCCTTTTTGCTGCCAGAATAACTGCGATCCGCATTTGCTGCAAAAGCCACGCTTGGCAAAATCACTCGATTGATACCAGGTCAGGTCATTGTCACCTTTGGTGATGGTAAGATCTTTTTCCAGCGAGGCAGTTGCAGCCATATGATGGCCGGTCAGTTTGCGGCACTGGGTGCAGTGACAGGCAACAATCGGCCGCAGTTCGCCACGGGTCTCATAAGTAACAGCACCGCATTCACACGAGCCGGTTTTTGTCTCAGGCATTCTAAAGCTCCTGCTTGCGCTTGGCGATGAAACTTTTTAGCGATTCTTTTATTGCCGGATCAAGATCTGGTGCCTGATATGAGGCCAGTTGTTTTTTGAAAATTTCATTGGCCCGGGTTGCCGCATCTTTTTCACCTTCTGCCTGCCATTGCTCAAACGAGTTGTTATCGGCAATGGGGGAGCGGTAGAAAGCAGTTTCAAAATTGGCCTGTGTGTGGGCAGTGCCCAGATAATGCCGACTTTCTTCCGGTGGCAGATCGCCAACTTCCTGAATGACGTCAAGCGCCAGACCGTTATCTGATAGATCAACTCCGGCAGCCAGTTGTTGCATAATGCCAAGCTGGTCACAGTCGATGATGAATTTCTCATAAGATGACACCAGACCGCCTTCCAGCCAGCCAGCCGAATGCAGAGCAAAATTAACGCCTGCCATCAAGGTTGGAATGATGGTGTTCGAGCTTTCATGGGCTGCCTGTGCATCGGGCAGCTTTGAACCACACAGCGAACCACCGGATCGAAATGGCAGATTTAGCCGCCGCGCCAGTTGCGCAGCACCATAGAGCACCTTGGCTGGTTCCGGGGTGCCAAAAGTCGGGGCGCCTGACTGCATCGACATAGAAGAGGCAAAAGTGCCAAACACCACCGGCGCACCCGGACGGCACAATTGCGCAAAACCGGCGCCTGCCATCACTTCAGCCAGAACCTGAGTAAGGGTGCCCGCAACTGAAACCGGCGACATGGCACCCGATAGAATAAATGGTGAAACCACACAGGCCTGACCAGCTCGCGCATAGGATTTCATGGCCCCGAGCATGGTGTCATCATAAATCATCGGCGAGTTGGCATTGATCAGATTGATCAGCACACAATTGTTTTCGACAAAATCATCACCAAAAACCAGCTTGGCCATGGCAATCGAATCATCGGCCCGCTCTGGGGCTGTGACCGAGCCCATAAATGGCTTGTCGCTATAGGCAATGTGGCTGTAAACCATATCGAGGTGGCGTTCGGGAACGGACAGATCAACCGGTTCGCAAACCGTACCGCCCGAATGGTGCATGGCCGGAGCCATATAGGCCAGTTTGACGAAATTCCTGAAGTCTTCAATCGTTGCATAGCGCCGCCCCCCGTCAAGGTCGCGGACAAAGGGCGGTCCATAAACCGGGGCAAAAACTGTATTATTGCCGCCAATCTCCACCGAGCGGGCCGGGTTGCGGGCATGCTGGGTGAATTGTTTGGGGGCGGTTTTCAGCAGTTCGCGCAACAGGCCCTTGGGAAACCGCACCCGTTCACCGCGAACATCGGCACCGGCTTGCTTCCACATGTCAAGGCATTCGGCATCGTCACGGAAATCAATACCGGTTTCCTCCAGCACCTTGTCGGCATTGGCTTCAATCTTTTGCAAGCCTTCTTCGTTTAACACCTCAAAAAACGGGATTTGCCGTTTGATATAGGTGAGTTGCGATACGCTGCCGCTTGAACGCATGGCCCGCCGGGCACCGGCACCGCCACCTGAACGCCCGCGTGAGCGTTTTCCTGCTGGTTTTTCGTCTGTCATTTTTGTCACACCTTAAAAGAACAATGACCCTATTTGAGTGTAGACGGCGATGCCAGCATATTACAATACGCCACTTTTGGGCAGGAAACGACATTACGGCTTGACAAGGATAAATGACATAAATATATAAACATATCTTTATATGGAGGTTGAGGTTAATGACATCCCTGTCGCAAAACGCATACAAGGTGGCTCGCAAATCAAATGGATTCAGTATCTCCTTTGAGGCATTTCCACCAATGAGTGAGACTGGTGAACAAAACCTCATTGACGTTGCCCTTGATCTTGAAGGCTTTGCACCGGAATTTTTTTCAGTCACTTACGGGGCAGGGGGCAGCACCCGGCAGCGCACTTTCAAGACTCTGGCAGACCTTTCACAAAAAACCAGCCACAACCTTGCCGGACATCTGACTTGTGTTGGCGCCACAAAGAGCCAAACCAATGCGGTGGCAGAAAATTATCGCAAAATGGGGCTCAGACGCATTGTTGCCCTGCGCGGTGATACACCGGCCGGACAGGATCACTACACCCCCCATCCCGGCGGTTATAAAAATGCTGCCGATCTCGTTGCCGGTCTCAGGCAACTTGGCGGTTTTGATATCTCTGTAGGTGCCTATCCTGAAAGCCATCCGGATTCACGGTCAAAAACAGCAGATCTCGATAATTTGCAGGCCAAGTTCGAAGCAGGTGCTGACCGTGCCATTACCCAGTTTTTTTTCGACAACCGCATTTTTTATGATTTTCTTGATGATGCCCGCAATCATGGCATCACCGGGCCGATTGTACCGGGCATTTTGCTGATTCACGATTTCTGGAAAGTCAAACGCTTTGCCAAAATGTGTCAGGCTGATGTGCCCGATTGGCTGGAGGCCCGGTTTGCCGGACTAGAAAACGATGTTCAGGCCCAGCAACTGGTTGCCGTTAGCACTGCTGTTGAGCAGGTACTTGATATGGCCGCCAATGGTGTGCGGCATTTTCATTTTTACACCATGAACAGGTCTGATCTGGCCCTTGCCGTATGCCGCAGTCTTGGTCTGAAACCGGCAACAGCTTTACAGTCCGTCGCTTAAAGCAGGTTTCTGGTCGCTCAGAGTTTGCAGCCCAAGTGTTTTTTCAGACAATGTCTACCTCGAAAGGATTTATGCTGTGGCTCAACTGATCATTACATATTGGCGCGATATTCCCTCGCAGGTTTCAATCGGCAAAGGCCGCAAAGCGGCCAAGGCAATGTTGTCTGACCGCTTCCAGGAAGCAATAGATATGGCTGCCATGCGCTCAGGTGCGGCCGAGACTGATGATTACATCGCCGAATGGCGTCGCAGCGAGCCGATTGAGGTTGAAGGCGATCACCAGGCTATTGTTGCTGAGACGGTTGCCCGGCTGGAAACCGAAATTGATCAACAGAAACTCAAAACTCTTATAGATAATCAGGGCCGATCCGAATAAGGTTGCCCGAAACATTCAAATTCTTCCGTATCATTTTTAATTTTAATTTTGTGGATTACCCAGATGACTGAAACACTTGTTGCCTCACAATCTAAAGAAACCATCATTGGTTTTGACCGGCCGTTTACGGTCATCGGTGAACGGATTAACCCGACTGGGCGCAAAATTCTTGCTGCCGAAATGAATGCTGGCAATTTTGATACGGTGGTTGCCGATGCTCTGGCTCAAAAGGCAGCCGGGGCTCATATTCTTGATGTCAATGCCGGGGTGACCGCGGTTAATCCAAATGAAACCGAACCGCCCCTGATGCGCAAGACCCTTGAAATTGTTCAAAACACAGTTGATTTGCCCTTGTGTATCGACTCATCTGTGCCCTCAGCTCTTGAAGCCGGACTGGAAGTTGCCAAAGGCCGCCCGTTGGTCAATTCGGTGACCGGCGAAGAAGATCGTCTCGAGGTCATCCTGCCGCTGATTAAAAAGTTCGATGTACCGGTGGTTGCCATTTCTAACGATGAGACCGGCATTTCTGAAGATCCTGATGTGCGCTTTGAAGTGGCCAAAAAAATTGTCGAGCGGGCAATGGATTTCGGCATCAAGCCTCACGACATCGTTGTTGATCCGCTGGTGATGCCGATTGGTGCCATGGGCACAGCCGGCCAGCAGGTTTTTGCCCTGGTCCGCCGCTTGCGCGATGAGTTGAAAGTCAACACCACCTGCGGGGCATCCAACATTTCCTTTGGCATGCCCAACCGCCGGGTGCTGACCGGTCACTTCCTTGCCATGGCTGCATCGCACGGCATGACCTCAGCCATCATGAACCCGCTGCACGATGAAGACATGCACGCCATTTTTGCTGCCAACGTGCTCAACGGCACCGATAAGGACTGCCGCGCCTGGACAGCAAAGTTCCGCCCGCCAGCAGCCGAGGGTGAACAAAGCGGTCGAAGTGCCCGCGGTGGACGTCGCAGACGGCGCGGGTAAGCTGATTTATGAGTAGTGTGGCAGACAAGAAGCCGTTGGTGGTTTTTACCCCGTCCGGCAAGCGCGGGAATTTTGAAGTCGGTACTCCGGTGCTCACGGCTGCCCGGGCGCTCGGTGTTGATATTGATTCGGTTTGTGGTGGTCGCGCTATTTGCGGGCGTTGCCAGATTACCTTGTCAGAAGGCGACTTTGCCAAACATGGCATCCAGTCAACCAGCCAGTCGCTAAGCCCGCTGTCTGATGTTGAACTGCGCTATGACGATAAACGTGGTCTTGCGGCAGACCGTCGTCTGTCCTGCCAGAGCAAAATTCTGGCCGATGTCGTCATTGATGTCCCGGCCTCCTCACAGGTACACAAACAGGTGGTGCGCAAACGCGCCGAGGCCCGTGATATCAAACTTAATCCGGTCACCAGACTTTATTATCTCGAAGTCGAAGAACCGGACATGCACAAGGCCTCATCTGACCTTGAGCGCATTCTCAACGCCCTTGCCGAGCAATGGGATGTCCATGATGTCTCGCTTGATTTCGAGTTGCTGGCTAACCTGCAAACAACATTGCGCAATGGCAAATGGAAGATAACCGTTGCTGTCCATGACCGTTCACTGCGCAGTATCATAGCCATCTGGCCGGGGTTTCAGGACAAGGCCTATGGCATGGCCATCGATGTCGGCTCAACCACAATTGCCGCTCATTTATGCGATTTATCAAGCGGCGAGGTGGTTGCCTCCAGTGGCCTGATGAACCCGCAAATCCGGTTCGGTGAAGACCTGATGAGCCGGGTATCCTATGTGATGATGAATCCCGGCGGTGAAAAGGAACTGACATCTTCAGTGCGTGCAGCTCTAAATGAACTTGCCGAACAGGTGGCAGGTGAAGCCGGGGTGGCAATTGAGGAAATTCTTGAAGTGGTGCTTGTCGGCAACCCGGTGATGCACCATCTGTTTCTTGGCCTTGACCCGGTTGAGCTGGGCGGTGCGCCTTTTGCTCTTTCTACCGGCCTGCCGGTCAGCAGTCCGGCCCGCGATCTTGGACTTACACTTAACCCCGGTGCCCATGCCTATGTGCTGCCATGCATTGCCGGTCACGTCGGCGCTGATTGTGCTGCAGTGGTGTTATCAGAAGAGCCCTATCGCTCAGACGATAACATGCTGGTTGTTGATGTTGGCACCAATGCCGAGATTGTACTGGGCAGCAAAGACAAACTGGTTGCCTGTTCATCTCCCACCGGGCCTGCTTTTGAAGGGGCCCAGATATCTTGTGGCCAGCGGGCGGCACCCGGTGCCATTGAACGGATTCGTATAAATCGCGATACACTGGAGCCGCGCTTTAAGGTTATCGGTTGTGATCTATGGAGCGATGAGGACGGTTTTGATGAAGAGACAGCCCAGACCGGCATCACCGGTATTTGTGGTTCTGGCATTATTGAAGTGGTCGCCGAAATGTACCTGGCCGGGATTATTGATTCTGATGGCCTGGTCGTTGGCGATATGGCGCAAAAGTCAGATCGTATCATAAATCAGGGCCGCACCTTTGCCTATATGGTCCATGATGGCGAGCCGGTTGTCTCGATTACCCAAAACGACATTCGCGCCATTCAACTGGCAAAAGCAGCTCTTTATGCTGGTATTCAGTTGTTGATGGACGAGTTGAAAATTGACAAGGTTGATCGCATTCGTCTTGCCGGTGCCTTTGGCAGTCATATCGACGTTAAATATGCCATGATATTGGGCCTTATCCCTGATTGCGACCTGGCCAATGTCCATTCAGCCGGTAATGCGGCTGGCACAGGTGCGCGTATAGCCCTGCTAAATGCCGATGCCCGCCGCGAGATTGAGACAGTCGTACGACAGATTACCAAGATCGAAACGGCTGTTGAACCGAAATTCCAGGAGCATTTTGTCGATGCCATGGCCATTCCCCACAAGCGGGCACCATTTCCGTTTTTGTCACAGGCCGTAACCCTTCCCGTGCAGAGTTTGAAAGAACAATCCGATCAGGCTGCAGATTCCGGTGGGCGGCCAAGACGCCGCCGTCGCAGGTGATCGAACAATTCTAACCATACAATACAAGCCAGTAAGTGTGCCCCCGGTGGAGGAGGCCCAGCTGACGACTAAGCGCGACTGCGCTTCGGCGCTTATGCGCGGCGCCCACGCAGGCCAGAGCAACTGGTACAAGCCAGAGGATGACGATATGGAGGAGGCGTAGCCGACGACTAAGCGCGACTGCGCTTTTGGCGCTTATACGCCGCGCCCACGCAGGCCCGAGCAACTGGTACAAGCCAGAGGATGACGATATGGAGGAGGCGTAGCCGACGACTAAGCGCGACTGCGCTTCGGCGCTTATGCGCCGCGCCCGCGCAGGCCCGAGCAAAGCGAGGTCACGCCGTGAGCGCTATAAATGCCGTGAGCGCTAAACATAGTGAACAAACCGTTAAAGATATTGAATACACCTTAAGGGTTTGGTGAACTGTTTTTTTAGCAGATCGATGTATTCTTTCTCCAGAGAGAGCGTGTGGCAGGTTGCAAAATTGTTTCCTGTCATGATTAGCGGGAGATTGATATGAGCAAAAAAATCAGTTTAACAGGTGGTTTCATGCGTCTTTTGGCCGGATTTGGTCAGGATCGGCGCGGTCAGGTGGCCCTGACTTTCGGACTGGCAGCCATACCGCTTTTTGGTGCTGCAGGGATGGGGCTAGATATGGTGCGCAAAATTGAAGCGCAATCAGTCACTCAGGCAGCTCTTGATGGTGCGGCAATGGCAGCAACAGCAGCGTTAAACGCCGGTGAAAACCAGGCAGCCTATGAAAAAGCCGCTCAGGACTTTTTTGATCGCAACAAGCCCGATAACCTGATTGGCACGCCAGAGGTTACAGTGACTGTTGATTATGGCAGTGGGACTTTATCGGCAAAAACTCAAGCCTCAATTACCACAACCATGACAAGAATACTCGGCTTTGAGACACTGGCGCTGGTCAGTGAAAATTCCGGCACCGGTGGCACCGGGACAGGCAGCCTTGATGCAACTGTGTCACTGCCATCCTTCACGCCTGAGCATCGTGGTGAAATTGTCATGGTAATGGACTATTCCGGTTCGATGAATTGGTATCTGGGTGGTGAGCGTAAATATATCACCATGCGCAATGAAGCAGCCAAACTTGTCAGTGCCCTGTCACAGGCAAAAACCAATGAATATGTAAAATTCGGCGTCGTGCCGTTTTCATCAGAAGTTTACACCACCATGCCGAAAAAATATTGGCACGGATTTACCGGTGATGATAATCGCTCAGCCTGCACCCGTGATCGTAACTACCCGTATAATCTGAGCGATGCGACCCCCTTGCAACCCATCAATCCGACCCATGAAACCCGTTTTGGCAAAGTGATACCGAGCACCGATTGGGTTTATCAAAATGGCCAATGGCAGCAGATAACCTTGCCAAGTGATGACCCGAACTCGTACTATTTCTATCAGGGTTGGGAAAACTATCGCAATGTTTGCAGTTCTTATTCAGGTTCACGCAATCTGATTATTCAGGACCTGACCCAGAATCATAATGATACCTATAACAAAATCCTTTCAATGTCGCCCTATGGAAATACCCATATCGCTGTGGGCATGGAATTTGCTTACCACCTGTTGTCACCAGAAGCACCATTTACCAGTGGCGTTTCCTATAGTGACAGCGGAACGGAAAAAGCTGTGATCCTGCTTACTGATGGTGCTCAGACAACACGTGCCTTTGGGCCAAGTGGCCAGTATGGAGTCAGCAATGGCCGCAATAATCTGGAAGCCCTGTGCGTCAATATGAAAGCCAGTGGCATCAGAATCCTGACAGTATCCTATGACCTTCAGGATTCAGACACCGAAAACCGGCTGAGAAATTGTGCCACCAGCCAGGAAGACTTTTATAACGCCGACACCAGACAGGAACTGGTGGAAGCCTTTAATGGCATCACTGCCAAACTGGCCAAAGACATGTTCCTGGCAAAATAATTCCCCCTGCACTCAACCTCAAGGCGGCCAATACTTCGGCCGCCTTTTTTTATGAGCGTTTGATACTCTAAACTCTTATGCAACTATATTTGCTTATTAGTGTGTAACTGGCACGTCAATTGCGATATCAATCTCCAGTTGTTTTGTTTTGAAACAAAGTGGAAGAGGACGAGTTGATGCGAGATAAAGTTTACATACAAAAACCGACAAGTTGGTTTGCTGTCAGCATCAAGATACTGGCATTGATTGCTTTGGTTACGGTAACCAATTTCGGTTTTGCAGATCGCATCAAGCTGCTCTATGCAACTGATCGCTGGTTTACCTTGATATTTTATTTAGGGGTTTGGAGTATTTCCGTTGGTGCCTTGATTGTTGCGGCCTTTCAACCGAAAAAGATTGTCCGCCAGACATGGGCATTGCTGTTATCGATTTCAGCTGCGGTGGCGTTTTTCTATACCTCTGTTTCAGGTTCGGACCTTACGGTGTTTGATGCTTTATCCCTGTGGACGGCAAAACACGAGGCTCATCGCGCATTGGCCTTTTATCAAACCGGTTTTTTTGGTGCTCTTGCTGTGTTTCTCTTGAGTTTTGTGATTATCGCCGCCCCACCTGTGCCAAACCACCGCT
>Ga0316189_10006991_pt1 | contig 10719 bp, 11 predicted proteins | sample LowCovwburrow_MG_FD_204930 | JGI IMG/M metagenome (GOLD analysis project Ga0316189, IMG submission 204930) | Coastal sediment microbial communities from Maine, United States - Lowes Cove worm burrow | ecosystem: Environmental > Aquatic > Marine > Coastal > Sediment | place: USA: Maine... | reverse complement strand
GCGTGAGGCGCAGCAGAATGGTTATTCCATTCTCAAGGCTCACAACGCAGCAGATGCATGCTTCAGGCCGCGCCCTACGGGGCTTTACGACCAGCCCAGACTCTACGTTGCGCTTTTTCGATATGCAATAAGCATGGCTTCAAAAGCGCGTCTTGATTCTGAACTGGTCGTAAAGCCAGAGGGCACAAGCAATTAATAGAGGTGCCCTTAATCAGAGCTTCCTCAACCTTCTTCACATAAGAGTTTAATAACTTCTGCGCTGAATGAAATTGTGTGCTGCTGGGCGTGCAAAGTTTAAGCTGTTAGCCTAATGAGCCACATTAAACAGTCGATAAAAATTATCACGTGATATTTCTGCGATGGATTCGACGCTGGTATTTCTTATCTCTGCAAGTGTTTGTGCAACATGTTGCACGAATGCGGGTTGATTTTGTTTGCCTCGATGAGGCATTGGCGCCAGGTACGGTGAATCTGTTTCGATTAACAGGCGGTCATCAGGAATTGTTTTTGCTATTTCACGTAAAGCATCTGCATTACGAAATGTCACGATGCCTGAAAGTGAGATCATAAAACCCAGCTCCATCGCCTTGTTTGCAAAGTCCTGTGTTTCAGTAAAACAGTGTATAACGCCACCACAATGTTCTGCATTTTCCTGCTGCAGGATTTCCAGGGTATCATCGCCTGCATCGCGAGTATGTATGATTAGCGGTTTACCGAGCTCATTGGCGACCTGTATATGCGCACGAAATCGGTCCTGTTGCCATTGCGGATCATCTTTATGATAGTAATAATCCAGACCGGTCTCACCGATAGCAACGACTTTTTCATCCTTCGCCAGCTCAGATAGAGTTTCAACCGAAAACTCATCACTTTCATCGGCCATCGGATGCATACCCACTGAAACAGAGATGTTCGGATAGTTGCGAACCTGTTCTAACATATCAGGGTATTTCTTAAGATTGATGGAGACACATAACATGTGTTCTACACCGGCTTCGAGTGTGCGCTGGATTAGCTTATCGAAGCTATTATCAAAATCAGATAAATCGATACAGTCGAGGTGACAATGTGAATCTACTAACACTGAGACTCCAGAGATTAGTTAATATGAGTATTTTGCACGATGTAGATTTTTCGAAAGATGCATTGTGCAAGGCACTCACATCGTGTGAGTGATCCGATCAGACTTCAACGCCCCAGCCAGATGAGTTTCGATTTTGTTGCGGGTCGTACCTTTGTCCTGCGGAGAGAACTGTACACCAACACCGTGAGCACGATTGCCCTGCGCACCCTTAGGCGTCATCCAGATTATCTTTCCTGCAACAGGCAAGCGTTCGCCATCATCCATCAGTGTTAACAGCATGAATACTTCATCACCAAGGTTGTAAGTTTTGTTGGTCGGAATAAAGAGACCGCCATTTTGCACATAGGGCATATAGGCTGCATACAAAGATGATTTATCTTTGATGGTTAGCGACAACATTCCGGGACGTGCGGCTGGACTGCTCATTATTTCTCTACCTGTGTATAGCGTTATTTATTACAAGTTGTCCCAGGATAATAGCAGATTTTCCCATAATAATTGCTCATTGACAGCAATTGAAGCATGCAAGATGTTGAAGTTTAACTGGTCATAGAAACGAAATAAGCGTTGTTGGTTGACCTTGTTTGCAAGCGCCTGCAGTTTATCGCGATATTGATCATTTATGATCTCAACCTCCGGCCCACAGCTGACCAGTTTAGTCAGGTCCGAGGCCCATGTCAGCATCGCTTCAAGCGTCTGAAACTTGGCAGATTGAGCCAGTTTAGCGGAGTAATCCAGTGAGTTCTTACCTGAGATTGCCGCTGTCATCGCCTCTGCAATCAATTGCTGGTGTTCAGCATCCTGCAGACGGTCTAGCGCAGCTAATGGCGAGCCAAAAGCGTGTTTTAGTGCCTCTTTTAGCTGCTTTTCATCAGGCGGCACAGATTGTGGAGAACCGGTGGGTTGAGGACCACCCTGCTTAGAACTGGCCCGTTGAGAACTGGTCCGTTGAGAACCGGCCTGTTGCTCCTGTGCGGGTATATTTTGCTTCAGCCATAGTAGTGACTGATTTTCCTCTGGCACGGTGAAACGTAGCGTCTGACAACGGCTGCGGATGGTTACCGGTAAACGTTGAGCACGTGCGCTTATCAGGATTATGAGCACGTTGTTACCCGGCTCTTCCAGTGTTTTTAGCAGGCTGTTGGCTGCTGACAGAGTTAACTGATCTGCCTGATCGAGGATAGCTATGCGATAACCGCCATACTGACTAGTCTGATTTAATTTTTCACATAAAGCGCGAATATCTTCAATACGGATACTGAGTGCAGGTTTTTTGCTTTTTGAATTCTCTTTTGCCGTTGGCCTTAAATAATGTAGATCCGGATGGGTAGCCGCGGCCAGTAACTGGCAGGGCTTACACATGCCGCACGCCTGATGATCAGCTGCAGGCTGTTTACACAACAGTGCGCTCGCCAGAGATACTGCAAATCCAGCTTTACCCAGGCCTTGATTGCCCTGCAAAAACAGCGCATGGGGCAGACGTTGAGAGCTAACAAGCTGGTTAACTTGTTGCCATTGGGATTGTTGCCAGGGGTATATCATAAATATTTTTTCAAAGTTACTTAAGCAGGCATGATGTCAGCAGGCAATATATCGTACTCGAGCAGTTTTTCACGTACTTGCTGCTGCACACTTTCAATACCTACCGAGGCATCAACCAGGCAGATCCTGTGCGGATAATGATCTGCCAGGTCTATATAAGCTTCACGAACCCGCTGAAAAAAATCATCTTTTTCTTTTTCGATTCGATCAGGCGCGCTTCTGCTACCGGCACGTGCACGTCCAATTTCGACGGGCGCATCCAGAATAATGGTTAAATCAGGTCTTAAGTCGCCCTGCACCCAATCTTCCAGTTCAGCGATCTTATCTACGTCAAGCAGTCGACCACCACCCTGGTAGGCATAGGTCGCTTCTGTGAAGCGATCACACAGTACCGTCTGATTTTTTTCCAGGGCAGGCAGAATAACTTTTGACAGGTGTTCAGCCCTGGCAGCAAACATCATCAGCAATTCCGCGTCAGCACTCATGTTTTCGTCAGAGTGGCTTAACAACAAACCGCGCAGGGCTTCACCCAGGTTTGTACCACCGGGTTCTCTGGTCACAACACAATCGCGTCCGGCTGCCTCAAGCAAATCTTTTATAAAACGCAGGTTACTGGTCTTACCGACACCTTCGATGCCTTCTAATGTAATAAATTTTCCCATTTTTTAACTATTCACCATTCACTATTCACTTTTATCTCCATGGATGGAGTGTATGCTAAAAATCGTCTGGAACGATTTTAGTGTTTCTTCCGCTGATACTTGTCGACTGCTTTTTCATGATCTTTTAAATTAGTCGAAAATACATGTTTACCACTGCCATCACCATAAGCCACAAAATACAGGTACTCTGTTTTATCCGGATGCAAGGTTGCGTGTATGGCTTCTCTGCCAGCAAGAGCAATCGGTGTCGGCGGCAAGCCATGCCTGGTGTAGGTATTATACGGCGTATCTTTTCGTAAGTCCCTGAAGCGGATGTTACCATCATAATTTTTGATACCGTATATGACGGTTGGGTCTGTTTGCAGGCGCATTTTTTTTCGCAAACGATTGATAAACAGGCCCGCGATCAACGTTCTCTCTTCTGCGATAGCACTTTCTTTTTCGACGATAGATGCCAGAATCAAAGCTTCATAAGGGGATTTTAACGGCAGATTTTCCTCACGTTGCTGCCACTCCTGTTCGAGGACGACAGCCATTGAATCATAAGCTCGATTAAGCAACTCAACGTCTGTAACACCACGTGATATGTAATAGGTATCCGGATAAAAACGCCCTTCTGGATGCTCGCCTTCATGCCCCAGTTTTTTCATTATCTCTTCATCAGACAGGTTTGCTAATTCCACTGTTACTATCGGATTTTGCTGGATCACTTCTAGCATCTGTCTGAAAGTAAAACCTTCTATCAGAGTAATATTATATTGCACGACATTACCGGAAACCATATCCTCCAATAATCCCGCTAGCGTCTGGCCCGATTCGATGACGTATTCTCCTGCCTGTAATCGGGTCCCCTGCCGGTTTACCTTTCCCCAGATAAGGAAATAATTTTTATCTTCAAGCAGATTTTTTTCGATCAGCTGATTAGCCAGTGTTCTAATCGATGAACCCCTGGAAAAGACGAGGTTTTCAGGTTCAGTTAAAACTATCTCTGCATTCATCGCAGAATAGATTTTCGATGAAAAATAAAAACCAGTCAGCAGTACGATACTGGCAACAGTGAATATCACAGGCATTGATTTTCTAAATAACTTGAACATGCCTATCCTTTGTTTCAATTAAATCATCAAATATTTTATTTGTAAGGTCACGAGTATTAAATAAAACACCATCAAGTTTATTCACCGACTTGATGCCTATCAAGCTATTAGAAATAAATATTTCATCCATGTCTTTCAGTTCTTCCAGGGTAATGTTTTTAATCGATAGCTTTATATTCTGACCTTGTGCAATATCGATAATAACATCACGCATGACACCTTTGATACCTGACTGGCTGATGTCCGGTGTAAACAGCTGTTTATCTTTTACTGCAAATAAATTGCTCATGGTACCTTCTATAACAAATCCATTTGCATTTAACATCAGACCATCGATGATGTTTTTACTGGTCTTGTTATTATCAACATGCCCACCCCATTCATTTCTTGCCAGAACATTGTCCAGTCTGTTCAGATGTTTTAAACCGGCAAGGCTCGCATTGATAGACACCTGTTGTTTACATATCAGTAATTCGCCTGCTGACATCTTGCCGCTTAACAATGCGGAGTAATCCTTATTGATCTCAGATAGAAAGACCAGGCGATTGAGTCTTGAATTTTTTTTATACTGATAACCTCGTTCGCCGGTGCCGCGGGTCAATATTATTTTTATCGAAAAGTTATTATGATCTATTGATTTCTGATCTATTTTATTATGGGCGGCCAGCAATAGAGAGGCGTCATCTAATAACTGTTGTTCCAGCGCCTGAACATCAGCACAGGGCAGCTGTAACTTTTCGGCAGATTGCAGAAGACGATTAAAATGCTGCCGCCAGTAATATAATTTATTATCACTGCACAGTATGGTTTCAAATAGGCCATCACCATAATGAATCGAACGATCATTCACATTCAGGTAATCAGCCTTAATGCCATTGATCAGGCTTTTATTAGCCGCTGAGCCTTTATTCGCCACCGGGCCTTTATCTGTCACACTATTCATTATCTAGTTTAAAAATCTTTAACAAGCCTTTTGCTTTAGCCCGTGTTTCATCCAGTTCTTTTTCTGCAATAGAATCACTCACGATACCACCGCCAGCTCTAAATGTGATGTTATTGTTTACTGCCCGCTTATTACGAACCACGTCATTGCGAACAGTTGTATTATGAACCGCTGTATTGCGAACCATAGTTCTGATCAGTATATTAAAATCCATGCTGCCATCGTTATTAATATAACCTAAAGAGCCGGTATAAGCGCCCCTCGCCTGCTGTTCCATCTCCGCCAGTATCTCTATGCAACGTACTTTTGGACAGCCTGTTATGGTACCACCGGGAAACACCGCGCGTAAAACATCGACAGGTGATTTGTCGTCATCTAATTCACCGCGAACGTTTGACACTATATGATGCACATGTTGCCAGCTTTCCAGCACCATCAGTTCATTCACTTCTATACTGCCCGGTCGGCAGACACGACCGAGATCATTTCGCTCCAGATCGATGAGCATGATATGTTCGGCCTGCTCTTTAGGGTGCGAGAGCAATTCTTCTGCCAGTGCATCATCGCTTTTCTGGTTTTCATCCCTGGGCCGTGTACCGGCAATCGGCCGTGTTTCGACTATAGCTTTTATGCCTGTGGATGGATGGTATTTCGCAGCCAAACTGGAAGACGGTGGATTTTTTACAGACACCAGGCGCTCTGGTGATGAGCTTATGATGGTCATATTAGGCAGACATGCCAGCGCAGCAAATGACGAAGGATTATGTTTTGACAAGGCCATGAATAATTCTGCGTCATCAACATCATCTTTTAATATTGCCTGCCACTGCCGGGACAGGTTCGCCTGAAAAATATCACCATCGACGATATATTGTTTTATCTTTTCGACCTGCTTCAGATAAGCTTCCGGATCAGATTCATGCAGCGACTCGAGTGCTATCTTGTCTTCGTTATCGCTACCCTGTGCTGCAGCAGGCTCGGTGTGAGTCTGGTTAGTACAGGCCTGGTTAGTACAAACCTGGCTGACGAGCGTTAGATAATCCTGCTCCAGCTCATCGAGCAATGCTTCATAACCGTCTTCAGCAACGGCGATGAGTTGATTGTTTTCTTTATCAAAGATAAGTGCCGCGGGGCATCGAGCAGCAACTGCCAGTGGCTGCTCATTGCTGCCCTCCGGCAAGGACAGACATGGCTCTATCTCTTCCGCCATCTCGTACGACAGGTAAACAAACCAGCCGCCGGTAAATGGCAGATTATTTTCATTCGATAAAAGTTCGGTTTTGTTGTTTTGGTAATGCTCTTCTAAGGTTTGCAAGAAACTGTTTGAAACAGGCAATTCTTTATTGCTACAGCTTAGAGACTTATCAGAATTTAGCGTAATGTGATATTGCGGACAGGCAATTAAGATATCAAATTGCGTATTGTTCTGCCTGCTTGCGCTGCTCGTCAACAGATAGGGATAACGTTGGGAGTTTAATCGATTAAACAGCGCCAGGTTCAACGCGTCAGCATCTGAATGATACTTTGTTAATAGCCGCGTTTTAAATGACACGGAAGTCTCAAATGATGATTATTAGAAAGGGTTTTAAAGTAACTTTATTCGCTTAATTTTTTAAAAATCAATGTTCCGTTGGTGCCGCCAAAACCAAATGAATTTGATAACGCATAATCAACCTTCATCTGACGTGCAGTGTTCGGCACATAATCCAGGTCACAACCTTCGCCAGGATTTTGCAGGTTTATTGTTGGCGGAGCAATCTGATCTTTAATCGACATGACTGAAAATACAGCTTCGATACCACCGGCTGCACCTAATAGATGACCCGTCATTGATTTTGTAGAACTTACAGCTACTTTACTGGCATGCTCACCAAACGCATATTTAACCGCATTGGTTTCGGCAACATCACCAGCAGGTGTCGAAGTACCGTGAGCATTAACGTAATCGATATCTTCAGCATTTAAACCAGCATCTTTCAATGCCAGATTCATGCATTTACCTGCACCACTGCCATCCTGAATCGGCAGGGTCATATGGTAAGCATCACTGTTGTATCCAAAACCTGCTACTTCTGCATAGATCTCTGCACCACGAGCTTTAGCATGTTCGTATTCTTCCAGTACTAACACACCGGCACCATCACCTAAGACGAAACCATCACGGTCTCTATCCCAGGGACGACTGGCTGCAGCTGGATCATCATTGCGTGTCGATAATGCCCTGGCGGCGGCGAAACCACCGATGCCTAATGGTGAAGATGCCATTTCAGCACCGCCTGCAAACATCACATCGGCATCACCGTAGGCAATGATCCGGGCTGACTCACCGATACTGTGTGTTCCTGTTGAACATGCCGTAACTATCGAGATGTTAGGGCCTTTGGCACCATAACGGATAGAAAAATTACCAGAGATCATATTAATGATCGAGCCTGGTACAAAAAATGGTGAAATCCTGCGTGGGCCACTTTTTATTAATTTTGCATCGTTTGCTTCGATCATTGGCAAACCGCCAATACCAGAACCGATCGCCACACCTACTCGTTCAGCGTTATCGTCGGTTATCTCAAGGCCTGAATCTTTTAGTGCCTCATCGGCTGCAACAAGACCATAATGGATAAAGGTATCCATCTTTTTAAGATCTTTTGCGGGAATTACTGATGTTGCATCAAAACCTTTTACGGTGGCTGCAATTTTTACTGAAAAATCAGAGGTATCGAAACTATCGATGGTAACCACACCGCTGTTACCAGCAATAATGTTTGACCACGATTCTTTCAGGTTAAGACCAACAGGTGAGACGATACCAAGACCAGTGATGACAACGCGACGACCTGTAGGACGATTGGACATAGTAGCCTCTTTTATTCTTGAGTCTGGAAGTTTGCGTCTGTAAATACAGGTGCACTGCCTGACCATATAGGTAAGACAGGTCTGTCTTTAACACAGAACTATTTTGGGTATTTGTTTTTATATATAACAGTTTAAAACAACAGTTATAAGCAACAGTTATAAGCAACAGTTAAAAACAACAATTATAAACAACAGTCCTGCCCTGCATCATACAGGGCAGGACTGTTATCTAGAGGTTTTTAGCTAGCGTGTGCGTTTACGTAATCGATAGCTTGCTGAATGGTTGTAATCTTTTCAGCTTCTTCGTCAGGAATCTCACACTCAAACTCTTCTTCTAAAGCCATAACCAGCTCTACAGTATCAAGTGAATCTGCACCTAGATCATCAACGAATGATGCATCATTCGTTGCTTGCTCATCAGTTGCACCCAACTGCTCAATTACAATTTTACGAACGCGTTCTTCAGCTGTGCTCATCAATTTTTCCTCATGTTTTGGCTGCATCGTAAATCAATGCTGCCATATAAAAATTAGTCCAAATAATGCTTCTTGGATAGGTATTTCAAAGTTGCGCGGTATTCTAGTGAATTAAAGCGGTAGTTGCCAGCTAAATTCCACAATTAATACCCAATCAAATTAATACTAACTTATCACTTAAAATCAATATGTTAGCGTTAAATTTTAATGTAAAATATAGCTTTATTATTAAACCATCATTTAAATTTATGGTGAAATTTGCCTATGGCATGTACATTCCGCCGTTTACATTGATGGTTTCACCTGTAATATAAGCTGCTGCAGGTCCAGCTAAAAAGCCAACTGCTGCTGCAATATCTGCTGGGGCACCTAAACGACTGAGTGGAATTTGACCTATTAAAGCATTTCTTTGCGCTTCAGGTAACTCTCTGGTCATATCAGTATCGATAAAACCCGGTGCAACACAGTTAACGGTTATATTTCTTGAACCTATCTCCCGTGCCAATGACTTTGTAAAGCCAAGCATACCAGCCTTGGTCGCCGAATAGTTTGTTTGACCAGGATTACCTGTCAGGCCGACAACCGATGCAATGTTTATGATGCGGCCCTTTTTCTTTTTCATCATGGCTCGTACTACAGCTTTCGATAAACGATAGATTGAAGTCAGATTAGTTTCTATGATGTCGTTCCACTGATCTTCTTTCATCATCAGCAATAAATTATCTTTTGTTATACCGGCATTGTTAACCAATATAGACACCGCACCAAATTCGTCGGTAATCGCTTTCATTACAGCAGCAATTGAATCTGCATCTGTTACGTTCAGGCACATACCCTTGCCGCCGGCAGCAGATAAATAAGCCGTTATATTATCGGCTCCGCCATCAGATGTTGCCGTACCGATAACCGTTGCACCCTGTGCAGCCAGCTGTTCTGCAATCGCTTTACCGATGCCGCGGCTGGCGCCGGTAACCAGTGCGATTTCGCCTTCCAGTTCTTTACTCATAACCCTCTACTCATCATTCTTTAAAAACCTATATAAAATATCTATAAAATATCTACAGACATCGAATCCAGAAACTTTTGCATAGCCGCCATCGAATCAAGTGAATAACTGTTTACGTCTTTATTGATCCTGCGAGTTAATCCACCTAAAACCTTACCCGGTCCGCATTCAACAACGGCATCTGCACCGTCGGTGATAATCTGTATGGTATGCGTCCACTGTACCGGGTTGTATAGCTGTTTGGTCAGTGCCTCACGTATCGCATCAGGTTCATCATGTGACTTCGCGTCGACGTTATGTATCACCTGAATCTTCGGCGTATTTATTGTTACACCTTTTAAATATTCAGCCAGTTGATCAGCAGCCGGTTTCATTAAAGAGCTGTGCGACGGTACGCTTACCGGCAGTGGCAGGGCACGTTTTGCTCCCTCCTCTTTTAACAGCTCCATTGCTTTATTAACGGCTGCGGTTGCACCTGCAATAACCACCTGTCCTGGTGAATTAAAATTAACCGCTTCTACTGGTGCCCCAATATCCTTTGTCACCTGTTCGCAGATCTGAATAATAGCATCATCATTTAATCCAATGATTGCCGCCATCGCACCTTCACCTTCCGGTACGGCCGCCTGCATTAACTGACCGCGTTTAGAGACCAGCTTAATCGCATCTTCAAAGCTTAGTGCCTGTGCTGCCACTAAAGCCGCATACTCGCCTAGGCTATGACCGGCAAAAACCATTGGCATCAACATACACTGCTGCTCCATCACACGCATGACGGCAATGTCGGCTGCCAGCATGATGGGCTGTGTAATTTCAGTCTTATTTATTTTTTCAACCGGGCCATTGCAGACGATATCCCAACAGTCATAGCCTAAAATATCAGAAGCCTGTTTAAATGTTTCTTCGATCTGCGGCCAGGTTTCGGCATAGTCAGACAACATGCCAATTGATTGAGAACCCTGACCAGGGAAAACAACCACAATATTCATACCGTCCATTTTTATACCCTACTTAATCTAAAAAATTTATTATTGTTTGAGATAGATGTCACTTTAA
>Ga0316189_10006990_pt1 | contig 10719 bp, 11 predicted proteins | sample LowCovwburrow_MG_FD_204930 | JGI IMG/M metagenome (GOLD analysis project Ga0316189, IMG submission 204930) | Coastal sediment microbial communities from Maine, United States - Lowes Cove worm burrow | ecosystem: Environmental > Aquatic > Marine > Coastal > Sediment | place: USA: Maine... | reverse complement strand
ATGACCAGCCCCTCACTCAAGAGAGGCATATCATTTTTGCCCAAAAATCACCATGCCTCAAAATTGCACATAAACAAAAAAAGACCAGCGCTCGTTTGAGTGCTGGTCTTTTCATTTTTAAGAAGCGTTCGCGTTAAGCTGAGTTACCACCGCGCCGTTTGGCTTGTACCGGACGATGTCCGCCACCAAGGTTTGATCCACCTTTTTTCGGGGCTCCATGCTTTTTCGCACCACTCTTTTTAGAGTTCTGCGTCTTGGCTCCATGGTTTCCACCATCGCCATGACCGTGACCGCCGTGGCCTTTATCGCCAAAACGTTTAGGGCCGTTCTTTTTACCTTTAAATCCGCCGCCACCGGGACGTCCACCGCCTTGCGGGCGACCACGACCACCGCCGCCACCGCCGCCGCGTCGTCCACCACCACCTTGTTTCGGAGGGGGGAGATCAGGAAGCGCCACGGCTTCGGCGTGGAACGGATGATCTCTGTTCACGGGAATGTCGGCGCGGATAATTTTTTGAATGCTGCGCAGGTAATCGCGTTCTTCCGGGTCACAAAATGCAATCGCTTGACCGCTATCACCACCACGGGCCGTACGTCCGATGCGGTGAACATAGTTTTCGGCTTCGTTGGGCAGATCAAAGTTAATGACGTGTGTGACGCCATCAACATCAATACCGCGCGCGGCAATATCGGTTGCGACCAAAGCACGGATTTTGCCGCTTTTGAAATCTTGCAACGTGCGTTGACGGACATTTTGCGACTTGTTGCCATGAATGGCCCCGGCGCGCACACCGTCTATTTCCAATTGTTTTGTGACTTTGTCAGCACCGTGTTTGGTGCGGGTAAAGATCAAAACACGCTTAATCGTTTCGTCTTGCAAAACGTGCTTCAACAAGGACCGTTTGCGGGCTTTTGGCACATGCAACAAAGTCTGTGAAATGCGTTCTTGGGTGGTCGCTTGCGGGGCGACTTCAACCCGCACAGGATCATCCATCAAGCTTTCGGCAAGTTTTGAAATCGCGGGCGGCATGGTTGCGGAAAACAACACCACATGGCGTTTATCGGGCAATGTCGCCGCGATTTTACGCACATCGTTGATAAAGCCCATGTCCAACATGCGATCGGCTTCGTCCAACACAAATGTATCCACTTTGTTCAAGCGAACCTTGTCTTGGTTCATCAAGTCCATCAAGCGACCCGGTGTCGCGACCAGAACTTGCACGCCATCGTTTAAGGCTTTGGCTTGACGCGGAAGCGGAGCCCCGCCAAAAACGACCGTGCATTTAATTTGTAGGTGGCGCGCATAAGCCCGCACACTTTCACCAATTTGAATCGCCAGTTCACGGGTTGGGGCCAAAATCAGCGCACGGGGTGTTTTGCGCGATGGCAACACGTTGGCTTCCGTCAAACGCTGAAGGATCGGCAGCACAAAGGCTGCGGTTTTTCCGGTGCCCGTTTGGGCCACGCCCAAAACGTCGCGTCCCTCTAAAAGGGCGGGAATGGATTGCGCCTGGATAGGCGTTGGGGTTTCATACCCTTCCTTCTCAACAGCACGCCAAATAGGCTCGATCAGACCGAGTCCTTTAAAATTCGTCATAAATTCTCTTTTCTGTACTTTTTAGGGGTCTGCACGAGCAGGGCTTCAAAAAAGCGGTGCTCGTGCATCCCGTTTTGAACTTTATTAGTCCAAGGCCACCAAATTGTCGGCTGCCACTTTTCCATTTTTGCCTTCGGTGAGATCGAACTCAACCTTTTGGCCATCGTTCAAGCCGCTCAGGCCCGCGCGTTCAACAGCGGAGATGTGAACAAACGCATCAGATCCACCATCTGCAGGTTCGATAAAACCAAAACCTTTTGTGGCATCAAACCACTTGACTGTACCAGTCGTCATAATTGTCATCCTTTGACATAGAGTAAAGGCGGGCAACCACCTTGGTAGCCCGCTTTGGGTAACGCTCACGATGTCGGAAGGTAACTTGATGGACCGTGGTTACGGACAGCAGGGAACATGGACGAAAGTGTAACGTGGCGCGTTCATACGCCTCTTTTCCTAGAGAAGCAAGGAAATACGCGCGTTTCGCCTACCATCGCTTGCCAGAAGAAAATGCCGGTTTGGGAAACAAATGGACGTGTTTGCCCATATTGAAAGCATTCACATCGGCATTCGGTTCACCAAATAAGTAGCCTTGCGCGTAATCGATGCCGCATTTGCGCACAAAATCGAGCCCGTATTTGTCATCAACCATTTCACCAATGGTTTCGATGCCGAGGTTTTTGCACAGCGTCGCCATGGATTCCAAAAGCGCCCTCCCGCGCACGGCACCTTGGGCGTCCTTAACCACAGGTCCGTCGAGTTTGACCACGTCAACTTCCAAGCTCATCAAATACCCAAAGCTTGCCGCCCCGGCCCCAAAATCATCCAGACACACGTGATAACCTTGTTTGCGCAAGCTCTGGATGAAGTTGTTGGCCTGAACCAAGTCTTCCATTTTCGCAGACTCGGTAATTTCAAACAGAAGTTTGTCTTTGGCCCACTGGTTGTCTTTCAAAATTTTATGAAGGTTGGCGACATACATTTCATTGGCCACAGACTGACCGGAAATATTGACGGCAATAGACGTTGTTGAATTACGAGGGATGGTGTTGAGAAATTCCAATCCCTTTTCCACCACCGCCAAATCAAAATCGGGGATCAAGCCCATTTCTTCGGCCATGGTGATGATTTCAAATGGGGACACGCCGGGCTGGAAACGGGTCAAAGCCTCATAATGGTGAATTTCACCCGTCTGAACATTGATAATGGGGTGATAGACGAGGCTGAAACTCTTATTGGCGACGATGTTTTTAAAGGTGGAAACCTTGTTCGCCGCATCTTTGACCATCGCGGAAAGGTTTGACGACAGGTTTTGAACATTAAAACCACCTTCGCCTTGTTCCTTAAACTGATTGATCGCATAGACCAGACCGTTGGCGAGATCTTCTTCCGAAACATTAGCGGCATCGACTTTCATGGTGGCCGATTCAACTTTGACCCCTTCTTTTTTGGGATCAAGATCCTTCGCCACACCCGCCAGCTGATCTTCCAATCCACCGACGTCCAGATCACCAGCGTGAACCAGACCAAACTTGCCTTCTTCGATTTGTGCCGCGCTATCGCCATCGACCGAGTTGGCGCGCAGGTACAGGCCTAACGCTTTGCTGAGTTCGGCCTGTTCATCTTCGCTCATACGGTCTTTGACGTTTTCAAGACCCGGCATGTTGATGAACGTCAATTGACTGTCATCCCCCCCGGCCTTGATCTTGCCGCCCAAAACATCGGCAAAGGAATCCGCATCAAAAAGATTGCTGCCACCTTCACGAACATGGCCGCCCGCGACCAGTCCAGCCGAAGACGTTCTGGATACGCGCATGGCGAGGAAATAATGGTCTTGAAGGTCTTCTAAGAAATATCCGGCAAAGCCGATGGCAAGCCCCGTCTGGCTTTGGCCTTTAAAGCGAATATCAACGTCTTCGATCCGGCCATGACGTCGGGCGACACCCAACAGACTGTTCATCAGCGCATGGTCTTCTTCCATGACCAAGTCTTCGATTTTCAGGCCTTTAAGGTCTTTAGGGGTTTTGCCGACCAGTCCCTTCCACGGTCCGCCCGCAAAAGTGATGGTTTGGTCGATGTCGAGTTCCAACAAAAAATCAGCCCAACAGAAAGCCAACGCGACAAAACGATCACGTTCAGCTTTCAAATCAGGTGCGGCTGGCTTAGCCGCGGCTGGCGTTTGGTGTTGCATTGCGCTCAAACATCCCTCGTTAGATTTTAAAGCTAGCATACGCAAGCGTTGTTCAGAATGCATATTTTTTAAAATGAGCATCTTGCCAAACGGCCCCATTCCAGCCATCTATAGAGCGTGATGAAAACAAAACCCACGCCCGACCTGCTGGACAAAGACACTTGGGTCTTTGATCTGGACAACACGCTCTACAGCGGCACGTTTGGTCTGTTTGAACAGATTGACCGCCGCATGAAGGACTATTTGTCCAAGTATTTAGATGTCAGCCTCGAAGAGGCCCACCGGGTCCAGAAATCCTATTTCAAAGACTACGGCACCACCTTGCGCGGCATGATGATCAATCATAGCATGGACCCCAGCCCTTATCTTGATTATGTACATGACGTGGATATTTCTGAAATCCCACCCGCCCCGGACTTAGATGCGGCCTTATCCCGACTTCCCGGACGCAAAGTTATTTTTACCAATGCGGACCTTGCCCACTGTGAACGGGTTTTAAATCGCCTGGGCGTAACTGATCAATTCGACATGGTTTTCGATATACGAGATGCGGGTTTCGTGCCAAAGCCAGAGCCCGAGGTTTACGACCTTATAATCAAACGCCTCGGATTTGACCCCAAACGGGCGATTATGATTGAAGACATTGCGCGAAACTTAGAACCCGCCGCCCGGCTGGGTATGACCACGTTGTGGGTCAAGCCCGTCACCGACTGCTTGATTTGCAAAGAAGAACCTACAGGCAATCATGTGGACTTTGTCACAGATGATTTGGTCGCGTGGCTCAAAGCCCTGTAGACTAGACAGAACCGCCCACAAGCCCTATGTTTTCGAAGACTTCATCCCCTTTTACCCCTAATCAAACGAGCACAGCCCCCATGAGCTATACCGATCTAGAAAACACCATCAACGCCGCTTGGGAAGACCGAGATAACGTCGGTCTCGACACCCAAGGCGAAATCCGTGAAGCCGTTGAAGAAGCAACCGAGCTTCTTGATTCTGGCAAAGCCCGTGTGGCTGAACGCTTGGGCGTTGGCGATTGGAAAGTGAATCAGTGGCTGAAAAAATCCGTACTGTTGTCGTTTCGCCTCAATGACATGGGATTAATCGAAGGCGGCCCCGGTGGGGCGCACTGGTTCGATAAAGTTCCGTCAAAATTCCAAGGCTGGGACGATGCAAAGTTCAGAGAATCAGGCATTCGTGCGGTTCCCAACTGTGTTGCGCGTCGCGGCGCTTACATCGCACCAAACGTGGTGTTGATGCCAAGCTTTGTGAACTTGGGCGCTTATGTAGATACGGGCACCATGGTTGATGGCTGGTCCACCGTTGGATCTTGTGCGCAAATCGGCAAAAACGTTCACCTGTCCGGCGGTGCTGGCATCGGTGGCGTGCTTGAACCCCTGCAAGCTGGCCCAACCATTATTGAAGACAACTGCTTTATCGGTGCCCGTGCCGAAGTCGCCGAAGGCGTCATCGTCGAAGAAGGCTCTGTTCTGGGTATGGGCGTCTTTATTTCCGGATCAACCAAAGTCGTCGATCGCGCCACAGGTGAAATTTATTACGGTCGCGTTCCCGCCTATTCTGTTGTGGTGTCTGGTTCTATGCCGTCGCACCGCACCATGCCAAACGGTGAACCCGCCCCGAACCTGTATTGCGCCGTGATCGTCAAACGCGTCGACGAACGCACCCGCGCCAAAACCGGCATCAACGAACTGTTGCGTGATTAATGACTAACATTGACCCCGTCGAACTCACCCAAGCTCTGATCCGCTGTCCATCTGTGACGCCCGTGGACGAAGGCGCCTTGGGCGTTGTGGAAGGGGCTTTGAAGCCTTTGGGCTTTGTCTGTCACCGCTTGCCGTTTTCGGCCCCAGATACACCGGATGTGGATAATCTTTATGCCCGTCTCGGCACGTCTGGTCCGAATCTTTGTTTCGCCGGACACACCGATGTTGTGCCCGTGGGCGACGAAGCCGCTTGGACCCACCCGCCGTTTGGTGCCGAAATTCATGATGGTGTCTTGTATGGTCGCGGGGCTGTGGACATGAAAACGGGCATCGCCTGTTTCATCGCTGCCACCAGCCGCTTTTTAAGCGAGCAAGGCGCTGACTTCAAAGGCTCTCTATCTTACCTGATCACAGGGGACGAAGAAGGTCCCGCCATCAATGGCACCGTCAAAGTTTTAGAGTGGATGGAAACCCAAGGCGAAGTCATGGATGCCTGTATCGTGGGCGAACCCACCAACACCACATGCCTTGGCGAGACCATCAAAATCGGACGCCGCGGAAGCCTCAATGGTTATATCACCCAACACGGCACCCAAGGCCACGTTGCTTATCCACAATACGCCGATAATCCACTGCCCAAACTGATCAAGTTGCTCGACAAACTATCCTCGACACCGCTAGACGATGGCAACGCGCACTTTCAGCCGTCAAACTTGGAAGTCGTCACCATCGACACCGGGAACCCAGCGACCAACGTCATCCCCAACAGCGCGACCGCAACCTTTAACGTGCGCTTTAACGATACCTACTCTCCCGACACCTTAAAGGCATGGATCAAGGATCGTTTGGATGAAACCGGGGACAATTATGAAATTGAGTTTGACGCCTCCGGCGACTCTTTTTTAACCCCGCCGGGATTGTTATCCGATGCCATGAGCCAAGCCATCACCAAGGTTACGGGCAAAACAGCCGAGCTCAGCACATCGGGGGGCACGTCTGATGCTCGTTTTATCAAAAATTATTGTGCCGTTGCCGAATTTGGCCTGATGAACAAAACCGCCCACAAGGTTGATGAATGTGCCCGCACAGATGACATCCGCGCCTTGGCAGATATCTATCTGGACATGATCCGCGGCTATTTCAAAAACGCATAAAAAAACGGCCCACTCTATATGAGCAGGCCGTTTGTCATTTGATTGCACTGGCAAAAGAAGCGTTATTTGCCGCCGTACTGATCTTCGAACTCTTCATACAAGCCGTATTCGGCACCTCCGTGGCATTGGATACAATTGGATCCGCCAGCATAGCCGACTGCTTTAACCATGTTTTTGTAGTGGAGCTTCTTGGTGTGATGGCGTAGCCATCCCGGCGTTTCGGTAATGCGCAGGGGATCAACAATGCCTTTCTTTTTCCACGACTTCAAAGTCATCTTGGTGCGAATGCCGATTTTTCCAGTTTTAGGATCAGGGCGATCAAGAGCATTGCTCACCAAATAGTCTTCAATGTGCTTCACTGTTGCAGCATCTAGGGTCGCGTCTTCACCGAAGTGATTGCTCAAATCACCCATGATTTTTTTCCACGCCGTCGCTGTCAGTTTGCTGGGTGAAAACGTCATGTGGCAATCGCCGCATTCGGTTCTGGTTATTTCATCTTGCACGGACAGGGGAAGGACCTTCATCCGCTCCAAGATACCCGGATCGGTAATGACCTTTTCGGCGGCATTTGACGGGGTGCTGCTCAGGGCGAAAACACCCACGGCGGCGACGATCACTATTTTTTTCAACATTCCGTTTGCTCCCAATTCATCATTTAAGATGGCGGGAATTTAACCGAACAGAAATGAACGCAACCTGAATTTATAAACCCAGCCATGACAAAAAAGCACCGAAGCTAATAATCGTCAAAATGGTGGGGGACGTAAGACCGCCAATAATCGACAAGCCAATCGCCGAAACACCCAACAGAACTTGCCCCAAAAACAAAGCAATAATGCCAAACAGCAATCCTAAAGGTAAAAAGAGGGGCGCAAATGAAAAGATACTCAACAGCGCAAACCCGACCGCAAAAATACCCATCAAGGGGACGGAGTCTTCCCGAGGGGGCTGAGTCTGAGACGGCGTTTGGTTTTCGGCAGACTCCGAGCTGCCCACCTCAAGTTCGGCGGGTTCAGACACTTTAGTCTTCAGGGTCATCAAGTCATTGTCGTTGCTCATGGTTAGATCATAACCTCAGTTTTGCGCGAATGGTAAAAAAAAGGACCGCCCGATCTGGCAGCCCTTTTCTTTAAAATCAAAAATGCTCAAAATTAATCATCTAAACATTTCTCTTCTTGGGCCGTCAAATAAGCGGCTCGGTCTTGGGGGCTCATTTTAAGAGTTGCCCTCATAATAATAGCTGAACTGCCATTAACGGGCATATTCGCGTGACAGCCAGAACAAGCGCCCAAGCTCATCACTTTAGATCTCTTCATGAGGCCTTCGATAACGGGCATGCAGTTTGAGCCAAAGCTGTGCTTCTTTATAAAGCGGGGCACATCTTGGATACGGTTTGGCGTACCTGTTGATTTCCATTTTGAAGCCGTACGCAAATGACTGGGTAGGCGTTGCATCTTAAGACGCTTTTCGCTCATGCCTTCGGCGCGTTTTTGCTCTAACACTTTTTCATGTTCAGCCATCAATTTGGCCCGAACAACATCGTTTGAATTGTCGCCAAAGTATTTGATCAAATGCTGAACGGTGGCATCATCCAAACTCGCATCTTCACCGTAGTGATCGCTCAGATTGTTCATAATCTTATCCCAGCTGGCTTTGGGCAACACAACCGCCGGATAAGCCATGTGGCAATCGCTACATTCCGTTTTTGCGATTTCGTCATCAACCGGAGGCAAAGCCTCGGCTTGAGCAACAGAAGTGGTCAGACACAGCGCCGCGGCTGCAAACAAAACTCTACGCATAATAAGGCCTCCACACATAAATTCAGGGTCTAATCTTTTTTTTGTATGACGACCTTTTAAACAAAAATAGCTGAATATGTGCTGAATGTGGGGGACTGGGATAGTTTGGCCTAGCCATCTTCCCGAGGCTCGTACCCAACGCGCACCATATACAAACCATCTGACGGCGCTTTGGGGCCTCCGGCGTTTCGATCGCAGGCATCGAGCGCTTTTTGCAGGTCGGCTTTGGTCCATTTGGTGCCGCCGACCCAGCTTAGAGAACCGACGATGTTGCGGACTTGGTGATGCAAGAACGAGCGCGCACGGACTTTGACGTGGATTTCATCGCCATGCCGTATGACGGAAATTTCGTCCAAGGTTTTCACCGGGCTATCGGCTTGGCAGAACGAGGCGCGGAAGGTTGAAAAGTCGTGTTTGCCCACCAAAATTTGCGCGGCTTCGTTCATGTCGTCAGCATTTAAGGGCAAGGGCACCCACCACACATAACCATCGTCAAGGGCCGCGCGCGCACGGCGATTGAGGATCACATACAGGTATTCGCGTTCCGTTGCTGAAAACCGCGCGTGGAAATCTTCGTCAACAATTTCAGCGTCCAAAATGGCGATGCGGTGAGGTTTGGTGTGATAGTTAATAGCGTCGCGAATGGTACCCGCGTCCATGTCTTCGCGTTCTAAATCAAAGTGTGCAATTTGGGCTTTGGCATGAACACCCGCATCCGTTCGTCCGGCACAAAAGACGCGCACGTCTTCGCCGCTAAAAGCCTTAACGGCATCTTCGATGACTTCTTGAACACCCAAGCCGTTGTCTTGCCTTTGCCAGCCCACATAGTCGGTGCCGTCGTATTCAATGGTCAGGCGATAGCGCGTCATAACGATGAGCCCGTTGGCACCGGGCGACCATTTAAGAAGGCCTGTGTGTCCATGGCCCCTTTGCCTGCGGGTTGTAATTTTGTCAGGCGCAATGCCAATTTTCCACAAGCCACGGTCAAGTGATCATCCAACGTGATGCCGGGCAGTCCTTTTCCATCGACAACTTCGCAGGCAAGTACGCGGACCCGTTGGCCTTGCCACTCAAACCAGGCCATCGGGTAAAGGCCGCGAATTTGGTGGGCGACTTCGGCTGCGGGACGTCCCCAATTGAGACACGTTTCGGCTTTGTCGATCTTTTTGGCGTACGTCACGCCGTGGTCGGGTTGAGGCTCTGATTTTAAGTTCCCCAAGGTCAAGCCCAACAGCGTCGCGATGATCAAACGTCCGCCCATTTTTGAAAGTGCGTCGTGCAAGTCTTGGGCGTTCATGTCATAGGGGATGGGCATCGTCTCGCTCATCAACATTGGCCCGGTGTCGAGGCCCGCGTCCATTTGCATGGTGGTGACGCCCGTTTGCTCGTCGCCGGCTTCGATTGCGCGTTGAATGGGAGCGGCACCGCGCCAACGCGGCAACAAGCTGGCGTGAATATTAACGCAACCCAATCGGGGGGCATCTAGAATTTCGACGGGCAAGATTAAACCGTAAGCAACCACCACGGCGACATCGGCCTCAAGATCGGCAAATGCTTTTTGTGCGTCCTCATCTTTTAAAGAGGTTGGGGTGCGAACTTCAATGCCTTTGGATTCGGCAAAGGCATGTACAGGCGTTGGATGCATCTTTTGCCCACGCCCGGATTTGCGCGGCGGTTGAGAGTACACACAAACAACATCGTGCCCGGCGTCTAAGATGTCTTTAAGAGCACAAACGGAAAAATCCGGGGTGCCCATAAAAATCAGTTTTAATTTCGGCACATCCGTCATCAAGTCTTCCTATACCGTTGGGCCTTCGTCGCGACGCGCTTTTTGCAGCTTGCGGACAATCATAGAACGCTTTAACCCGGAAATACGATCTACAAATAACTTACCGTCAAGGTGGTCGATTTCATGCTGCACGCACGTCGCGGATAAACCTTCGGCATCGAGCTCTTGGACTTCATTGTTTCGATCTAAATATTTCACACGCACCGCTTCGGGACGTTTAACCTCGGCATATTGTTCGGGCAAAGACAAACAGCCCTCTTCATGCGCGCACGTCACTTGCGAAGCCCAAACAATTTCAGGGTTCGCCATGCAAATCGGGTTTGGTTGTTCGTCTTCTTCGGCGACGTCCATCACCAAAACACGCACACTTTTGCCAACTTGAGGCGCCGCTAAACCAATGCCATTGGCATCAATCATGGTTTCAAGCATATCATCCATCAACTGGCGAATGTCTTCGCTAACGTGGGG
>Ga0316189_10006988_pt1 | contig 10721 bp, 4 predicted proteins | sample LowCovwburrow_MG_FD_204930 | JGI IMG/M metagenome (GOLD analysis project Ga0316189, IMG submission 204930) | Coastal sediment microbial communities from Maine, United States - Lowes Cove worm burrow | ecosystem: Environmental > Aquatic > Marine > Coastal > Sediment | place: USA: Maine... | reverse complement strand
AGGGGTAGAAAGCAGAAAAGTCCGGAATCTCTTCACTGAAAAACGTCTGAGATGGCTTACAATTGTTGGATATTGGGGTGACTAAATTCATTTCCCTGTGGGAGACACCAGTATCTGCACCCTGAGCGCTCTGCCTGAGCCTGGGGGATATTCGACATGGAACTGAGCACACTTCTTGCTTATACTTCGGCAAAGTGTCACGTCGGGCAAACACGGATTGATTTGTTGTATGCTTGCTCATCTCTATAAAGTCAAAGAGGTTAAAAGTGACTTATATGTTTCCCCTTTTTTAATCGCTAACACCAATGGCACCCTTTGTCAGCGGCGACAGTTGGGATTGATCCTATCGTTCGTATGCTACCGGATCCATCAGTTCCGCGCACAAACTGAAAAAAGGGAGTTGCCGTTCGGATCTTGGGAATTTTTGCCAATCGGCATATGTATACCTACACTGCAACAAGGTTTGCCTGGCCCCATATTAAGGAGAAAAAAAATGAAGTTAGTTCTATGCTTGTCTCTGTTTTTCATCGGACCGGTTCTTTTGGCCGGCGAAGGAGCCTTTGTCTTGGATCACAAGGTAACCAATATCAAGGGTGCCGAAGTGGACTTGAATTCTTATAAAGGCAAGGTTCTGTTAATTGTGAATGTGGCTTCCAAGTGTGGACTCACACCCCAATACACCGAGTTGGTCGATCTCCACGCGAAGTACGCCGAAAAAGGTCTGACCATTCTCGGCTTCCCAGCCAACGATTTCATGGGTCAGGAGCCTGGTACAGACGAAGAGATCTTGAACTTCTGCGTCAAAGAGTACAATGTCGCCTTTGATATGTTCTCCAAAATAACGGTCAAAGGCGATGACATGGCGCCCTTGTACAAGCAACTGACATCCGCCGAGGACAATGGTGCTTTCGGTGGTCCGATCAAATGGAACTTCACCAAATTCCTGGTGGGTACAGACGGCAAGGTGATTGGTCGATTTGGACCCCGTACCAAACCGGATGCACCTGAAGTTATTTCCGCTATCGAAGCAGCCATTTAGGGTGATGGCACCGGTTTGGCAACGCGGCTGATGGGCAGATGCCGCCCTTGGCCAGCTGCTAAGTACTGTCATGCCCACGGGAGAGGGGAAAGCAAGAACCCTCTCCCACTGCCAAGGACCCTAAGGTCGGGGCAGGGTCAGAAAGACAGTTGTGCCTTCATTGAGCACACTTTCAACTGAAATCTCCCCGTTCATCAATTCGCAGAAGCGTTTGCAAATGGTCAAGCCCAAACCCGAGCCGCCATAGTGTCGACTGGTCGATTTTTCCGCCTGGGTATAAGGCCGAAAGAGGCGGCTGAGGTTCTCGGGATGAATACCGATCCCCGTATCTTGAACACTGATGAGGATTTTGGGCGAGCCGTTTTGCTCTATGCCATGCGCCGCAACAGTGATCGTGCCGGCGCGCGTAAACTTACACGAATTGCCCAATAGATTGAGCAATACCTGGCGCAGTTTCGTGATATCGGCATGAATATAATTCAAACCTTCCTCGATCCGGAAGATCAACCGGTTCTCCGATTTTGCCGCGATGGGTTGAATCGTGGTTTCCACTTCCTCAAACAAAAGGCTCAGTCGGAAATCCTCCAGGAAGAGGTCCATTTTGCCTGCCTCAATCCGGGTCAGGTCTAGCAGATTATTGATCATAATCAGCAAGTTGCGCGCGGAAGTCTGAATCTTGGTGATATCCGGGATGAGATGGTTAAGCTTCTCATCGGTCATGTCTTCATGCAAAATTTCGCTATAACCGATAATGGCGTTCAGCGGCGTGCGCAACTCGTGGCTCATGAGCGCCAGGAAATCGGTCTTCTGACGGCTCACTTCAAGGGCCTGAGCCTCGGCACGTGCCGACTCTTCGGCCCGGTAGGCGAGTACGGTCTTCTCTTTTTTGAGTACTTCGGCCCGAAGCTGCTCTTCGCGCAGTTCTTGCTGGTGACTGATGGCGGAAGCAACCGCATCCTTTAGTGACAGCAAGGTATGAATGCGGGCGAAGAGTTCACGTCGGTCAAAGGGTTTTGTTAAATAATCATTGACGCCTGCATCAAAGCCAGCCACATAATCTTTGACCTGGGTTCTGGCTGTAAGCATCAGCACGGGTAACTCGTAAAGCGATTTTTTCGCTCGGATCTTCCGGCAGACCTCCAGGCCAGACATACCGGGCATCATCAGGTCAAGAATGACAATATCAAAGTCCTCTTCTTCAATCGCGGTCAAAGCCGCCTCACCACTGGACTCAACCCGGGCCTGGAACTGGTCCAGCAAATTATGCAGGACTTGACGGTTAATGGGTTCATCGTCCACGGCCAGGATATTGTGGCCATCCTTCTTGATAATCTTTTCGGGGGTCAACGGTTCGAATGCAACCGCCGTCTCGTCGGCAACAAAAACCTTGAAATGGGTCTTGGCCAGATCAGCGGTATCCATTGGCGGCTTATCGGTGATTGGTAGGGTGAAATGGAAGTGACTGCCCTTTTCCAAAACCGAATCAACGGTGATCAAGCCGCCGTTCATTTCAACCAGTTTCCGTGTAATCGCCAGACCAAGGCCGACGCCGCCATGGATTCGTGTCGCCGAATTTTCCAACTGTCGGAAGGAGGAAAAAATCTCGTCCAGTCGATCCTCTGGAATGCCGATCCCAGTATCACTGACCGTGACCTCCACTTCCTTCTCCAAAGTTTGAGCCGAGATGCTGATGCTGCCTGTCTTGGTGAACTTGATGGCATTGCCCAGCAGATTAAAGAGAATCTGTTGGAGCCTGTTGGGGTCTGCCAGAATCGTGGGCAATTGATCGGTGATTTTGCATTCCAGGGTGACCGGCCGACCTTCAACCAACGGATAACAAAGGGCGAGCACCGATTGAATGGCTTGGCTCAAGTTCAAGGGTTTGATATCCATGTTCAGGTCGCCCGATTCCATCTTGGAGAAATCGAGAATATCGTCGACGAGACTTGTCAAGCGTCGACCGGAATCCACAACCATGGCCAGGCTGACGCGGGCCGCTTCGTCCATATTTTTACCGTTGCTCATCAGTGATTCGGCAATTCCGATAATTCCGCTGATCGGGGTACGTAACTCGTGAGAAGTATTGGCCAGGAATTGATCTTTGAGTTGATCCATCTTGTGAAGATGCGCGATCATCTGTTGCTGAGCTTTGCGCGCTTTTTGTTCCTCTTCCAGTGCTCTTTTTTCTGCGTCGCGTTTCTCTTTTTCGGCTCGAGCCAACTTCTTGAGCTCGCCAATATAGCTCAATGTTTTTCTGACAGTAATCTTCAGGTCTTCAAAGTCGATCGGTTTAGTCAGGAAATCGAAGGCTCCGCGATTCATGGCCGCACGGATATTTTCCATATCACCGTAGGCTGAAATTACAATCGTCTGCAAAGACGGCCGCAAGGTTCTCAACCGTCCCAAAAGGGCTAAACCATCCATCTCTGGCATGTTTATATCGCTGAGAACCAGTTCGATATCTGGATCGCGACCCACTGCGGCCAACGCTTCCAGGCCATTTGCAGCATAGCTGAAAGAAAGTTCGCCGGCGCGCATCTCCCGGCGAAATTTCTGGTGGATCAGCAGTTCCAGATCAGGCTCATCATCAACAACCAGAATTTTCGTGGGCATGGACACATCCTGCCAGGATAGGTTTTGGACCGGGTGAGTTCCAACCGACAGGGGGTCCCTGGTTTTCGGGTGGGGTCAACCAACAACACCATTTTAGCCATATTGACTCATTTGTCAAAAACTGAGCGAGATAATCCAATACTCATGGCCAATGATTTTCATGATTTCGCCACGGGTCTCTCGCCAGCTTCATGTATAATATGTCTACTTCAGATTTTTTCGTTGGGATGGATCATGAAGATTCTTATCGTTGATGATGACCGAACCTCAAGGGCTTTTTTCAAACGCGAATTGTCCCGGGGTGGCTATGAGATCCTCGAAGCCTCAGATGGCTTCGAAGCAATCCATGTTATCCACGAAGAAAATGTCGATTTGGTTCTGCTCGATATTGAAATGCCGGATATGGACGGCTATCAGGTCTGTACCTGGTTGCGCAGTGAGCAATTCACCGAGCGGCTTAATACGGGCGTTCTGCCGATCGTCTTCGTTACCTCCAACGAATCCTTGGAGAGCAGGCTCAAGGGTTTCCGCGCCGGTGCAACCGACTTCCTGATCAAAGGCTTCAAACCGGGTGCCTTGCTCAAGCTCATCAATAAAATCCTCCGTCCTCACAATATACTGGAGGGTGTTACTGCATTGCTGGTTGACGACAGTAAACTGGTTCGCGATATGGTGACTGCCATGCTACGAGAGCAGGGGGTTATTGTGTTGGCGGCCGGCGATGGCCAGCAGGGTTACGATCTCCTTATGGAAAATATTCACGAGGTGGATCTGGTCATCACCGACCTGGAAATGCCGATTATGAACGGCGACGAACTGTGCTTCAAGATCCGCAAAGATCTGGGCCTGAATGAACTGCCTGTTCTCTTTCTCACTGCGGTTCCCGATCGCACGGTGCTTATCGACCTCTTCAAATCTGGCGCCAACGATTACCTGGTGAAACCCTTTGTCAAAGAAGAATTAATTGCCCGACTTAAAGTATTGCTCGAGATTTTCCAGAGCTTGGGTGACGAAGTGTCTGAACGCAAACGGGCTCAAGCCGACCTTGCCCAGACGCGCGCATTGGTCAAGGAGCACAAGAAGGATGCCGATCGTGTGGACCTGGCCAACACGGTGCTCCACAATGTGAACAATGTGCTTAATTCCGTTTCTGTTTCCTGCGGGCAGATGACTGCCTACTTGGGCGAATCTCGGCTCCCACAACTGGTTCTGGCGCTTGGGCTGGTTGATGCCAATCGGGATGACTTGCCCGGTTTCTTTAGCAAGGACCCCAAGGGTGTGAAGTTGCCCGAGTATTTCAAGCTTGTCAGCGGCATCGTTCAGTCCGAGCACAACCAAATCCACGAAGAACTGGAAGAGATGAGCAAGAAAGTCAAACTCATGAAAGATATCATTGAGACCCAGCAACTCATGAGTCACAATACTACCCAAATCGGGCGGCACCATCTGCTGCGTCTGGTGGACAGTGCGCTCGCAGTCACCGATACCCAGCTAAAAAACTCCGAGACACGTGTGACTGTGAAAATCGACGATGAGGTTGAAGTTTTTGTGTTGGAGGTGGAATTCATCCACCTGATGATCAACCTGATCAAAAACGGCACCGAAGCCATGGCGGACCTCAGCGATAAAGAAATACATATTAAGAGCGAGATGCTGGAAGAAGGCATGCTTTCCCTGACCGTTTCGGATAAGGGTTGTGGTATTCCCGAAGAAAATCTTCATTTGGTATTCGAGCAGGGATTCACTACTAAAAAGAAGGGTCATGGCTACGGCCTCGCCTCTTGTGCAAATTCCATGGAGAAAATGGGCGGTAGTATTTGCGTCAAAAGCGAAGGCAAAAACAAGGGGACCCATTTCATCATCAGCATACCGACTCGTCAGGAATCTCAAGCATGAATTCAATGACGGATACCATGAACAAAGACATTCTGCGCCTGGCCGTTGAAAAGGGCTACCTGAGTGATCGTGAATGGGCCGACATCATCTCTCAGGCGGTCAAGAGCAAGGCAAACATCCTTGATTTGGCCAAAGAGATCGGCAAGCTCGACTCGGTACGCATCGAAGAACTGAAAATTGAGGTGGAGACCCGAGACAGTTTGGCAACGGATACGAATATTATTCAAAGCACTACACGCGAACGTTTCCTGCTCAATACATCTGGTGGTTTTGAGTTGCAGACGGAGGGTCTTGGTTCCATTCGCGAGCTGCCGCCGGATCACGGCTTCCCCAAAGACTGGGAACGTTACAGTTTTGAGGCCTTCCTGGGGGAGGGCGGCATGGGCCGTGTCTTTCTGGCCTCTGACCCGCGACTCAAGCGCAAGGTGGCAATTAAATTCGTACGTGGCATCGACCCCGAGGCAGACCAGCGTCTGATCACCGAGGCCCAGGCTCAAGCCCAGGTTTCTCACGACAACCTGTGCGAAATTTTCGAGATTGGCGAGGTCGATGAGCGCTCCTATATCGTGATGGAGTACGTGGACGGAAAATCGCTCAATGAAGCATGCCAGGAGATGGTTCTGGAGCAAAAAGTCAAGGCTGTTAAAGAAGTGGCGGAAGGTCTGCATCATGCCCACCGTACCGGCCTGATTCACCGCGATATAAAACCCAGCAACATTTTGGTCCACTACACCGAGCAAGGTGGTTATAAACCGATAATAATGGACTTTGGCCTGGCCCGACTCTCCTCCGAACCCATGTTGACTGCCACGGGTTCGGTGGTCGGCACGCCCCATTACATGCCACCCGAGCAAGCACGCGGCGAAGTCCACCATATAGATCGTCGCACCGATGTCTACAGCATGGGCGCCACCCTCTACGAACTACTGGCCGGTAAACCGCCCTTCACAGGACCCACATCCGTGAACGTCTTGTTCAAAGTGATCAACGATGAGGCCATTCCGGTCCGCCAGATCAACCCGTCGATCCCGACAGATCTGGAAACCATTACCGAAAAGTGTTTGGAAAAGGACCCGGCCAAACGCTACGAATCGGCCAGAGCGCTGGCCGAAGACTTGGGGCGCTATCTGGATGGCGAACCAATCAAGGCCAGACCCGCCAGTTTCTGGTACCGCATGCGCAAGAAAGCGGCCAAAAACAAGTTGGTGGTCGGCGTGGGTGCCATTGCCTGTCTTGCTGTGATTGCGGCGCTTGCCTGGGGCATTGTGGGCCGGATGACCGAGGTCAAGCGCGGACGCTTTACTCTGGAATTCACTCGGGAAGCCAAGAGCATTGAGGACACCACCCGAGATATGCGCCTGATTCCCCTCCATGATCTCAGTCCTCATCGCAAGAAGGTTCGCAGGCAGATTGAAGGTTTGGAAGCCCGAGTAGGCCTTGCTGGCAGACTGGGTTTCGGAGCTGGTCAATACGCGCTGGGTCGTTCCCTGTTGGCCCTCGAAGAATACCAGCCCGCACGAGAACGTCTCGAGGCAGCGTGGGCAGCCGGTTTCCAAGAATCAGGCGCGGCCTACGCCCTGGGCCGGGTGCTCTCCACCCTCTACAGCAGGGAACTCAGCAGCTTGACACGCATCTCGGATGACAAAGAGCGTGAGGCCCGAAAGGCCGAATTAATTGAGCTTTTCCGTAATCCCGCAACCAATTACTTTAATCAGGTCAGCCGCGACAACCTCCTTTCTCCGGCCTACCTGGAAGCCCTGCTCGCTTTTTTCGAAGAAGACTACGAACAAGCCCTGCTAAAGACCAAGATGGCCTATACAAATACTCCCTGGTTGTATGAAGCCATCGAATTGGAGGGCCTGTGTTATCGAGAGCGGGGCGAACAAAAATGGCGTGGCGGTGATGATGTCGGTGCTCGTGCGGATTATCTACTTGCCCGCGATACCTATTTGAAGGCCGCTGAAGTTGGTGAGAGCGCCATCGAGGTTTATCTCGGGCTAGCCAGACTCTGTGAACGCTTGATGAGATTAGAGATTTATGGTTCGGACAAGGACATCCTGCCCCATTTCCAAATGGGGATTGAAGCCGGCAAAGATGCACTCGTCCTTATGCCCGACAATATCCTGGCGCATATCGAGCTTTCAGAACTCTATCGCCGCATGGCGGAAAAACTTCGGGCCACCGGAGAAGAACCTACCGATTTCTACGAAAAAGCCATCGATTATGCCCAACAGGCCTTCGAACTGGATCCGGAAAACACGCTTGTTCTCTCTCAACGTGGCGTTGCTTCTTATTCCATGGGCGACTTCATCCGCCGGCAGAAAAGGGACCCCACTCAATATTTAGAGAAGGCGCAACTCAGTTTCTACAAGGCCATTGAAAACGAGCCAAACTATAGCACCTACAACCGCCTGGGAATGGTCTACCGGTCGCGAGGGCTCTACCTGAGAGATATCGAAGAAGACCCGGAGCCCAGCTTTCAAAGCGCTCTCGCGGCATTTGATCAGGCCCTTGCGCTCAACCATTATTTTGGGGCCTTCAACAACAAAGGTTTGATCTATATCCAGTTGGCCAGGCTGAAAAGGAACAGGGGCGAAAATCCCAATATGAACCTTGAGAAAGCGATCCTTTCATACAAAGAGGCGCTCAAGCTCAGACCCGCCAAAAACGTGTACTATAATCTAGGTCTGCTCTACAAGAAACAGGCTGAAGATCGTTGGGCTGACGGAGAAGACCCAGGCCCCAGTTATCAAGCCGGCATGGATCACTATATGCAGGCTATGGCGCTCGATGGGGATTATTTTAGTGCATACACAGACCTGGCCATACTGCGGCGAAGTTGGGCAACCTACCTTTGGTCCCATGGAGAGAATCCTCTGACTGTTCTGGATTCCGCACTTGAGGATTATGCGCAAGCCAGCAAGATACAAGAGACCAAAAATTCGGTTCCATTGGTTGGGATCGGCAAAATTCGCATGAATCGTGCGCATTACCTCATGTGTGCGGGTAAAGATCCCAGCAGTGATCTTCGCGCGGCCATAGAAAGCCTGGATCGTATTAGACCAGGAGATACCTACTATCCCCTGTCAAAGGCCCGCAAGGCCGAAGCCAGGCTCCTTATGGCGCGTTATAATTCGTCGAAAGGACAGAGTAGCGCACGTCAGATACAGCAAGCCCTCAGCCTGGCAGATCAGGCGATTCAATTGGACAAAAACGAGGGGAATGCCCACCTGATTCAGGCTCAAGTGCTGCTCTTTGCCGCTGAGCGGGAAACGAACACCGGCCGGGCAAGAAAGTTGGCCACAGGGGGCATGGCGGCTCTTGCAAATATAAACGCTCAAGGCACCATTCAATGGGAAGTTCCTCTCGCCCAAGTTCATGCGAACTTGATCCTTGCCAGGAATACCAACCCTGACCAGGAAGCTTTCATGTTTTTGGAAACCGGCCTCAACCTGGTTCAGAGCATGCTAGACCGCAATCCGAAAGATGCTCATGCCTGGGCACTTAAAGCGTCTCTCTTGCTCACGGGTTACCAGCGCAACAACAGTGACCCGCAACAAATCGCGGAAGCGAAGCAAGCCATGATCACAGGATTCAAAATCAATCCAGGCCTGAGGTTTTTGTTTCCCAAACTTGCGAGCGGCATTCAGCAGCTGGAAAGTAGAATGGAAAATTAGACAGGGATGGCCTGCGATTATCGAGAACATTAATCTTTCAAGAAAAAGGACCGATGATATTCTCAGGGGCACACGCTATACACGGAAAGTCCCAAAAATGAACCGAATATATCTGCTCGCTTGACAATAGCGCTCATTTAAGTGATATTGATTACATATTGGGGGCAGAGATTTTTGTGAGGTGGTTAAAATGAAAGGACAAAAAAGCCTTTGGAAAATTCAGATGGTGAGAAAGCCGGGCGAAGAAGGCGATGGTGATCCCATCGACGACTAGACCTGTTCCTCTCGCGAGGTACTGAATAACACAAATTGGTTCAAACCAAGGCTCTTATCCTTTCAATCGATAAGGGCTTTTTCTTTTTAGAGTTTGTCGTGCCATGGCCTCAAATCGCACCCATTTTTGAGAACACAACTTGGTCGTAACCGCCGCATAGGCTACAATAGGCCTGCTCTGATTTTTTCACCCAGGCAGGTGCCCTATGGTTCGCCTTTCCCTTTTGTTATTCCTGGCCGGCTCACTTTGCCAGGCCGCTGTCGATTTCGATACATACTTCCAAGATAAGACCATGCGGGTCGATTACTTTCACGTTGGCACCGCCGACGAGGAACATTTCAGCCACGACCGAACCGTCTCAGATGGCCCCTGGGCGGGCAGCAGAACCCAGCTGATTGATCCACTTGGACTTGGCAAATACATGCTCAACGTTTGGGATAAAGACAAGAAAACCCTGTTGTACAGTCGTGGTTTCGCCACGATCTACGGCGAGTGGGAAACGATTCCCGATGCAAAGACCCAATGGGGAACGTTCCACGAATCCCTGCGTTTCCCCTGGCCCAAGAAGCTTGTGACCGTGGTGCTTGAGAAACGGGATGCGGCCAACAAGTTTGCGCCTGTTTGGGAGTTCCAGGTCGGCCCTGCGGCCCGCACCGTGAACCCCACCGATTTGGGCAGTACCTACCATGCCTGGGTCATCCAGGAGAAGGGACCGGCCAGCAACAAGGTGGACCTGCTGATCCTTGGTGATGGTTACACCGCCTCCGAAATGGAGAAGTTCCACGCCGACGCCCGTAAAATGACCGAAGCTTTGTTCGCTGTCGAGCCCTTCAAGTCCCGTCGTGATGACTTTAACGTGCGTGCCGTCGACACACCTGCTGCGGAATCGGGCGTAAGCCGACCCCATGAGGGCATCTACAAGCGCTCGCCACTGAGCACCAATTATTCCGCTTTTGATTCCCAGCGCTACGTTCTGAGTTATGACAACCGAACCTTGCGCGAGGTAGCCTCTGCCGTGCCTTATGAGTACACCGTCATTTTAACCAATGAGCGCACCTATGGCGGTGGCGGTATTTTCCGCTGGCTGGCGACTGCAGCCGCAGACAACGCCTTTTTCGACTACCTTTTTGTACATGAATTCGGCCACCACTTCGCAGCCCTGGCAGACGAGTACTATACTTCGCCTGTGGCCTATGAAACGGATCCCAATATCACCGTTGAG
>Ga0316189_10006987_pt1 | contig 10722 bp, 9 predicted proteins | sample LowCovwburrow_MG_FD_204930 | JGI IMG/M metagenome (GOLD analysis project Ga0316189, IMG submission 204930) | Coastal sediment microbial communities from Maine, United States - Lowes Cove worm burrow | ecosystem: Environmental > Aquatic > Marine > Coastal > Sediment | place: USA: Maine... | reverse complement strand
CAAGAAGGGTTATCTCTCGTCAGGTTTCGGCAAGCGTACCGACCCGTTCAAAGGCAAAAAGTCCTACCATCGTGGTGTCGATTTTGCCGGCAAGCGAGGGACCGAGGTGATTGCCGTGGCTTCGGGCGTGGTTACCCGCGCGAAAACAGTCTCGGGCTTTGGCAATGTTGTAGAGATCCGGCACGCTGACGGATATTCGACCCTTTACGCCCATAACAAGAAGAACCTGGTCAAGAGCGGCGAGGTAGTCAGCAAGGGCCAGACGATTGCCCTGCTTGGCAGTACCGGGCGCTCGAGCGGGCCACATGTGCATTTTGAAGTGCACCGCAACGGAAAGATCATAAACCCACTGAAGTTCGTCCGATCGCGCTGATAGCATTCCGTTTGCCACATTAAAACCCGCTCTGGCGGGTTTTGTCATTTTGATTACGGCCGTTCGAAAGCCCTATTGGGTTATCATTCGTGCCTTCGTTTTTGCTCGTCCTGGAAGGTCGTAGGTCTATGCTCAACAAGTTGGTGAAAAAGATCTTCGGCAGCCGTAATGATCGGCTGGTGAAGCGCATGCTCAAATCCGTTGAGCGGATCAACGTGCTCGAACCGGCAATGTCCGAACTCAGCGACGAGGCGCTGGCCGCCAAGACGGTGGAATTCCGAGAGCGTCTGGCCAATGGTGAGACTACGGACGCCCTGCTGCCGGAGGCCTTCGCCGTGGTACGGGAGGCCAGCAAACGCGTACTCGGCATGCGTCATTTCGACGTGCAGATGATCGGTGGCATGGTCCTCAACCAGGGCAAGATCGCTGAGATGCGAACCGGGGAGGGCAAAACCCTGGTCGCGACGCTGGCTGTCTATCTCAATGCGCTACCGGAAAAGGGCGTGCACGTGGTAACGGTCAATGATTATCTGGCCCGTCGTGATGCCGGCTGGATGGGGCGCCTTTATCTTTTCCTTGGTATGAGTACGGGTGTGATCAATTCTTCCGGTGGCCAGGGGCCGGACAGTTCCTCGTATGTACTCGATCCCGAATATAAGGGAGATACCGGCGGTTTTCCCAACCTGCGGCCGGTCGAGCGGGCTACGGCCTATGCCTGTGACATCACCTATGGCACCAACAACGAATTCGGCTTTGATTACCTGCGCGACAACATGGCCTTTGCCGCCGAGCAGCGCGTACAGCGGCGATATTTTGCGGTGGTCGATGAGGTCGACTCGATCCTGATCGACGAGGCGCGTACGCCGCTGATCATCTCTGGGCCGGCTGACGACAGTTCGGAACTCTACAAGCAGGTCGACGGTATCCCCGGACAGCTCGTGCGCCAGGACCCGATCACCAATGAGGAAGGCAAGCCTGATTTTGGCCCCGGGGATTATTCCGTTGACGAGAAGTCACGGCAGGTGTTCCTGAGTGATCAGGGGCACGAGAAGGTCGAGAACATGCTTACCCAGGCGGGGCTGCTGGTTGAAGGCCAGAGTCTGTACGATCCCGCGAACATCATGCTGATGCACCATGTGATGGCCGCATTGCGCGCGCATGCCCTGTTTCAGCGCAACGTCGACTACATCGTCCGCGATGGTCAGATCATCATCGTCGATGAATTCACCGGGCGTACGATGCCTGGGAGGCGCTGGTCTGATGGCCTGCACCAGGCGGTTGAGGCAAAAGAGGGGGTACGGATCCAGCAGGAGAACCAGACCCTGGCCTCGATCACCTTTCAGAACTATTTCCGCCTGTACGAGAAGCTCTCGGGCATGACCGGTACCGCCGACACCGAGGCGTTTGAATTCCAGCAGATCTACGGTCTGGAGGTCGTCGTCATCCCGACCAACCAACCCATGGTGCGCGACGATCAGACCGACCTCGTCTATCTCACCCAGCGTGAAAAGTACGAGGCTATCGTCGAGGACGTCAGGGACTGCGTCGAACGGGGTCAGCCGGTGCTGGTCGGCACGGCCTCGATCGAGGTATCCGAGCTGGTCTCCAAAATGCTCAACGAGGCCAAGATCGAGCACCAGGTGTTGAATGCCAAACAGCATGAGCGCGAGGCACAGACGGTCGCAGAGGCCGGTCGCCCTGCGGCGGTGACCATTGCCACCAACATGGCCGGTCGCGGTACCGATATCGTACTCGGCGGCAACCTGGAGGTGGAACTGGGCCAGCTCGGCGAGGGTGCCAGCGAGGAAGATATCAAGGCATATCGGGTCGAGTGGAAGGGCAGGCATGAGCGCGTATTGGCCGCCGGTGGTCTGCGCGTGGTGGGTACGGAGCGCCATGAGTCGCGGCGTATCGACAACCAGCTGCGTGGTCGTTCGGGTCGGCAGGGTGACCCGGGTTCCTCGCGATTCTATCTGTCACTGGAAGACAGTCTGATGCGCATCTTCGCCTCCGAGCGCGTCTCCAACCTGATGCAGAAGCTCGGCATGCAGGAAGGCGAGGCGATCGAGCACCCCTGGGTGAACAAGGCGATCGAGAATGCCCAACGCAAGGTCGAGGGACGCAACTTCGATATCCGCAAGCAGCTGCTCGAATATGATGATGTCGCCAGCGACCAGCGCAAGGTGGTCTATCAGCAGCGCGATGATCTGATGGACGTGGAGGATATCTCCGAGACCATCGTCAATCTGCGCTTCGACATGGTCAATTCGGTGATCGATCAGTATATCCCGCCACAGAGCCTCGAGGAGCAGTGGGACACCCAGGGGCTGACCGAGGCACTGATGGAGAACTTCGCCCTCGACGCGCCCGTGCAGCAGTGGCTCGATGAGGACGATGATCTGCATGAAGAGCCGCTGCGCCAACGCATCCTCGATGAACTCGTGGCGATCTACGAAGACAAGGGGGCGCAGGCCGGTGCCGAGCAGATGCGGCGTATCGAGAAAGAGGTGATGCTGTTCACCCTGGACTCGCACTGGAAGGAGCACCTGGCCGCAATGGATTATCTGCGCCAGGGAATTCACCTGCGTGGCTATGCACAGAAAAACCCCAAGCAGGAATACAAGCGCGAGGCCTTCGAACGCTTTTCCGCCATGCTCGACGCGATCAAGCTCGAGGTGGTTCAGATTCTCTGCCGTCTGCAACTACAGGCGCCGCCGGAGATCCCCAGCACGGTACCGGATCCTTCGGCGTTCGAATTCAAACACGAAGCCTTCGAAGGGCTGGAAGGGGGCGACGCGCCTGCCGAGCCGGAAGCGCCGGTGGAGATGGAGAAGAAACCCTTCGTGAGGCCGGACCGAAAGATAGGGCGCAATGATCCTTGCCCGTGCGGCTCGGGAAAGAAGTTCAAACATTGTCATGGAAAGCTCAACTAGAACCAGCTGCTGATGTCCAGTGTCCAGGGAATACGTCTGGCGGCCGCCGCTGCCGGAATCCGCTATCAGGATCGCGACGACCTCGTTCTGATCGAACTGACCGAAGGTGGGACCTGTGCCGCGGTTTTTACACGCAATGCATTCTGCGCGGCACCGGTGACGGTGGCTCGCGAACACCTAGGCAAGGGCTCGGTGCGTTACCTGTTGATCAATTCCGGCAATGCAAACGCCGGTACCGGCGATCCCGGGCTGCGCGTTGCGCGTGAAACCTGCCGTCTGCTGGCCGACATGGCCGGGTGTGCCATGAGTCAGGTGCTGCCCTTTTCCACCGGGGTGATCGGTGAGGACATGCCTGTCGACCCGTTTGCCCAGTCTTTCCCCGCCCTGTTGAACGGTCTGTCTGAAGACAATTGGCAGTCCGCGGCCGCAGCGATCATGACCACCGATACGGTGTCGAAAATCGCGTCGCGTGAGCTGAATCTGCCGGGTGGCCGGGTGACGGTTACCGGGATTGCCAAGGGGTCGGGCATGATCTGCCCGGACATGGCGACCATGCTTTCCTACGTGGCGACCGATGCCGCAGTACCGCAGGACGTGCTTCAGGGCATGTTGCACGATGCGGTCGAGCCGTCTTTCAATGCGATCACGGTAGATGGCGATACCTCGACCAATGATGCCTGTGTCCTGCTGGCCAGTGGCGCCTCCGGCGTTGCGATCGATGCGCCGGACTCGGATGACGGGCGGGCACTGGCAGACGCGATACGGGCAGTCTGTTCAGCGCTGGCCGAGATGATCGTGCGTGATGGCGAGGGCGCGACCAAGCTGGTACGGATCCAGGTCGAGTCGGCCGCCGACGAACAGGAGGCCCGTCGCGTGGCCTATACGGTGGCGCACTCGCCGCTGGTTAAGACCGCTTTGTTTGCATCCGATCCGAACTGGGGTCGGATTCTGGCTGCCGTCGGCAGAGCAGGCCTGGACGGACTCGAAATCGATCGAATCCGGATCTGGCTGGGCGACACCTGCATAGTCAGTGGTGGCGGGCGCGACCCGGGTTACACCGAACAGGCTGGCCAGACCGTAATGGACGCTGCGGAGATCCTGATCCGCATCGATCTGGACCGTGGCGCATCGCAAGTACAGGTGCTCACCTGCGACCTGTCATACGACTACGTAAAGATCAACGCCGAATATCGTACCTAGGGCGAGACGCCAAGAGAGCCGGTTCGCGGTGCCGGTTTCGAGGTGTTAGATTGCGCGCTAAAGCTCGAATCTGACAGGTTTTCTGAACATACCATGACCTTATCTTCTTCTCCCTCCGGTCCCAGTAAGATCGCAGGTTTCATCCACGTTGCCGCCGCGGCACTGGTCGATGAAAGCGGCCGAGTGCTGTTGCAGAAGCGACACGCAGACACGCACCAGGGTGGTTTGTGGGAGTTTCCGGGTGGCAAACTGGAGCCGGAGGAACCGGTCGCCGAAGGGCTTGCCAGAGAGTTGCACGAGGAACTCGGCATTGATGTGTTTGAGCATCGTCCCCTGATCAGGATCAATCATCGTTATGCCGACCGTGGTATATCGCTGGACGTGCATGAGGTCACAGGCTGGCACGGCGAACCGCGGGGTCGTGAGGGGCAGCCACTGGCCTGGGTCGAGCGCACGGCGTTGCGCGACTATCCCATGCCGGCGGCGGATGAGCCCGTGGTGAAAGCTTTGCAACTGCCCTCGCAGTATCTGATCACGCCGCCGCAGCTTGCCGGCCGCGAACACTTTCTGCGCGTCCTGGAGCGCAGCCTGGCCGCGGGCATCCGACTGGTGCAATTGCGCCTGTTCGGTCTATCAGAGGCTGAGTTGGTGGAAGTCGGGCGGGAGGCCTGCAGAATGTGTCATGCCAATGGCGCGCGGGTGTTGTTCAACGGCAGCGTCGAGCTGGCCGATGCGGTCGGTGCCGACGGCGTGCACTTGAGCAGTCGTTCCTTGTCCCGCCAAAAGACCAGGCCGGTCGAAGCCGGTCGCCTGCTCGCAGCCTCCTGTCATTCGCCGCAGGATCTGGCCTGGGCCGCTGAATTGGGTACCGATTTTGCTCTGCTTTCCCCCGTTTTGCCGACCCGAAGCCACCCTGATGCAGACCCTCTGGGCTGGTCACGGTTTGCCACCTGGGTTGAACAGGCAATGGTTCCTGTATTTGCCTTGGGCGGTATGCACGCCGGGTTGACGGAGACCGCCTGGGCGCACGGTGCCCAGGGAATTGCGGGTATACGTGGTCTGTGGGTCGATGAGCAGACTGGGTAGGTACTGGATCTTCTTCGTCATCGTGGCGGTCGGTCTGGCCTTGAGCTGGGGGCAGGTCGGGCGCAAGGCCCAGCGGGTATTGAAGGAAGAGCCCGTGATCTACCTGGCGACAGAGCCCGATTGCATGGCAGCCAATGAGCCTTGTGCGGCCTTCGCCGCCGACCGCGCGTTGATTCTCGGCCCCGGTGACCGCGGGCTGCGCATTCGCCAGACTGGCCTGATGGCCGGATCCATAGTCGGTGCTGAGGTGGCGTTTCTGGCAGCCGATGGCAGCGAGATGGCGAGGCACCCGCTGCCCGCCACCCCGGAGTCCTGGTGGGTGGACGATATTCCGGAGGGTGCACGTAGCCTGCGTGTGAGGGTCATCGGTAGCGATGAGACCACGGCCGCTGAATTCGTTCTTTGAGGACGCTGGGGGAGAGGCTAGCGCTCTTCCTGGCTCTCGGGGATATGCGCCGGCTCTCCCGGAATGCGCTTTTCTTCCGTCAGCCATTCACCGAGGTCGATAAGTTTACAGCGCTCGCTGCAGAATGGCCGCCATTTTTGCTCCGGTTCCCAGGTTACGGGCTTGCCGCAATTGGGGCAGGCCACCTGTGAAATCCCGGCGTTCATATCAGACAGGTACTGAGTGAGAACGGCACATCGCGGTCGGCTTGGGTGGGGTGCTGCCAGTCGCCGCACTCCAGGAAACGAATGCTGAACCGATGTTTGCCACCACTGATCTCGGCAAAAACGCCGCCCGCGGACGGGATGCCCACGCGCAGCAACTGCGCACTTACATTGCTGGGCAAAGATTTCTGGTAGAAGCCGTTCGGTGCGGTTTCCTGACTGGGGACCGCGCTATTGCGGATCAGTGTCAGCAGCAGTTCGACCGCATTCTGCACGGGGGCAACCTGGTGTCGCCAGTCATCCAGCTGCAAAGAGCGCTCATCTTGCGGCATCTGCAGCCAGTAATGGAATTGCGGCAGATCGAAATCGAAGGCGCCACCTGCAATGCTGCTGCGTTGCACGATGCTGTTGAGGAACTCGTTGGCGCGCAGTGGGCCACCAAGCTGCCCGTTGATCTTGCGCACGCCCTGACAGGTCTGGTGTAGATCCTGCAGGATATGTTCGAGACGGTCAGTGTCAACTCCTGGTGAGTTGGCCATGCGCGAAAGTGATTGCTTGTATCGTTCCAGCTCTTTCAGCAACTCCGATTTGATGTCAGCACGCGACAGGACGTTGGCGATATCGAGCAGGGCTGTAACGGCCGCCCGTGCATGCCATTCTTCGATATGCGGAAGGTGAAACTCGAACTGCTCGAACAGGTGCGACAGGCGCAGCCAGGTTCGGCACTTCTCATTCAACGGATGCTCGAAGATGGTCGTGTCAGACAATGCAGCGTCCTTGAGGCTTGATGCGGCCTAACATTGTCGGACAGCTAATCGGCGGGGTAAAGCGCCGCGCGCCGGTTATTCGACCTGGTCCAGATATTTTCGGTGCAATTTTTCGATAGTGGCATGTAATCTTGCGATGTCACCATCATTGCACACGATGTCGTCCGCATTGTGTAGGCGTGTAGCGCGGTCCGTTTGCGCCTGCAGGATTCCGCTGATCTGTGCATCATCGAGTCCGTCACGTGCGGCCACCCTGGCACGTTGGAGTTCTTCGGGCACGTCGATCAGGAGCACACGGTCCACCAGGGCCTGCTGGCCGGTTTCCAGCAGCAACGGTATGACAAAAATGACGTAGGGTGCCCGTGACTGCCGGGCACGTGCCAGCATGGTGGCGCGGATCCGGGGGTGCAAAATTGCTTCAAGTTGTTGTCTGGCCTTCGGATTGTTGAATACCAGCCGACCCAGGCGCGGGCGGTCCAGGCGGCCGTCTCCGCTCAGTATCTGCTCACCGAAGGTCGCAACAATCTCTTTCAGTGCGGGTTTTCCCGGTTCGACCAGCTCGCGGCTCAGTAGATCGGTGTCGATGACCTCGGCACCGAGTTTGGCGAAGTGATCGCTGGCAGCCGTTTTGCCACTGCCGATACCGCCGGTCAGGCCGATTTTAAGCAAGTTCAGCCAAGCCCCGCCAATTGCAGGTAGGCATTGTTGATCTGCTCACCCCAGAGCAGGGCAACCAGGCCTGCGGCGGCCAGGTAGGGTCCGAACGGGATCGGGATCTGCCGGTCGCGGCCACGTACGACCACCAGGGTGATGCCCACAATCGCGCCGATCAGCGATGATAGAAGCACCACCAGGGGCAACATCTGCCACCCGAGAAAGGCACCAAAGACGGCGAGCAGCTTGAAATCACCATAGCCCATGCCCTCGCGCCCGGTCAGCAGGCGGAATACCTGGAATACGAGCCACAGGCTGAGGTAACCGGCGGCCGCACCGACGACGGCCGACACCAGGTCGGTGAACATGCCATTGATGTTGACCAACAGCCCCAACCACATCAGCGGCAGGGTCAGCTGGTCGGGCAGGAGTTGTTCGTCCAGATCGATCACGGTCAGCGCGATCAGACCCCAGACCAGTAGCAGGGCTGTGAGCGATGCCGGGGTCGGGCCGAAATGCGCGACGATCAGCAGGCTCAGAAGACCGGTTGCCGCCTCCACGATGGGATAGCGCACACTGATGGAGGTCTGGCAGTTACTGCATCGACCACGCAGCAGCAGATAACTGAGAATCGGGATGTTTTCCCAGGCGCGGATACGGTGCCCGCATTGCGGGCATGAGGAGGCTGGAGTAATGAGGTAATCGAGCCCGAACCAGCGGTTTGGCAGCGGTTCGCTCTGCTCTCCACGCTGTTCGGCGCAGGCCTCGGTGAGTTCTGCCTGCATGCGTTGCGGAAGACGCAGTATCACTACGTTCAGAAAACTGCCGATGATCAGACCGAGGAGCAGCCCGGCGAACGGCGCCAGCTCCGCCACGAAATACGGTGCGGGCATCCGTTTAGTTGCCGGAGACGACCGATCCCAGCTGGAAGATCGGCAGGTACAGCGCTATGACGAGGCCGCCGACAACGGTACCGAGTACCACCATGATCAGCGGTTCCAGCAGGCTGCTTAACGCATCTACCGCGTTGTCCACCTCTTCTTCGTAGAAGTCGGCCACCTTGGACAGCATGTCGTCCAGCGCACCTGACTCTTCACCGATGGTGACCATCTGGATGACCATGTGTGGGAACAGACCCTGCTGGCGCATGGCCAGAGTCAGGGACTGACCGGTGGCGACATCATCGCGCATCTTGAGTACGGCCTGCTCATAGACTGTGCTGCCGGTGGCGCCGGCCACAGACTGCAGTGCCTCCACCAGTGGAACACCTGCAGTGAACATGGTGGCAGTGGTACGACAGAAGCGCGCCAGTGCGGCCTTGTGCATGATCATGCCGATGACCGGGATCTTCAGCAGTATTCGATCGAGTGTCTCTCTGAATTTCGGCGACCGTTTCCAGATATTCGATGTCGCCATCGCCAACCCGACTGCGCCGGCCAGGACCGCCCACCAATAGCCCGCGACGAAGTCGGAAATTGTGATGACAAAGCGCGTGAATGCCGGCAGGTCGGCACCGAAGCTGCTGAACAGTTCTTTGAACTGCGGGATGACGAAGATCATGATGATGGCGGTGATCAGGATGGCCACCACGATGACCGCAACCGGGTAGAACAGGGCCTTTTTGATCTTGGCCTTGAGTGATTCGGTTTTTTCCTTGTAGGTGGCGATCTTGTCGAGCAGGGTCTCGAGTACACCGGCCTGCTCGCCGGCCTCGACCAGGTTGCAGAAAAGATCATCGAAATATATCGGGTGCTTGCGCAGCGAGGCGGTCAGCGAGGTGCCGCCCTCGACGTCTGCCTTGATCGACAGGATCATCTCCGCCATCGAGGGGTTGTTGTGCCCGCGGCCGACGATGTCGAAGGCCTGGACCATCGGCACGCCGGCCGACATCATGGTAGCGAGCTGGCGCGAAAAGATCGCGATATCCTGGCTGGTGATCTTCTGTTTGCGGTTGGTAAAGATCGAGGTGCTTTTCTTGCGCACCTTCAGCGGCGTGATGCCCTGGCGGCGCAGGTCTGCGCGGGCCAGGGCCACACTGGCGGCGCGTAACTCGCCCTTTATCCGGTTGCCTTTGCGGTCTGTCCCCTCCCAGTTGAAGATCAGTGCCTTTTCGGGTTTAGGTGCCGCTGCGGTCGCTGCTTTAGTAGCCATGATGTGATTCGTTTAGTCCTTGGTGACTCGGTTGATCTCTTCCAGGCTGGTCACGCCTTGCTTCACCTTCGCGAGGCCCGATGCGCGCAGGTCCTGGAGTCCTTCAGTTTTTGCGAGATCGCGGATCTGGATCGAGTTGGCGCCTTCCATGATCAGTTTGCCCATGGCATCGCTGACCGGCATGACCTCGAATATACCGACGCGCCCCTTGTAACCCTTGGTGCATTTGTCACATCCAACGGCCTTGTAGACAGTGAGCCCCTTGCTGATCTCTTTCTCGGTGAAACCCTCTTCGAGCAAGGCATCGCGTGGAACGTCGTCGACCGTTTTGCAGTGTTCACACAGGCGTCGGGCGAGACGCTGGGCCAGGATCAGGTTGACCGAGGAGGCGATGTTGAACGCAGGGATACCCATATTGGCCAGACGGGTCAGGGTCTGGGGTGCATCGTTGGTGTGCAGGGTGGATAGCACCAGGTGACCGGTCTGGGCTGCCTTGACTGCGATCTCTGCGGTCTCGAGGTCTCGTATCTCACCGACCATCACGATATCCGGGTCCTGACGCAGGAAGGCGCGCAGGGCCTCGGCGAAGGTCAGGCCGGTCTTTGGATTGACGTTGACCTGGTTGATGCCCGCGACCTGGATCTCTACCGGGTCTTCGGCGGTCGAGATATTGACCTCTGTTTCATTGAGCATATTCAGTGCGGTATAGAGTGTCACCGTCTTACCACTGCCGGTCGGTCCGGTAACCAGCACCATGCCATAGGGTTTCTCGATCGCCGCGACGAAGTGCTTTTTCTGCTGTTCATCGAAGCCCAGTGATTCCACACCCAGGGTGGCGGCAGACGAATCGAGAATACGCAACACCACCTTTTCACCGTAGAGGGTGGGGCAGGTGTTGACACGAAAATCGATCGAGCGGTTGCGTGAAAGGACCATCTTGATGCGACCG
>Ga0316189_10006986_pt1 | contig 10722 bp, 7 predicted proteins | sample LowCovwburrow_MG_FD_204930 | JGI IMG/M metagenome (GOLD analysis project Ga0316189, IMG submission 204930) | Coastal sediment microbial communities from Maine, United States - Lowes Cove worm burrow | ecosystem: Environmental > Aquatic > Marine > Coastal > Sediment | place: USA: Maine... | reverse complement strand
TTCGCGGATGGGGAAGGTGGAGTAGTAGAGGGCGCGATCTTTGAAGAAATTTTGTTTGCTCTTCTGGAGTTCGACAATGAATTTCTCGCCTTGCTCATTCTCGCAGTAGAGGTCGAAGATAGCCTTGCGATCAATGTCGGTGTCACCGAGTTGCTCGGTTTTTAGGTAGGTCAGCTCCTTGATTTCTCCCTGTTCCTCCCTGAGTAGCTCGTTGAGAAAGTCGAGAAGCAGGTTCTTGTTGGGTTCTTCGCCGAAGATTTTTTTGAATCCGTAATCGGTGAAGAGGTTGATGTAGCGTTCTTTGGTGGACATAGGGTTATCGGCTCTGTTATTTTGTTGCAGGAAGTTTCGGACGGGTTATTTAGTATGAGGTTACTATACCCTATTGTGATGAAATGGCAAATAGGGAAGGAAAAGGTGGTCTGTCCCTTAATTACTCTTAATTACTTAAAAAGCTCACGATAATGTCTCTGCCGATCCGGTGGGTTTTCTCCCAAAGAGAGGTATTCCCGGTGCGGCGTACATAACTCGGATGGAGAAAAAATTGAAGTATTGAACATAGCGACGACTCAAGGACTGCATCATTCGGCTTATTCCGTCGTCCTAGCGGGGGAGTACAGAGGAGCTGAACATGATCATTATCCAGGCATGGATTTCCACGCTATATTTCTGGGAATACTCCTTGAGCCAACCTGCATATGCTCCATGATCTTCCTCGGAAACAAAGCAGGCCTGACGGTTGTTGCCACGTTGGATGAGGTGAACCGGTATGTCTATGGGGGATACCTGCTTGATAGTGAGTATTAAAGGTGGTCTGTCCCCTGTTTATTGAGCTGCCGGGGAGTACACAGGAGGTGAACATAATTGGTTATCATTACCCAAGCATGGATTTCCACGCTATATTTCTGGCTCCTTGAGCCAACCTGCATATGCTCCATGATCTTCCTCGGAAACAAAGCAGGCCTGACGATTGTTGCCACGTTGGATGACATGAATCGGTATGCCTGCGGGGGATATTCTCGGGAGTCGGGGCATTATTTTTTCAATTTGGTTGGATGGCGTTGCGTGTTAAAGCTATAATTTATCGTGTTCTAACGCAAGATTTAATTTGGCACTGACCCATTTTGCTATAATTTTCAAAATATGATGCAAACGGTAAGGATGCGTCATTTGAATAACAAGCTTGCCTTGGCGGACAGGAATTAATCGGGGGAGGGCCGCTCTTCCCCTTCTGTTCTACTTCTTCACGGATTCAAGTTTTCCGATGAATTGGAGCGCCTTGTATTCTTTCGATGTTTTATTTTTATAATAACCTGTTATAAACTCTAAGCCGTCAGCGAATTTTTCCAGCAGAGTTAGAGATAGACCAGCAGTTATAGTGGTTATAAGTGTTGCGCTTGGTAACGTTGCTGCTCTTTTGGCAATTCCAGACAAAAATTCAATCTGTTCCAGAAATTTTCTTTTCTCTAAATCATACATCTCTGTTTCTATTTCACTTTTTACAAGCAATTCAATAGCTGCGTCTTTTGGGATATCCGAATTTCTCAATATATCATGCAGGGTTAGCAGCTTGGAGTTTACATAGTGTCTCGTTCCCTCCTGATAAGGGGCTAGTTTTTCACGTAACTCAAGTATCTGTTCAGGATGAAGCTCCCCGTAACATGGAATCCTGCAAGTAAACCAATTGGCCAGTATCTGCTCTGTCGCTGATAAAGAAACGTTTTGCTCTTTTCGTAGCGACCATTCCGGTACATTTGTATTCGAAAAAAGACAGTGGACAGTTAAGGCTACATACCCGTCAAGCACCATGGACGAGCTGTAATAATTTTCACGAAATTTGGTCATTTTCACAAATTGATCATTAAAATCATCGGGCAGATTGTCAGCCGGTATCGGTGCGGGTAATATTTCAATAATCCCGGCATCAATGAGTTCCTTGACCCTGTGAAGCCATGATAAATATCTGCCTTGATGCCACTCCAGTTTGTCCATATATTTAAACGGCCAATGCGCCAGAGGCTTGGCTTCGGGGTTTAAGTCGTAAGGATGAGGCAGGTATATTTTGTCATAGAAGAGGACCAAAGTTGAGAGCATTGATGGGTCATCAATGGTTAGTCCGTCGGTATAGATACAGCTGAGAATGTTATTTTTCATTAACTTAGATCACAAATAAGGTTCAAGTATAATTTTAACAATCACTACTCATTTATTTTTCTGATCAAAAGGATGTATTTCATATTTTCTTGAATTTTCCAATCTTGGAATTTATTTGAACTCCCCTTATAAAAGTCTGTTCTTTTTTTAGATATCAATTTCATTAAGTTGTCTTTCTTCCAGTAATCGTTGTTTGCTCTGCTTAATTTATTGCGATAAATCCTTGCGCATTTTGGTTTTTCTCTGTCACCTATTTTGCAGTAAGCATCTCGTTCTTTTGTTTTAGCATAATCCTTTGCAACACTTCCATATGGGTCATCAACAATAAAATTTCCACCATCAAGAGATTGAATAAATAAAAGGTGTGAATGGGAACTCGAAAAGTTACACCCCTTATGTAGGAAGCTGTAAATAACTGCACCTCCATCTTCTAGGGTAGAGAGTACATTTTTTTTAATTTCTGATATATTATCATTTCCTTTTATCATTTCACTAGTTAAGTTGAATCCAACGTCACTTAATAAACCATTGACTATCAGTGAAAAATTCCAATATATAGAAGTTCTACGTATTCTATTATGAAATAAAAATCTATAAAATTCAACTAAGTCCTCTAGCTGAGCACCTTCTATGAAGGCGTTTACTATCTCTTTTTTCTTTTGGTCTGTTATTTTCTTTTTAGAGTTAGGGCTTATTTTGAAAATACGCCTTAATTTACTATTTCTATTTATATATTCATATGAATAAGTTGTAATGTTTCTCTTTTTTGATAAAGAATTTATAATATCCTTACGTCTTACTCCAAGTCTTTCAAGCATCATTGCAAATGTCGTGACGTTACAAGTTCCTTCTGGAGAAATTATATTATCTATCTGTGACCTATACTGAGGCACACGGAGTCGATAAAACCATTTTTTTGCGTTCTCATATGACTGCTCAACTGAATATAATTCTTGGATAAACGAACGTGTGTGTTTTATAAGCTGATGCGGGACGTAAACATCTTCAGGCTGAACTGTCGGCTCTGAGTTTGGAAGAGAATCCATACTTAATATTTCATTATTAGCCAACAATATCGTAGAGACATACCATATTTGTTTTAATATGTTTTCTATAAACTTTTTTTTGTCAGATTTATGGGGTAGCTTATTTGTCAATTCTTCATCTAAAAAATTATTATATTCTTCAATAAATTTTTTATTAAGTATTTTTCCTTCCCATACTACGTCCGGTTCATTAAGTAATACGTTTTCTTTTTCACGAATCCAAAAATCATGATCAGGAGTATCTTCTTGGTTCGCTCTGAGGTAAATTGAAAAGTATTTCCCTTCATTGTCATGAATAAATGTTATATATTTAACAAATATCCTTGAGCCTTTTGGTAAGACACTGTCTGTTACGATTAACATTTCGTTATATATGTGCTTTTCCGATAAGGTGATGTGCCAAAGTGGGTCAGCAGCTATGATTGGTACTAAGTGTTTTTTATTTACCCATCCGTATTCATCAGCATATAATAAGTCTATATCAGATTCTTTTTCTGGGATAATTGTAACTTCAGTACCTATCGGTATAGAAAGAACAACGGAATCCGTGTTGTCTAGTTCAAAAACACTAAATTTATCTTTATAATTAGGTATATCTTTAGCAAGCTCATCAATATTTCCATATGATCTCGGACTATTGTCTTCATTCCTTAAAAGAGCATTATTTGACTTAATATAATAAAAATCAGTATTAAAATTTTCATCATAGTTATCAATTGATGATGTTATACTCTTGAGGAGAGTTTCAAGGCTTTCTTTAACAGAAAACCAAAATGAATCATTTTTGCTATCGTTATTTTTCATTTTATCCTCTCATTTTGAAGTATAAGAAAATATTTTTTGCTCTGATTTTTCTATACCACTTTTATTTAACACGCAGACTCGTAAAAAGTTCCCCCCGTTTTTTATACCGGGAATTTTATCTCCTGCTAAGGTAATATTTAAAGATAATGTATCTGTCCCTCTGCTGTACTTCCAGTAAGTTGGAGTAACAGACACCTCATAATGATTAATAAAAACAAGTAGCCTTTTTGTATCGCTTACAAAAGTCTTGTTTGCCCCTTTGATGGAAATGCTTATATTTATATTTTTTTTGTAAAAAATTCCATCTGTCGGACTGTTGATCTTTATGGCTATTCTATTTCCTGCAAGGAGCCTTTTCTGTTTTTCCTTAGAATCTATCTTGGATTTATATATATTTTTGTTTTTTTCCGCCCTGTTTTTTCCTTTAATATTTTTCTTTTTCTGTTCTTTATAAGAAATAGCTTTTTTTGCTTTTCTTTTAAATGAAACATTATTGAGGAAGATATCATCTGCAATGTCAATTAATTGATCAGTAGGTATTTCTAATTTTATTCCTCCTAATGACTTGCGTACATTTTTCTCAATTTCTCTTGCAGATTTTTTCATAAAATCGGATAGGTCCAGCGAGGCATCTATAATATCGGCAACGCCTCCGGCGATGCTTGATAATATGTGCATCCCTGCCTTTAAAAATTCTCTGTGAACAGGCCAGGTAACATTATAAAATACTCCTACAGCTACTTTCAACTGCTCTTTTTGTATGAAAGCTGGCTGTAAATCGAACCCTGGAAAGCTGCTTACATTCTTTTTTATCTGAGCGACACTTTCTCGTCTAACTCTGAGTAGTATTTCATCTTGCCTCTTTTTTGAGTTTAAGAAATTTTTCATCTCTCTGAGATTGCGACTTTCCTTTCTTGCTATCTTTCTAATTTCCTCCTCATAATAACTTAAATTGGCTCTAAATTTTTCATGCTCTTTTTCTAGTTGCTCAAGAACTCCTTCAAAACCTTTGAAAAATTCATTAACTGCAGCTATAAAGCCATCAATAGAGCTTCCTATAAGGCTGAGGCTATAATCGAACAGTGCCGGAGTAACTCGTTCAAAAATCACCCTTGCCTCATCAGCTAGAATTGACAGGCAAAGTACTGATAGCTTCTCTAAACTGTCCGAGTTGGGTATGTAAAAACAGTTTGACAAGTCTTTAAACTTGCTGGACATGTTTGAAGAGGTTATATCCCCGCCTATAGAGAGTAATATATCTGTCGTCAGTTTTCTGAACTCATTACGTCTATTATCCGTCCATATTTTCGGGCCTGTTGCCTGGGCGGCGGCGTCCATTAACTTACTGACAAATATTTGTGTGCTTTTTTTTAACTCATTGCGTCCAGCCATCATTAATGGACTTGCGCTTTTGACTAAGTCAATATACAGGTCAATAAATGAGTTCAATTTATTATTCCTGATATCAACTCCAAGCTGTGTGAAGGTGCTATTCAGGTTTGGTATAGCGTGTTCAAATAAAATGATATCGGTTATCGTGACAACATTTCTTGTGAAAACCTGATAAACAACGATACTTAAACTTTCTGAGAATCCGTTGTTGAACAGCTCATCATGATTTTTTCCTTCAACAAAGTCATCTAATTTTTCAAAAAGAAAATTATTAATAATATCAACGCAAGGTTCAATGACTTCATCTATATATAATGTGATATCGCTCCTGTCTCCCGAGTTCTCCCTGATCATCTGTATGACATCATCTTTGATATATGTTTCCCAAGTGTCTCGTATTAGAGCTTTTAATTTTTTATATATCTTTGTGTTTGCAATGTTCTTTTCTATCTCGGCCTGAAGGCCTGATGTTATAATTTCACCAAGTGATATGTCTAATGATGTACTGATTGTTTCAAATAGGTAAAGAGTGCCTTCGCTATTTTCGAATAACTTGTTTATACCTAACTGATTTGTTAAGTAATCTATTAAGTAATCAATCCCTTCTTCCAATGAGATTCCGTCTTGGGTATTTTGAGGTCCAAAAAAGGCTGTGAATTCTTCTTCTAATATGTCAACATCTCTATGATCCGGGAGGAGAACCTCGTCGATATCAGCACTTGCTGTATTATTGAAAAAATTGACGGAAGCGGAAGTTTTTTCTACAGTATTTGCAATTGCGAAAGCGGTTGCCATAGCTGTCCACATAAAAGTTAATTCTTTTTTGCTTTTTTCCAGATAGGGTTTGCCCATAATTTCAACGATGGACAATATACTGGTGAACAGTTCAGGTAGTGCTTCGATATTTAATGTTGAATTGTTTAATAAGTTAATGAGGTTGCGGACCCTTTCTTGTAATTCTTCGAGAGCTTCTTTTTCAAAGAATTCAGATAGAATGATGTTGATTACTTCATCTATCATTTGATGAAGCAGCTCTTCAGATAAGCTGATGAGCTTGTCAAGTAAATAGTTTTGCAGATTTTTGTAGAAAATATTTACTATGAAACTTGCCTTATCGTCACTTGAGAGTTGAGATGATTCCTGGGCAATCTGTCCTAAATCATAGGCAATCTCAAAGAGTATCGGTGTAAAAAAGCCCGTTAATTCTAATGTGTCGGTTATATCTTCATCCATTAGATTGGAAGCTTCTTCGACAATTTTTGCCGTAACGATCTCAATACTTGACATGAAAAATCTTTTCGGATTTTCAAACGTCATACCAGCATAAAAATCCCAGCCTGTTCCGGCTGACCAACCAACATCAAAGCCTGCTGCAACTATGAATCCAGGTTTCGTATTATGTGTTTTTCTTAGAGAGCCGTTAACCTTTAAATAACCTCCAATTGAAGCGGAAAAACTTGCCTTCCCCCATACTCCTGCTTCAAGTTTAATTTCGTTTATGAATGTAATAAAAAGTTCGTATTCCAGACCGGACAAATTTTGCTTAGCCGTTGCCGCCAATGTTTCAAAGTCCAGCGAGAGTGCCAGACGGATTGCAGCGGCAGCCTGAGCATAAGCTTGTATATCTACAGTTAACCCAAGCTCATCAAATATATCTGGAGATATTTTTATGGTCGAGTTTATCCCTGCCGACGCAGAAGCATTAGCGGTGGCATCTATACCAATGATTGCGGATAATGCTGCTTGGGCCTGAGCAAGTATTTTTGCATTGGCTGATAAATCTAAGCCATGACAAAGTTCGGCATTCGTGTCAAAAAAAGCTCGTATTTCTCCACCAACATTCCCCTTAACAATGCCTTCTTTGAATCCGGTACTGGCGTTAAGCGAGAAGATTTCACCGGATGCAGCAAGTTTTACCATTGTTGGCTCCTCTTTATTATTAATCAATTGCTGATGCTTTTTTACGGGATATGCGCTACAGAGTAGTAGTCTTTTTGTTAGTGTATTTCTTGGAACTGCAATAAGTCAATTTTTATAAGCAAGGAGAGAAAGAAGATTTAAGAGGTGAAAGTGCGTAAAGAGGGGCGTGGTAGTTATTGAGGAAATGGGTGATAAAGAAAGCGCAGGTCGAGATTTATGCAGCAAATTGAAATAAGGTTATTAACTTTTCCTCTCCCCCTTCTGCATCCCCTCCCCACAAGACCCACAAACCACCCCCCCACTCTTATGACACATACCAGTCAACCCATGCGGCGATTTCCGCTGCCGTCGTTTACTAAAATTAATAATCAAAGCAGCAACAAGAATAACGATAAAACTAATCCCGGCAGTAAGCAAGAAGATCTTCATCATCCCCCGAAGTCATCCATATAAATACTGTCCTCTTCGACCCCAAGCTCGGTCAGCGTCGTAATCAGGGACTGAGTCATAACCGGTGGGCCGCAGGTATAGTATTGAATATCCTCGGGAGCCTCGTGATCCTTGAGGTACTCTTGGTACAGGACATTATGGACATGTCCCACCGATCCGGTCCAGTTATCCTCTTCCTTGGGTCGGGAAAGGCAGAGATGAAAGGTGAAATTAGGATACTTATCTGAAAGTTCGGTAAAGTCCTTAAAATAAGGAACCTCCAGCAGGGTACGGCTGCCGTACCAGTAGGATATCTTGCGGCTGGAATGCCGTCCCTTCATCAATTCCAGGATCTGGCTGCGCAGAGGAGCCATGCCCGCCCCGGCACCCACGTAGATCATTTCCTGCTGCCCTTCATGGATATAAAAATCCCCGTAAGGGCCGGAGATAGTGACGTCATCGCCCGTTTTCAGATTAAAGATATAGGACGAGGCCTTGCCCGGAGGCAGGGGGAGCTTGCAGCCCTGGGGCGGACAGGCAATCTTAATATCCAGCTTGATCAACCCTTTTTCCCCTGGATAATTGGCCATAGAATAGGCCCTGGTGATGGGCATGGTCAGGTTGGATTTATACTGGAAGAGGCGGAATTTACTCCAGTCAGCCAAGAATTTTTTATTAATATCAAAGCTCCGAAAAGAAAGGGCATGGGGCGGGATATCAACCTGGATAAAGCCGCCCGGCTGAAAATCCATCTCCTCTCCCTCGGGCAGCTTGAGCACCAATTCCTTGATAAAGGTGGCGATGTTCTCGTTGGAGACCACAGTGCATTGCCATTTCCGGGTCTCCAGCATCTCCGGGGGTACTTCGATATTCATGTCCCGCTTGACTTGGACCTGACAGGCCAGCCGCATACCCTGTTTGGCCTCCCGCCTGGAGATATAGCCCCGCTCGGTGGGCAGGATGCTGCCCCCGCCTTCCTTGACCGTGACCCTGCATTGCCCGCAGCTGCCGCCGCCGCCGCAGGCCGAGGAGATAAAGATCTCTTCATTGGCTAGGGTGGTGAGTAGGCGACCGCCGGGTTTGACTTGGAGATCTTTTATGTTATTGATCTTAATGGTGACTTCCCCGCCCGGCTGGAGCCTTTTTTTCGCCAGTACAATCAGGGTGACCAGCAGAAACTGAAGAGCGAGAAAGGTAAGAACAGCGGCGATAATTTCCAGCATGTCGTGATCTTCCTAAAATGAAATTCCGGCTAGGCCCATAAAGGCCAGGGCCATCAGACCGGCAGTGATAAAGGTCAGGCCGAGGCCCCGTAAGCCGGCAGGCGGATCAGCATATTCCAGCTTTTCCCGAATCCCGGCCAGGGCAACCACGGCCAGCAGAAAACCGCCGCCGGATCCGATGCCGTAGAACACGCTTTCCCCGAAGGTGTATTCCCGTTCCACCATAAAGAGGGTGCCTCCCAGAATGGCGCAGTTGACCGTGAGCAGGGGCAGGAAAATGCCCAAGGTGTTGTAGAGGGCCGGAAGGAAGCGATCAAGGACCATTTCCAGGATCTGGACCACAGCGGCGATAACCCCGATGTAGATCAGCAGGCCGAGAAAGGTCAGATCCAGACCGGGAAAACCGGCCCAGGACAGGGCATCTGGCTTGAGCAGGTGATGATAGATCAGGTTGTTGATGGGAACAGTGATGACCTGAATGAGCAGAACCGCACAACCCAGACCGGCAGCGGCATTGATCTGCTTGGAGATCGCCAGAAAGGTACACATCCCCAAAAAAAAGGAGAGCACCATGTTCTCCATAAACAGGGAGGTGAACAGTATTTCAAAATAATGGAGCATTAATCCCTCTCCTGTTGGCTGGGATACACCGTGCGTAAGGCCCAAATAACCAGGGCGATGAGGAAAAAGGCCCCGGCAGGCAGGAGCATTAGGCCGTTGCTCTGATACCAGCCCCCGTCGGTGACCAGGGGCAGAACCTCATGGCCGAAGACGGTGCCGCTGCCCAGCAGCTCCCGGAAAAAAGACACGGTCATCAGGATAAAGCCGTAGCCCATCCCGTTACCCAAGCCGTCGATAAAGGATTTACCCGGCGTGTGGCTCATGGCAAAGCCTTCGGCCCGGCCCATAACAATACAGTTGGTGATGATCAGGCCCACATAGACCGAGAGCTGTTTGGCCAGATCATAGAAAAAGGCCTTGAGGATCTGGTCCACCAGGATAACCAGGGTCGCGATCACCGTGATTTGGATGCCGATCCGCACGGTATTGGGGATCTGGTGGCGGATCAGGCTGATGATCAGGCTGGAAAAGGCCACCACCAGGGACAGGCAGACCGACATGACCAGGGCAGTGGCCATATTGCCGGTGACAGCCAAGGCCGAGCAGATCCCCAGTACCAACAGGGCTATGGGGTTGCGTTGGAAAAATGGGTTGAGGAGCAGTTCTTTTTTTTGTTCAGGCATCGTTGTTGATCCCTTCTTTTTTAATATCTTACCCGTTGTGCCGGGTATCGTAGGGGCGACCGGCGGTCGCCCTTGTATATCGGGCGTTGTAGGGGCAAATCCCTGTGTTTGCCGTGAACGTTCTGTGTGGTATATAAACGGGCAGGCACAGGGGCCTGCCCCTACAATAATAACGACACCACCATGCCCCAACGGGGCTATATCTAACCAGCCCAGGGTACCACCCTGGGTATATAAGGCACAAAACGCATCCGGGTTGGTTGCTCGGGGTGTTACCCCGAGCTGGATAAATATAACCCCTTTGGGGTACGTGGCCCTCATTGACCTGTCGTAGGGGCGACCGGCGGTCGCACTTGTATATCGGGCACCGTAGGGTTAAATCCCTGTGTTTGCCCTGAACGTTCTGTGTGGTATATAAACGGGCAGGCACAGGGACCTGCCCCTACATTTTGACAGATTCCTTATAGCGTTGCAAAAAGGGACCAAAACCATATTCGCCGAACCAAAAGG
>Ga0316189_10006985_pt1 | contig 10723 bp, 12 predicted proteins | sample LowCovwburrow_MG_FD_204930 | JGI IMG/M metagenome (GOLD analysis project Ga0316189, IMG submission 204930) | Coastal sediment microbial communities from Maine, United States - Lowes Cove worm burrow | ecosystem: Environmental > Aquatic > Marine > Coastal > Sediment | place: USA: Maine... | reverse complement strand
CTGCTGTCGATGATGTTGCCGCTGATGCATCACGGCATGCTGATCACCGGCCTGCCGTATACGGAACCGGATCTGGCACAGACCCAGGAAGGCGGCACACCTTACGGTCCTTCACATGTTGCCGGGCTGGACAGCAAACTGCCGCTGAGCCCGGCCGAGAAGAACCTCTGTCAGGCACTTGGACGACGGCTGGCGAAAATTTCCCTGGCACTGGACAAAGCGTGAAGATTCCCGCGGCACGCCTGATCTCGCTTGCCAGCTACCTCGGACTGATCGCCTGGGTGATGGCCTGGATAATCCTGCTTGGCGATGTTGCGCGCGAGCACATATCCGTGTGGTTGCTGCTGTTCGTCAGCCCCTTGCTGCTGCCATTGCGCGGCGTACTCGCTGGGCGCGACAAGGCATTGATCTGGGGCACGCTGGTCGCCCTGCTGTATACGGTGCATGGCGGCGTGGTGGCATGGTCGGAGCCCGATGAGCGCTGGCTGGGCCTGATCGAGGCCGGATTGAGCCTGATCTACCTGGTCAGCGCCAGCTATTTCATCCGCTGGCGGGCGATCGCCAACACTGAGCAATGACCCAGCAACTGCCGCTGTCCCTGGGGTTGCGACACGTCCCCAGTCTCGATGACTTCATCGTCGGCCACAACCAGGTGGTCATCGACGCATTCCAGCGCTCCCTCGCGGGGAACGGCGAATCGATCCTGTTCCTTTTCGGACCTGCTGGCTGCGGACGCAGCCACCTGTTGCTGGGGCAATGTGCAGAGGCCGAAAAACATGCGCTGCGCTGTGCCTATCTTGCGCTGGGCGAACGCAGCACGCTTGCACCCGAGATGCTCGAAGGCCTGGAGAACGTGGATCTGATCGCGATGGATGACATCCACTTGATCGCGGCCGACAGCGCCTGGGAGGAGGCCCTGTTTGCCCTGTTCAACCGCTGCCGGGATCTTGGCACCCGCATGCTGTTCAGCGCTGACTGTGGACCAGCCGCACTGCCGTTGCATCTGCCGGATCTGCGTAGTCGCCTGGCCTGGGGCCTGACCTTATCCCTGCAGCCCCTGGACGACAGCGGGCGCCTGGAATTGCTGCAATCCCTGGCAGCGCGTCGCGCACTGAAACTGCCGGAGGATGTTGCCCGTTACCTGCTTGAGCGCATGCCACGCCATCCCAGCGACCTGGTGGATACCATGGCCAGGTTGGATCAGGCGTCGCTTGCGGAAAAGCGTCGCCTGACCATCCCTTTCGTGCGCGACGTCCTGCAGCTCGGTTGAACGGGCGGGGTCAGAGTGTGCCGGCGTAGATGGGGCCCTTGCCGGCGGCGGCCCGACGGACCAGATTTGCCATGCCCTGTGGCCGCAGATCTATCTTATCCAGGCGTTGCAGGCTGACCCACTCGACCCCGATCTGATTCTTGTCGGGTTTGCTGCCCTGGCGCGGCCTGTAATTCTTGGGTAAACGGCAGTAAAAAATGAACTCCACCTGCTGACGGTAGCTGACCGCCTTGGCATCCAGCGGCTTGAACGCATTTGCGACATGCGCCAATCCGAGGATATCTACCTTGGCCGCGATCTCCTCGCGGCACTCACGCAGCACACATTCATGCAGTGTCTCACCGCGGTCCTGGCCGCCCCCTGGCATGGCATAGCGCTGCTGACCGTTGCGACTGGATTTTCGCAACAGAAGTACCTGATCTTTATGCACGATAAGGGCACGGACAGAGTTGCGAATGGGCAGGATGACGGATCCAGCCGGCGGCTGATACTGCGCAGCATTTTTCATGCCCGAATGATACCCGAAGCCGGTGCGGCTTTCTGCCACGGGCCGTCAATGATTTGTGATCACCGTCAGGAATTCTGCGGATTCCATCGCAGCTTCAGGTCTGCTCGCATGGTGCTGCGCCCTTGGCGGCCAGCACCTGCGGACACGGGCCATCCGGGTCCCAACAATCAACCCTGGAAAGGGGCCAACCTCACAATTCCATCAAACCGGCGGATCGGCATGAATCCACCGATGCCGCATCAGCGTTGCCTGTGTCAGTCGTGATCATGCGCGCCGCTGACTCTGGCCCTACGGCCCCATTCGCGCACATAGCCGGCACCACTCAACAGCATGGTCAGCATGACTGCCCAGATGAGCACCTGCAGCATCCACTCGGGGACCCCGCCGAAACCCAATCGCAGCACACCGACCGCAGCAAGTGCAATCTGCAGGAAGGTGTTCAACTTGCTCACCAGGCTGGGTTCCGGTTGAACGGTCTCGATGCGAAAATTGTAGATGGTGGCACCAATCACAATGATCAGATCCCTTGCCAATACCGCCAAAACCAGCCACCAGGGAAAGATGCCCAACCACCACAGGCAAACGAAGGTGGAAACCAGCAGGAACTTGTCAGCCAGCGCATCGAGGATGCCACCGAGGCGCGAACTCCAGCCAAACCGCTTGGCGAGAAATCCATCCAGTCCATCCGAGGCGCCGGCAATCAGGAACAGCCAGATCGCGACATCGGGCCGACCATTCAGCAGACTCCATACGACCGGCGCAACCAGAATGACTCGCACCACACTGATCAGGTTCGGCAGATGGCGCAGATATGACTTCATCAGGTGCAGTGTTCCGGAATAACGGGCTCAGTTTAACAGTCGATAATACAGCTCGGCCTCTGGCTCGATGGCTGAAGCACGGTGATCGGACGCGCCAGTGCCGGCCTGTGCCGCCAGCGGTACCGGGCGGGTGGGCGGTGGCTCTGAGAAAACCTGGCCGCCCGCCTCCAGGGCATGCTCCAGATCCTGCTCACTACCGCGCAACTGCAGTTCAAACCAGAAGTTATGGTGATCGACGCGGCGCAAAGCAACCTGCCTGACGGGTTCCAAAGCATCCAGCAGTGCCACCAGGCGACCGTAGGCCGCCAGATCGTAGACATCCGAAAAGCGCACCAGGGTTCCGGCGCTGCCACCCGCACCCGGGACGGGGGCATAACGCGCCGCGAGCAGATTCTGCGCCTGGTCGATCGCGAACGCCAAGGCCTCGTCCATACCCAGCGCGGGACTCTGGAAACTGTGACTGCCATCCCTGCCGATGAGCGACCAGGCCCCGCGCCATTTTTTGCCGCCTTGTGCGGTCATGCGACCGGCCAATATCGATTGATGGGGATATCGCGCCGAGGCCAGCTGGATACCAGGCTGATAGTCGGACCACAGATCAGCAGTCGTCAGCGTGCCCTGGTCTTCCAGATCCATCAGTGGCAGCTGCAGCGGCATCCCACGTTGTTGCGCCCGGGCCAGGGCGGCGGCCCGTGCTTGCGGCTCGCTTTCGAGGTTCAGCAGCGTCCGCTTGCCTGCCCGCTCGGTCGCCACCCATAACAGAACCCTTGGCCGCTGCGCCCAGACAGGCAGATTCCGCTCGCGCATCATGCGTTCGATCACCGGCTGGTCAAAACGCGCCCAGAGATAGCGAATCACCGCACCATCGCGTTCCTCGCTACGGTAGCGGTATTGCTGCACCAGGGAAGGCGCCGAGCCGAGCAGGTCGCGCGCTGCCGGCTGTCCGGCAATCCCGGTATTTCCGCTGACACGCACCAGCACGCTTGCGAGCAGCTCCGACAGGGCCGCATTGCGCGTTTCATTGCCTTCATCTGTCACCCGGGTCTCTGCCGCGTACAGATCAGCAGCCTCCTCCGCCAGCGCCGCAAACGCAGACAGTGCCAACACCAGACCCACAATCAATGCCATGCTTCTCGTTTTCATGCGCCGAAGTTTAACCCGCATGCACCCCAAAGGAAGCGGGATTTGTGACAGAACGGGCGCACAGCCCATCTCACCGACCGCCCGGAGGTGTTCCGAAGCACACCCTGCGAACGATCATTACGGCAAGCCCACACAAAACACCGCCCAGCTTTCCTTGGAGCAATCTGCAGGCTGAGGCTAAAATGAGCGTTTTGCAGTCCCTGCCGCGGAGCCAGCCTTGAGCGATCAACCCCCCACTACCGAATCAGGTGCCCTCAGTTACGCCCAGGCGGGGGTAGACATCGAGGCCGGCAACACCCTGGTCGAGCGCATCAAACCGATCGTGAAAGGTACTTTCCGCCCGGGTGTCATGGCCGGCCTGGGTGGTTTTGGCGCCCTCTTCGAGCTTCCCCTGGATCGCTATCGGGAGCCGGTTCTGGTATCCGGTACCGACGGCGTCGGTACCAAGCTCAAGCTGGCGGTGCAGCTGGCACGGCATGACTCGATCGGGATAGATCTGGTCGCGATGTGCGTGAATGACATCATCGTGGCAGGCGCCGAACCGCTGTTTTTTCTCGACTATTACGCCACCGGCAAGCTTGACCTGGATGTTGCGACCGATGTGGTCAAAGGCATCGCCCGTGGCTGCCAGCTGGCTGGCTGTGCGCTCACCGGCGGCGAGACGGCGGAGATGCCGGGCATGTACTCGGAGGGCGATTACGACCTCGCCGGCTTCGCAGTGGGGATCGTGGAAAAATCGCGTATCCTGCAACCGGATCAGGTGCAGGTCGGCGACGTACTGCTGGGACTCGCCTCCTCCGGGCCGCATTCCAACGGCTACTCACTGATTCGCAAGGTGCTGGAAGTCAGCAATGCCCCGCTCGCCGAGCCTTTGGGGGACAAGAATCTCGGAGACGCACTGATCGCACCGACACGGATCTACGTCAAATCACTGCTTGCCGTGCTCGAGCAGACCGAAGTTCATGCCCTGGCCCATATCACCGGTGGCGGTCTGACCGAGAATCTGCCGCGTGTCCTGCCCAAAAACAGCTGTGCGCAGATAGATCGCGGCAGCTGGCAGCTGCCGGCGGTGTTCGAGTGGCTGCAGTCCGTCGGCAATATTGCGGATTCCGAGATGCTGCGGACCTTCAACTGCGGTATCGGGATGGTGGTCTGCGTGCCGGCTGCGACAGCAGAGACGGCCACGTCGCTTCTGCGGGCGCAGGGTGAGACGGTCTATCGAATCGGTGAGATCGCCGACTGTGAATGTGAAGCGCCCTGCGTTCGCTACACATGAGTTCGACACAAGCCGAACTGCCTGTTGTTGTGCTGATCTCGGGCAGCGGCAGTAACCTGCAGGCGCTCATCGACTCGGCAAGGGATGGCCAGCCGTTCAGGATCTGCGGTGTTATCAGCAACCGGCCGGGAGTGCCCGGCCTGCAGCGCGCCGAAACAGCCGGCATCCCCACGCAGGTGATCGACCATACCGCCTTTCCCGACCGCGACAGCTTTGATGCCGCGCTGGGTGATGCCATCGAGGCGTATCGACCGCTGCTGGTCGTGCTCGCCGGCTTCATGCGCATCCTCACCAGCGACTTCGTGAACCGTTTCGCAGGACGCATGCTAAACATCCATCCCTCGCTCCTGCCGGCCTACCAGGGGCTGCACACACATCGCCGGGCATTGCAGGACCGGGTGAACGAACATGGTGCCAGCGTGCACTTTGTGACCAGTGAGCTCGATGGTGGCCCGGTGATTGCCCAGGCCAGAGTCGAGGTTCGCAGCGGCGATACCGAGTCAGAACTGGCTGCCCGGGTGCTGCAGCGTGAGCATCGATTGTTACCACAGGTGGTCAGCTGGTTTGCACAGGGGAAGCTGCGCCTGCACGACGACCGGGTCTGGTTCGAGGACTCGCCTTTGCAGGCACCGATCCAATGCTGAAGCGGGTCCTGCGCAGTGGACCGGTATTGCTAGCGCTGCTGCTGTCCGCCTGCAGCCAGCACCCGACACCTGTCGAACCCATCGGCGTCGAAGCCACCTACCGATTGCTGTTTAACGACGCGTTGGTCGGCAATGCGCTGTTCATACTGCAGATTGAGCATGACGGCAGCTACCGTATCGATGCCTTCACCACACCGGCAGGCCAGATGCAGCGGGCCGACGGTCATGAAGTACTCGAAAGCAGTCGGGGGCGAATCGATTCCGAAGGGGTCCGGCCGCAGCATTTTGAGCACAGCGTCATGACAAACGAGCAGACCGAAGTAAGCAAACTGGTTTTCGACTGGGACAAGCGGGTACTGCGCATCGACGGCAAAAAGAGCAAACATGCAGCCGCGCTGCCGCCCGGCACCCAGGACCACCTGAGCTACCTGCTGACCGCCCGGCAACTTGCACTACAGGGGAAAGGTTCGGTAAAGCTGCAGATCGCTTCGGCAGACGCCAACGAGCATACCCAGCTGCAGGTGGTCGGACAGGAAGCGATCGATGTGCCACTCGGGCACCATGATACGCTCGCAATCCGCCGTCTCACCTCGCTGCCCAACGAGATCAGGGCACTGTGGTTTGACACCGGACTCAGCCCATTGCCGCTGCGCGTGGTACATGGATGGGCGGGTAACACGGTGGACATGCAGCTGGAAAGCCTCAGCCAGCTTCCGGTCCGTCCTCACTGATCCGACTGGCCACCGGACCACTCTGCCCCCGGTATTTGGCATCCTCGCGCTTGGTATAGGGACGCTGTGCCGGACCGGTGAGGGTCTCAAAACTCATCGCACCAATCGCCATACCGGGACGCAATGCCAACGGCAGCTTCCCAGAGTTGAAGAACTCGAGCACGATGTTGCCACTCCAGCCCGGGTCGATCCGGTGCGCCGTTACATGCACCATCAGTCCCAACCTGGCGAGACTCGAACGGCCATCCAGCCAGCCGACCAGGTTGTCCGGGAGGGTAATGGATTCCAGTGTGATACCCAGGGCCAGTTCACCAGGGTGCAGCACAAAGGTGCCATCCCCGTCGATGTAGACCTCGTCGCTCATCACCTTCTCGACCGCCTGGTCGACCAGTTCACGCGACCCCGACAGATCGATATAGGGGATGGTGTGCGAACTGAACACCCGAAACCGGTGTCCCAGACGCAAGTCAATACTGACGCCGCTGATCACCTGATCATCCGGACGCGGTTCGATCCGAATATGGTTCTGATTGAGTGCAGCGATGATGTCGCTGTCGCAAAGTCTCATTGTTCGAGGGCCTCCCCGCGGGCATCGCGCTCGCGCAGTCTACACCACACGGCCGACCGGTGAGTCAGGGCACCAGCGCGCCCTTTTGTGCCGTAGCTTACAGACCGAGCCTGGCAGCAACGAAATCGGCATCCTTGTCGCCGCGTCCGGAAAGATTGATCAGGATCGTCTGGTCCTTGCCCATCTTCGGTGCCTCGCGCATCGCGTAGGCGACTGCATGAGCAGATTCCAGTGCCGGAATGATCCCTTCCATACGTGACAGGGTCATGAAGGCATCCAGACATTCGTCGTCCGTGGCGGTGGTGTATTCAACCCGGTGTATGTCCTTCAGAAAACAGTGTTGAGGCCCGACCCCCGGATAGTCCAGCCCCGATGCGATGGAGTAAACCGGCAGCGGATTGCCCTGCTCGTCCTGCAGGTTGTAACACTTGAAACCATGCAGCGCGCCCGGTGTGCCCAGCGTAAGGGTCGCCGCATGGTCCGGCGTATCGAGCCCGCGTCCGGCAGGCTCGACACCCACCAGCTGTACATCCTCATCATCGAGAAAGGCGGTGAACACCCCCATCGCGTTCGAGCCACCCCCGACACAAGCCGCGATCTGCGTCGGCAAACGACCTTCACGTTCCAGAAACTGTTCGCGCGCCTCTTCGCCGACGATCTGCTGGAAGTCGCGCACCATCATCGGGAAGGGGTGCGGCCCAACCACCGAGCCAATCGCATAGATACTGCCGACTGGGTCCTTGAGATATTCCTCAAAGGCCGAGTCAACCGCGTCCTTGAGGGTGGCGGTACCGCGGGTCACCGGCACCAGACCACAGCCCAGGATTTTCATCTTGGTCACGTTGGGATGTTCTTTTTCAATGTCCACCTGTCCCATGTGGATCTCACAGGGAATGCCCACCAGGGCGCAGGCGGTCGCCAGCGCGACACCGTGCTGACCGGCACCGGTCTCGGCCAGCACCTTCTTCTTGCCCATATGCTTGGCGAGCAACGCCTCGCCAATGCAGTGATTGATCTTGTGCGCGCCGGTGTGGTTGAGGTCTTCACGCTTGAAATAGATCCGTGCCCCACCCAGTTTTTCTGACAGCCGCCGTGCATAAAACAGCGGACTGGGACGACCGATATAGTGCATCTGCAGGTCACGCAGCTCTTCCTGGAACGCCGGGGTCTGGCGTACTTCCAGGTAGGCGGCAGTGATCTCATCCATCACGGCCTTGAGTTGCGGTGGAATAACCTGGCCACCGTAATCGCCGAAATAACCATCCTTGTCGGGCATTGGGGTTGAAGGCATTTTCATAGTCGTCACACTATCATCGTCAGAAATAAGAACAGCTGCGTAACATACCGCTTTCGCCACGGTCGGAGGTTTGACCTAAAGCAGGCAGCGATCATTCTGCGCGGTTTTTGTTTGACGGCAAACCCTGCCCACGCGAAACCATGTGGCCCCTTGTTACAATGCGAATGCCCGAATCACATTCCGCCACTGGAGCCCCGGAATGACCACACTCTCGCTGGCCGCCTTTGCCGGTGCCATGTTTCTGCTGGCAATCACTCCCGGTCCCGGCGTCTTTGCCACGGTCGCCAGGGCCCTGGCTTCGGGTTTCGCACATGCTGCGGTACTTGTCCTTGGGATCGTGATAGGCGACCTGATCTTTCTGCTTCTGGCGATCTACGGACTGGCCGCAGTCGCCGGTCTTCTGGGCGGATTCTTCACCCTGGTCAAGCTGGGCGGCGCAGCCTATCTGATCTGGCTGGGGCTCAGGTTGTGGCGCAGTGATACCACCGCAACCTCCACGACAGCCATTGTGGAGACCTCCTGGATGGCCAACCTGATCAGCGGCCTGGTGATCACCCTGGGTAACCCCAAGGTGATCCTGTTCTACCTCGGTTTTGTACCCGCCTTCGTCGATCTGGCGACCCTGCAGACAGCCGATGTGGTCATGATCGCTGCAGTTGTCTCGCTGGTACTCGGAGCGACCATGCTGGGTTATGCCTATGCGGCCTCCCGCTCCCGCCAGCTGTTTCGCAGTGCAAAGGCAAAGCGGCTGCTCAACCGCACATCGGGCGGTGTCATGATCGCCACCGGGACGATACTGGCCGCACGATCCTGAAGGATCCGCTTAAACGGCATCTTCGTCCGCGATGGCCTGTGCCTCGGAATGGGTGAGATGCGGATGATTGCGCAACACATAGCCCGCGTTGTGTACCTGGAGCACCGCATTGTGCAGATTCACCCGCAACGTCGAGTTGGGTGAAACCAGATATTCCGCCAGCGCATGCAACGGCACCTCCACGTGGTGTTCACGGATAGCTACCGGCATCTGCAGACGCTCAGCGATATTCAGAAAGGGGTCCAGTGGTGAGACACCGGCGGCATCATCTGTCTGCAGATGCGTCCTCTGAGCAGGTACGTCTTTCCTGGACACCGAATCCAGACGCTCGCGATACGAAGCCACCCATGCCGCTTGCACCCCCCTGTCACCCTGCACGACGGCAGACACCATGGCCACCAGGGTCACGCCCGCCTCCCGGTCAGGATGGCAGGACAGCACGGCAGCCATCAGATCGCGCTGCTCCGTACTGAGCCTGGCGGCTCTGTATCCACTCATTGCAAAGCTGCTGTCCTGCGAGAGGTTGCGCAGGAAGGCCTCAGTTGCGCAGAAATAGCGCGAGGTATAGTGAAAAAGCTCCTCGGCAAAACCGCCCCAGCCGGGATGGAAAGGCGGATACAGATGCCCGCCGATGTTCTTCACCCCTGTCACGATGCCAATCTCCGTCAGGCAGCAGACCCGCGTATCAGCTGGCGGGCCCGGCCGCGTTTATCGCCTCGGGTAGCTCGTCGGCGTAGGCCTTGAAGTTATCATGGAACATCGCCGCAAGCTTGGCGGCCTGGGCATCATAGGCCGTTGGATCGCTCCAGCTTTCGCGCGGTTTCAACAGGCCATCGGGCACGCCCGGACAGGCCTCCGGCACCTCGACACCGAACACCGGGTCACGCCAGGTGGCCACATCATCGAGATTGCCATCCAGGGCAGCATTCACCATTGCGCGCGTGTACGGGATGGCGACCCGCTCACCGTCACCGACAGGGCCGCCCGTCCAGCCGGTATTGATCAACCAGACCCTGGCTCTGTGTTCCCGGATGCGCTCTCCGAGCAACTCGGCATAGCGACGCGGGTGCAGCGGCATGAAGGGCGCACCGTAGCAGGCACTGAACACCGGTGTCGGCTCGGTCACGCCCTTTTCGGTACCGGCAACCCGGGCGGTATAGCCGGAGATGAAGTGATACATGGCCTGTTCAGGGGTAAGGCGTGAGATCGGCGGCATCACCCCAAAGGCATCGCAGGTAAGGAAGATGATGTTTTCCGGATGCCCACCGACGCCTGCGAGCGTCGCATTCGGAATCGCGCTGATATGGTAGGCCCCGCGGGTATTCTCGGTCAGCGAACCGTCATCCAGATCCAGCTTGCGATCCCTGGCATCCATGGTGACATTTTCCAGCACGGTACCAAAGCGCTGGGTGGTCGCATGGATCTCCGGTTCATTCTCGGCCGACAGCTTGATCATCTTTGCGTAGCAGCCACCCTCGAAGTTGAAGATACCGTTGTCGCTCCAACCATGCTCATCGTCACCGATCAGGGTCCTGGTCTGGTCCGCCGACAGGGTCGTTTTGCCGGTACCGCTGAGTCCGAAGAACAGCGCCGACTTGCCATCGCTGCTGATATTTGCCGAACAATGCATGGGAAGCACGTTCCTGCCCGG
>Ga0316189_10006983_pt1 | contig 10725 bp, 11 predicted proteins | sample LowCovwburrow_MG_FD_204930 | JGI IMG/M metagenome (GOLD analysis project Ga0316189, IMG submission 204930) | Coastal sediment microbial communities from Maine, United States - Lowes Cove worm burrow | ecosystem: Environmental > Aquatic > Marine > Coastal > Sediment | place: USA: Maine... | reverse complement strand
CCACACGCTGTAAAGACATCCCTGTACGCTCGAGCTCGGCGTCCTGCCTCGCACGGTGGCAAACGTCGCTACCAATCCACCGCCTTCTAGGGTAGTGAGAGGTTCAATTCTGGCCAATACCTCCATGGCGATGGCTTCTTATATTGCGCCAGCGGAGCTATAATGCGCGGTTCTGAGCCACCGCGCGGTTCACCCAATATTGGAGCTAAATATGATCTACTCAGGCAAGGCGCTAAGCGTCGATGTATTGCCTTCTGGCATCGCTAACCTGGTGTTCGACCTCGAAGGCTCATCGGTAAATAAATTCGATCAAGATACTCTGCAAGAGTTGCAGGAGGCAGTAGCCGCGCTGCAAAAAGCCGATGTATCGGGTCTAGTGTTATCAAGTGCGAAGACTACTTTTATAGTTGGCGCCGACATTACCGAATTCACTTCGAAATTTGCCGAAGGCGAGCAGCAGGTGCACGCATGGCTTGTCGAGGTGAATAAAATATTCTCTGACTTGGAAGATCTGCCTTTCCCCACCGTTGCGGCAATTAATGGCATCGCGTTGGGCGGGGGTTTCGAATTGGCAATATCGGCAGACTACCGTGTTGCGACAGAATCAGCACTCGTAGGCTTCCCCGAAGTTAAGCTAGGCATACTGCCTGGCTTTGGCGGCACCGTCAGATTACCACGACTGATCGGAGCGGATAATGCTAATCAATGGATTAGTAGCGGGTCGCACATTAAGGCGAAGCAGGCCTTCTCGGAAGGCGCACTCGATGCGATAGTTGATGAAGGTGTGCTGCTAGAGGCGGCCGAGAAAATTATCCAGCAATGCAATGATGGAAAATTTGACTACAAAAAAATTCGTGCGCAGAAGATGTCCCCGCTCACACTCTCGCCGATAGAATTGAATGTCGCATTTGAGACAGCCAAGGGTATGGTTGCCGCAGCGGCTGGGCCAAATTACCCGGCTCCGATAACTGCGGTAATGGCGATGCAAGAAGCTGCGGTCATGGACCGTGCCGGTGCCTTAGAGGTTGAGCACAGGGGCTTTATTAAGCTGGCGGCAACCGAAGTAGCGGCGAATCTTGTACAAATGTTTCTTAACGATCAGTTCCTCGGGGGATTGGCGAAGAAGCAGCAGGCTGCGGCGAACGCAATTTCGAAGGCTGCAGTGCTGGGCGCTGGAATTATGGGTGGTGGTATCGCCTATCAATCTGCGCTGAAAGGCACGCCTATTATCATGAAGGACATAGCCCAAGAGGGTATCGATCTGGGCATGGCGGAAGTGCGGAAGCAATTAGACAAGCAGGTGGCGAAGGGCCGCATGGACGGTAATAAGATGTTTGGCATTCTTTCAAGCATCGAGCCAACGTTGAGCTATGACAGTATCGATCAGGCGGATATCGTCGTTGAGGCTGTGATTGAGAATCCCAAGATCAAAAAATCTGTACTAGCGGAGCTGGAATCTCTAGTTCGAGAAGACGCGATCATCGCGACCAACACCTCAACTATTTCGGTAGATGACTTAGCCACTGTATTGAAGCGTCCGGAAAATTTCTGTGGCATGCATTTTTTCAATCCAGTACCTGTCATGCCTCTGGTGGAAGTGATCCGCGGAGAGAAAAGCAGCGATGAGACGATAGCGACTACGGTAGCTTATGCGAAGAAGATGGGAAAAGTGCCCATCGTTGTTAATAATTGTCCGGGCTTCTTGGTTAATCGCATCCTATTTCCGTACTTTGGTGCGTTCTCCAAGTTGCTAAGCGATGGGGCTAATTACGGACAGGTCGATAAGGCTATGGAGCGATTCGGCTGGCCGATGGGGCCTGCTTATCTATTGGATGTTGTCGGTCTGGATACGGCGGTTCATGCGCAGGCTGTCATGGCTGCAGGGTTTGATCGTATGAAGTTGGATATAGACACAGTGATAGAAAAGCTATTCGAGCAGAAAGATCTTGGGCAGAAATCGGGCAGTGGTTTCTATACCTACGAGCAGGATAAGCGAGGTAGGCCGAAGAAGCTTCCGAACCCTGCAACGGAACAGCTAGCAGCTTCGATGGCGTCTGCAAGCAAAGAATTTGAAGACGAGGAAATCGTGCAGCGATTGATGGTTGCCATGTGTATGGAAACCATTCGTTGCCTAGAAGATGGCATCGTTAGTACAGCTATCGAGGCGGATATGGGCTTGGTTCTCGGCATTGGTTTTCCACCGTTTCGTGGTGGAGCACTGCGCTATGTCGATAGCCTTGGCCTGAGTCAATTTTGTGATATCGCTGATAAATACGCAGATCTGGGTGAGCTCTATCACCCTACGGCGAAGCTGCGTGATATGGCCTCGGCGAATAAAAAATTCTATAGCTAGTGGCTCTACAAGCAGCCGAAAAATTTTGGGCATCAGCTAATTATTGAACAAGCATGCCTTATACAAATTGTTAGGAGATAACATGAAGTTAAATGCCAGAGACGCTGTAATCGTAGATGGAATACGAACACCAATGGCTAGATCCAAGGGCGGCGCATATCGTAATGTGCGTGCGGAGGAATTGTCGGCGCGACTAATCAATGCGCTCTTCGAGAGAAACGCGGGAGTTTCGCCAGAGGAGGTTGAGGATGTGATCTGGGGTTGTGTCAATCAAACTTTGGAACAGGGGTGGAATATAGCGAGAAATGCAGCGCTAATTTCCATCCTGCCACACTCTACTTGTGCGCAGACCGTAAATAGGCTCTGTGGATCCTCCATGTCGGCACTACATACAGCCGCAACAGCGATTCAGAGTAATAACGGTGATCAGTTCATAGTCGGTGGCGTGGAGCATATGGGGCACGTAGGCATGGTGCATGGTGTCGATCCGAACCCTAAGGCCTCGAAACATATAGCTAAAGCGGCCTGGATGATGGGGGTAACGGCGGAGGTGCTATCTAAGATGCACGGTATCAGCCGCGAACAACAAGATGAATTTGCAGTTCGGTCTCATGCGCTTGCGGAGAAGGCACGCATAGGTGGTGGCTTTGCCAATGAGATCGTGGCCATCGAAGGGCACGATACGCAAGGAATAAAGATTTTGCTGGAACACGATGAAACCATTCGGCCAGACACTTCACTAGAAGGGTTGGCGCAGCTGCGGCCAATCTTTGATCCTGCTAATGGCACGGTCACTGCGGGCACGTCATCACAAATATCAGATGGTGCGTCGGCAATGTTGATGATGAGTGCCGAGAAGGCCCAGTCGCTTAACTTGAAGATACGAGCGAAGGTGCGCTCTATGGCCTATGCGGGTGTAGACCCGTCGATTATGGGATACGGTCCAGTTCCAGCTTCACAGAAGGCACTTAAGAAGGCTGGATTGTCTATTGGGGATATCGACTGCGTTGAACTGAATGAGGCGTTTGCCGCGCAATCATTGCCGGTGATTAAAGACTTGCAGCTCACAGATGTGGTTGAGTCGAAGGTGAACTTGAAGGGCGGAGCTATCGCTCTCGGTCACCCCTTGGGATGTTCGGGTACGCGTATCACCACTACCTTGTTAAATAATATGGAAGACACTGACTCTACACTGGGTCTGGCGACCATGTGTATAGGTTTGGGTCAGGGTATCTCTACGATTCTCGAGAGAGTCTAGTTCCTATGTCGAGCGAATCACCCGTAAGAATTATGGATCCTGTTGGTACTGGTGAGTCGGTCGCAATAAAGCCTGGTAGCGGGAAGAATTCTTCGCTAAACCGCTCGCGTAAAAATCTACGGCGGGATGTTGGTCGCGCGATAGCGGACTACAACATGATTGAAGAGGGTGATTTGGTCATGGTCTGTCTTTCTGGCGGGAAAGATTCCTATGCGATGTTAGACATCCTGCTAAGTCTACAGAAGCATGCGCCTATCGATTTCAATCTACATGCCGTAAATCTCGACCAGAAGCAACCAGACTTTCCAGAGCATGTTTTGCCGGCTTATCTAGAAGAACTCCGTGTTGACTACACGATTATCGAGAAAGACACTTACTCTATTGTTACCGACAAGGTTGAAGAGGGGAAAACCTACTGCGGGCTTTGCTCACGGCTGCGCAGGGGGATTCTTTATAATCATGCGCAGGCTATAGGTGCGAACAAGATAGCGCTTGGCCATCACCGCGACGATATTGTAGAGACCCTATTTCTGAATATGTTCTATGGTGGAAAGCTAAAGGCTATGCCACCGAAATTGCTGAGCGATGATAAGAGGAACATCGTTATTAGGCCGTTGGCCTATTGCAAAGAAAAGGAAATCTCTCGCTACGCCGAGCTTAGCAATTTTCCTATCATTCCCTGTAATCTCTGTGGCACACAGGACAACATGCAGCGTCAGGCAATTAAGGGAATGCTGCAGCAATGGGATAAGAGTCATCCAGGGCGTGTTGAGACTATATTTCGCAGTATCGCTAACGTTTCATTATCGCAGTTAGCGGACACGAAGAATTTCCCCTTCGCTGAGTTGCAAACACTTGCTCCAGACTCGGAAGAGCTAAAGGTAGTTGAGCTCATTTAGCCGAAAACTATGAACATTCCTTTTCAAGAGCTAGAAGCTGAAACACTAACAGCGGTTATCGAAGAGTTCATAAGTCGTGAAGGCACCGACTATGGAGTTTATGAAATTACTCTTGAACAGAAAGTGCAGCAGGTAAAGAATCAATTGCAGCGTGGCGAGATTGTGGTTACTTTTGATCCGGAAAGTCAGAGTTGCGATCTACAAGTAGTTGCTAAACCCTAATAGAAGAGATGACCAAGAGCCGTTATGTCCAATTCAAAAGATCAGTTCGAAGAGCAAGGAGTGGATGACGCCTTGGAATTGGACGCCTCAGGCTTGTTCTGTCCGGAGCCGGTAATGCTTTTGCATAATAAGATTCGTGATATTGAAGCAGGTCAGCTATTGAAACTAGTTGCTACTGATCCTTCAACTAGTCGCGATGTGCCGAAGTTTTGTCATTTTCTGGGGCATGAATTGCTCGAGTCGATCGAGAAAGACGGTAGCTTTGCGTATCTAATTCGTAAGGTTGAATCATAGTGGTGTTTGCTGCCCTTCATGGCCCATTTGAAGGGTGCCTGATATGACTGAGCAGAACAGCACCTATTATCTGATAGATGGCTCAATCTACATATTTCAATCGCATTTTTCTCCCTACGTAGAATGCTTCGACGTGGATGGTAACGACCTAAGTGCCGTGTACGGCTTTACCCAATTCCTGCTGCAGTTTCTAAGGCGCGTTAAACCCCAGCGAATTGCTGTTGCGTTAGACGAGAGTCTGTTTAGCGGCTTTCGACACGAACTCTGTTCTAACTACAAGTCTAATAGGGAGCTGCCGGACGAAAATCTAGCAATGCAGCTAAAAGGCTGTAGAGAGGTTTGCTCCATTCTTGGCATGACATCCTATGCCAGCAAGAAGTATGAGGCCGACGATATCATTGGCACGCTGTCAGTCAGAATGTCGGAGCTGCTGGCAGGAGACCCTGTATTGTGTATTGTGTCCAGAGACAAAGACCTCTCGCAGTTGCTCCGAACAGACAAAGACTATATGTGGGATTACAGCGGAAATCGAAAGCGTTACAGAGCTGACATTGAGGAAGAGTTCGGCGTAAGCCCCGAACAATTCGCCGACTACTTAGGTCTGGTGGGCGACTCGGTGGATTGCATAACAGGGGTTCCGGGGGTGGGGCCAGTTAAGGCCAAAGAATTGCTTCGAAACTTTGCAAGTATGGATGGAATCTACGAGAACCTTGCTGCGGTAGCGGATTTGTCGTTGCGCGGAGCCGCAGGTTTGGCGTCAAAGCTAGAGGCTCATCAGGATCAGGCAAGATTGAGTCGCGAGCTAGCGACTATTATTTGCAATGCCAGCGATCGGCATGAGGGCTTTGCGCATGCGGTACCCAGCTCGCTAGAAGTGGCAGATATCGATATTCCTTCATTTGAAAAATTCCTTTCGAGCTACAATTTTTGCAAAAATGATGGCGCCCACCTCCTTTCAGTCGCCGAACGATTTTCAAGCTACTAGCTATGTCGCTACGGACTAAGAATGAGAATTTTTGCGGATAAAAATATTCTTGCAGTGCAGAGCAGTTTTAGCAGCCATGGCGAACTTCATCTATTTGATGGTCGTAGTGTGAGTCAGGCAGAGCTTGTCGATGCAGATGCTCTTCTTGTACGCTCTATTACATCTGTTGATGAGTCTCTGCTGAGGGGAACAAAAATTCGCTTCGTTGGCAGCGCTACAAGTGGTATCGACCATATCGATACAACGTATCTACGTGATACTGGCATTCATTTCGTCGATGCCAAGGGTAGCAATGCGAACGCGGTGGTTGACTACTGCTTTACAGCTTTGGCTTACGCGGCATTGCATAGGAATTTCTCTCTTTCGGGTAGTAAGTTCGGCATTGTTGGTGCCGGTGCTGTTGGTGGTTTGTTCGCAACTAAGCTGGAAGAATTAGGGCTTGAAGTTCGTTGTTGCGATCCATTATTGGCTTTGAGCGGCGAAAGCGAGCGTGAGTATCATTCGTTACAGGCTGTGCTGGATTGCGATGTGGTGTCTCTGCATGTGCCGCTTACGAGCCGTGGCCCGCACCCGACGCGAAGCTTAATAGGCAAGGAAGAACTAGCTACACTGAGAAAAAATGCAATTCTAATAAATGCATGTCGCGGTTGCGTAGTGGATGAATTGGCTCTCAAGCTGCTACTTTTGAAGCGACAAGATATCATGACTGTATTCGACGTCTGGGCGGATGAGCCAACTATAGATTCGTCTCTGGCTCAGTCTGTTGATATCGCGACACCCCATATTGCGGGTTATAGTATGGAGGCAAAGTCAAACGCGACCAGGGTTCTTGTCCAAGCCTTCGAAGAGTATTTTAAGCTAGGTGCTGCCAGAGAGGCAGTGGCCGGAGGTGAGAATCCCGTGGTTGTCGCAGCAGACAATGTGCCCGTAGATTTAGCTGAGTGGAGCACTTTGCTAGCAACGTTTCCCTTAGGCGAGCTCAGCGAGCAGTTTAAGCAGGCGTTGGAAGCTGGGGCAGGAGGCGAAGCCTTCGATTCGTTTCGGCAGAAGCTTTTGCAGAGGCGAGAGTTTGTGAGCCGGGTGCTTAGCAGGGGTAGTTATTCTTCCGATCAGCAGGAGCTGCTTTCGATTCTTGGTTTTCGTTTCGAATAACTATTGCCGGTATTTTTCAAGCACTCTTGCGATACCTGCTACGGCGGGCTCCAGTTCATCTACTCGGGGAAGGAATACCAGACGCAGGTGCTGGGTATCTTCGATATTAAAGGCGCTGCCTTGTACCAGAAGAATCTGTTCCTGCTCAAGTATGTCCATTACCAAGGCAACGTCATCGTCAATCTTATAAATTGAGGGGTCGAGTTTAGGGAACATGTAGATAGCCCCCTGTGGTTTCACACAACTGACACCCGGAATCTGAGTGAGCAGCTCCCATGCGGTGTCGCGCTGTTGCTTCAGGCGGCCGCCAGGCAAGACCAGATCATTGATACTTTGATAGCCGCCAAGAGCCGTTTGTACGGCAAACTGTGCTGGAACATTGGCGCATAGCCGCATATTGCTGAGGATTTCCAGACCTTCTATATAGCTGCTCGCATGTTCTTTTGGGCCGCTAAGAATCATCCAGCCGGAACGAAACCCCGCGAGGCGGTAGGATTTAGAAAGGCCGTTAAAGCTGACTATAAAAACATCATCACATAATGAAGCGGCGGGAGTGTGTACGGCATCGTCGTAGATGATCTTGCTGTATATCTCGTCTGCAAAAAGGATCAGTTCATGCTTGCGGCATAGCTCGATCAGCTGCAGTAAAATTTCCTTGCTGTATACCGCCCCGGTTGGATTGTTTGGGTTGATGATAACCATCGCCCGTGTGTTGCCGGTGATCAATGATTCCATGTTGGCGATATCGGGAAACCAGTCGGCCTTTTCGTCACACACATAATGCACTGCGGTACCACCGCTTAAACTAACTGCTGCAGTCCACAAGGGATAATCGGGTGCTGGTACCAGCACCTCATCGCCATTATTTAAAAGTGCCTGCATCGCCATGGTAATCAGCTCGCTAACACCGTTTCCCAAGTAGATGTCGTCGATTTCTATGTTGTCTACATTAAGGCGCTGGCATTCCTGCATGATCGCCTTGCGGGCAGAGAACAGCCCCTTTGAATCGCAGTAGCCCTGAGCGGCTGATAAATTATGGATTACATCGTGCAGAATCTCGTCAGGCGCGTTGAAGCCAAAGGCGGCAGGATTGCCAATATTGAGTTTCAATATTTGATGGCCTTCCTCTTCTAGTTTTTTTGCTTCCTCAAGAACGGGGCCGCGGATGTCATAACAGACATTGCCTAGTTTGTCGGATTGATACACTTTAGTCATGCTTTGTAGTCTCTGCTGTCTGTAGAAATTATCTCTACTCAATAGTCGGCAGCTATGCCATTAGAATAAACATTTTGAAGCAAAGAGCCTGTTTTGAGAACGGCTGACTTAATGGTATGGCAGACCTTGCTCCAACATCTGGTGTATTATTCGCCTAGGAACAGCATTTGGAGTTAAGCGGTGAACAAAATAGAGAAGACTGAACAGCAATGGAAGGATGAGCTCGATAGTGAGACTTATAGAGTCACACGGGAAGCGGGCACTGAGGCCGCTTTTACGGGGAAGTACTGTAACCTAAAAGATGCCGGGGTTTACAAGTGTGCGGCCTGTGGAGAGAGGCTATTTACATCCGAAACCAAGTATGATTCGGGTTCTGGCTGGCCTAGCTTTTATGCGCCAGCGGATGACAAGGTTGTTGGTGAGAATCATGACCATTCCCATGGAATGGTACGCACAGAGATTGTGTGTAATAAATGCGACTCTCATCTTGGCCATGTTTTTCCAGATGGTCCGCCTGAGACCGGGCTTCGTTACTGTGTAAACTCAGCTTCTCTAAAATTTGAAGGGAAGTGAGGCCAATGAGCTGTAGAGGTGGAGGCTTACTGTGAGGCGCATAGTTGGTCTTGGCAGCTGGAGTGTTTATATAGTTGCAGGCAAAAAAGGGAGGCAACTAGTCTCTCTTTTTTGCCTAGAACGCGGTGTGGACTACGTTAAGCTTCGCTCCAGGGAGCAGCGCTAAAAAAATATTGGTAATAGAGCTAGGGCGGGCTGGCCAGGTATCACTTTGCTCGTTAAGTGAATAAAATTCAGTTTGATTCCTTGTGTACACAGGTATTGCGGCTACCGATGAAGCTTCTCAGTATTAGTCAAGTTTTCCTCCCCGGTCTGTCTCGTGTCCTAATCCTGAGCTGTATTGTTTTTAGTGGATCTGCATTTACGCAAGATTATAATGGAATAAAACAAACGCTTAGTATCGCTTCTTATTCTAGCAGTGGAGACTATGGAGAGGATGCTGACACGGATATTCTCTACTTTCCTGTTAGCTATTCCGTAAAGAAAGGGAAGTGGGCTGCACAGCTTACGGTGCCACAGCTGCGCGTCGAAGGGGTTGGTAATGTGCTGGTTAATATTGGTGGTGTGAATCGAGCTGTAGCTGGAAACCAACGAGAGAGCAATAGCGGTGTTGGCGATTCTAGTCTTGCCCTTACTTATCAGATGGATCCACTTTCTGAGAGTAGCCCCTTCGTTGATTTCCGCTTGGGCGTGAAAATCCCAACGGCTGATCGGGAGAAGGGCTTGGGCACCGGCGAGACGGACTACAGCGCGCAAGTAGACGTATCGCAAAATTATGGGAATTCGGTACTTTTTGGTACTTTTGGGTATACATTTCGAGGAAAAACCGACTTTTACGCCGGTTTAGAGGACTCAGCTTATGTTCAGCTAGGCATAGCGAAGCCGCTTGCGACGCAGTGGAATGTGGGAATTTTCTATGACTTTCGAGAACCTGCATCGACGTTCTCCGCTGAAATACACGAGCTTGTACCGTATTTCAGCTACCAGATATCGGAGAGTTGGGTATTTACCGGCCTTGCGGCTTTTGGGTTCACCCAAGCCAGTGCAGACACGGCCGTGCTGGGGCAGGTCAGCTATAGCTGGTAACGAGACTAGCTGTTACGGCTAGCTAGGGTCTAAGTGCTTGAATTCGGGGTGGAAGTACGAAAGAGCGCTGTATCTCCTGTGCCCTGTAGGGCCGCGGGATTTGAGGTCTTTGTATGCTGTCTGGACGATTGCTAAGTCGTTGGGTTTCCGCGCCGGTGACTGTGATTTCATGAACAAGTCCGTTCTCGGAGACTTGATTGTTAGCCACGCGACCAGTCACGCCTGAATCTATGTTAATCATCGGGCTGAATAGCTTATCTGCCTCTATTAATGGTAGCGGCAAGTATAGACTCTCTATAAACCCTTCGATTTGTAGGTTTGCATCGCCTGATTGCTTGCTCCAGTTGGCGGTAGAGAGTTCTCTGAGGTGTGAATGACCTTCTAATTGCGGAAATTGCTCAATTTTTGTGTGCCATGTTGGCGGAATAGGGGCGAGCTTGCTGATTTCTAGCTCTATATTTGGCTGGCGCTGTGTGACTATCGCCGTGGATAGCGTTTCGGTACGGGCATCTGTATCCGCAAATACTGCTGGAGGGGATGTGCTTTCTAGCGTGCTATCGGTGTTAGCAAGGGTCGGCACGGCTAATTCTGCATTGCCTAGTCCAGAATAGTTGCTGACAAGCAGCCAGCCCAGCACAGCAAAAGTGACTCCATAGCTTACAGACTCTGCTGTCTTCGCAGGGCATGC
>Ga0316189_10006982_pt1 | contig 10729 bp, 25 predicted proteins | sample LowCovwburrow_MG_FD_204930 | JGI IMG/M metagenome (GOLD analysis project Ga0316189, IMG submission 204930) | Coastal sediment microbial communities from Maine, United States - Lowes Cove worm burrow | ecosystem: Environmental > Aquatic > Marine > Coastal > Sediment | place: USA: Maine... | reverse complement strand
AGGGCCTCGCAGCCTGGCCCGCAGCCGGGTCCGCAGGTGACCGAGGAACTCGTTAAAGCCCTACTAGCGCCCGTCGAAGAGGCCATAGCCAAGTGGGAAGAGGAGAGGCGATGAAAGTTTTCAAGAACCTAGAGGCCGACACAAACATCCCAGAGGTCTACAACACCGGCATATCTGGCGGGTCCACCGGCAGGAGGAGCCTAGGTGAGGAGATCCACCGGGCTTTCAGCGCCAAGACGAAGCCGTTGGTGCAAGGATGTGGCACCTTCAGCGAGCCAAACAACTACTGGGTGATGTCCAAGACCGACGAGATTCGACTCCGCAGCTACGGCATGGACGCCCACCTTCTCACCTGGCGCGGAACAGAGGCTGGGTGGTCCCTGGTCTACACCGCTGTTGGCACCTTGCACATCTGGGAACAGGACCGAGTGACAAACTTCCGTGGCGGGTGCCTCGTCATCCGAGGCAGCGACTGGAACAAGTTCCTCGAAGACTTCCACCTACGTATATCAACCCCTGAAGAGGAGACACCATGAAGCCGCATGAGGTACTGAAAGAGTTGGAGCGAGGAGGGATGGTACGGCGCAAAGACTGGAAGGACGGGGAGTTCTTGGTCGTTGACGACGATGGCAAACTGACCAACCATAATTGCACGTCCTTTAGCCTCTCTGTCCAATACCTCCTGAACCGCTCAATGGATTGGGAGATCCTCCGGGAACCCATCGGGTGGTTGGAGGCCTTGCAGTGGTTGGAAGCCTTGCAGATGGATGGGCTCATCCACCGGCCCGGGATCGCCCCTGAGAACTGGTACTACAAAGGGACGGATGGCATCCTGCGTACCTACCTGTCAGGGGAGATTGCAAGTCCCACCATTGAGGACATGCTGGCCACCGACTGGATTCTAGAACCCGAGGAGGACGAATGATTAAAGACATGGATTTTGGTGAAGCCATCACACGCTTATGTGGTGGAGGCTGCGTGACCCGGAGCGGGTGGAATGGGAAGGGCATGTGGCTCGAGCTACAGGTACCTGACGAACATTCCAAGATGACCCAGCCCTACCTGGTGCTCTGCTCGGGTGACAACATCTGGGTGGGGGGTGTCGTCTTGAGTCGAGTGCCTTGGGTGCCTTCGCAGACAGACATCTTGGCGCAAGACTGGCGGGTTGCGAGGACGGTGCACAGCCCAAGCGAGGAGAACCATGGGTTGGCGTGAACATGCGTTGTGCCGCGGGAAGACCGACTTGTTCTACAAGCACGGTCCGTTGTCGGTTCGCAAACCGGCGTTCGACATCTGCGAGCAGTGCACAGTGCGGACCGAGTGCCTCGAGACAGCGATGGATCTTGGTGTCAACGGTGTTGGTCTCGGCAAGTTTGGTGTGTGGGGTGGTACTACCCGCAAAGAACGCCAAGAACTGAACCGGAAACGCAAAGGCCTAGGCCAGGAGCGGGTTGTTGAAGTTCTACCTCGGCACACATGAGCCTGCGTGGCTGAAGCGAGTAGAGATACCTCTGTTCGTGTCCACCAGGCGGTTGGAGCGCCGCAAGTCTATGCCCAGGGCCCTCGGGCCTTGGGCTTTGGACTCTGGCGGGTTCACTGAGATCGAACAGTTCGGGGAGTGGCGTACTTCCCCCGAGGAATACGCCGCTCGTGTTCACCGGTACCGCGACGAGATCGGCAACCTCGAGTGGTGCGCCCCGCAAGACTGGATGTGCGAACCGTTCATGTTGGCCAAGACCGGGTTGACCGTGGAAGACCATCAGCGTCTGACCGTACGGTCCGTGCAGGTGTTGCGCCAAGAGTTGGGCGATCTGGTGGTGCCCGTCCTGCAAGGCTGGGCTCACGACGACTACCTGCGACACGTGGCCATGTACGAGGCAGCCGGTTTCGATCTGGTCGCCGAACGTGTAGTTGGGCTTGGATCTGTCTGTCGCAGGCAAGGCACCACCGAAGCTGCTGATCTGGTGCGTGCGTTGCAGCCCATCAGGTTGCACGGTTTCGGCATGAAGACCCTCGGGCTACCGAAGTACGGTCATTTGTTGGAGTCGGCCGACTCGATGGCGTGGAGCCTCAACGCACGAAAGCACCCACCCCTCGAAGGATGCACGCACAAGTCGTGTTCCAACTGCATCCTGTGGGCGCTCAGGTGGCGAGATCGTGTTCTAGAGAAGTTGGTTGATGTTGGTTGTGGTGTACCATGATTGCACGAGACCCGCTCAGCCCAGTTTGTTCTGGGCTCTGCCTCATACGCCCCCTGGACCTCCACCTCCTCTCAGTGGTCCGGGGGGTGTTTGCGTTGGTGGGTGGCGGCGAACCTACGGGTGTGAGGGACCTCCATATCCACCCACTCCACTCCACTCCCCTACCCGACCCATACAAGTAGCGGACCGGGACAAACCAACCAACCCCCTTGTTGGCTGTGTTGTTGGTTTGTTCGGGTACCGGCCAACTTTATGGGGGGTGGGGTGTAGGTGGTTACGGGTTGTTTGATTGGGCCCGGACAGCTGCGTCTTTGGCTTCGAGCAGCTTGCGTAGCGCCACCGTGGTCTCTGGGCCGGATGCACCATCGAGTGAGCGCAAAGCTACCTGCTGGGCTAGGTCGCAGAATGGCTTGGAAACCTCTTGTAGGTGTGGTGGTAGGTGCTTGTACCTGAAGTACACGAGGATGGCAGCGACTGCGTGGTGAAGGTCTTTTGTGGTTGGTGTGGCTGGTGTCATGGGGTGATCCTATCTTGTGATTGGGTGGACAACTGTCTACTGGGGTGGGGGGTGGTTGTGTATTTTTGGAGGCTAAACAAGAAAATGGGGGTGGGACTCCTAGCCAGGGGGGTGCCCCCCTATGTGTATACAAGCGAAATTTGTGGGAATTTAACGTAGATACGCGAAATATAAAGCAACATTAACACTCGATGTTCGGCACAGTAAACAACATGCGTTAGGTGTGCTTGCCTGCATGTGTTAGGTGCGCTTAGCAATGCAGGTTGGCCTGGGTTGTTAGGTGTGCTTAACCAGGGGTGTTAATGTACCCTACCACGGATTGTATGGGCCGCCTAACGTTTCGTGTTAAGTGCGCTTAAGTGTGCTTGTTAGGTGTGCTTGATCCCGGGAGCTGGCTATGCGCGTGCACGCGTGTGCGGGTGTGCGGGTGCACGCATGCGTGTGCGCGTGTGCGCGTGTTTCTATTTGGGAACCCACACCCGCCCCCGCCTACGCGCGCGTGTATATAAACCACCATGTTAACCTTGCTTAACACATTGAGCAATTGAGAGAAATTTCTCCACGTTTCCCCTGGTCACAGACTTATGTCCCTTAAATCCGGTATCTATGGTTGACAAACTATGATCGGTTCTGTAGCGTAGTCAATGCAAGCCAAACCAACCCAGATATCTCAGGGTTGGTCAAACTGTCAGCAGTCCGCTAGGTGCAATACCCGACCTGCCGGAAAGAAGCCGATTGAATTGGCGTTAGCTCCTTGACATATTCATTTGCTCTGACACCGTTACGCGGTGCCGTCGATAGCGCCATGCTCACAACGCAAATAACGTGAGCCACTGGACGACGGTAACTAGCCAACGGAACGTAAGGGCACCTCACTAACTCTCAACGTTTGGCCTAAGCCATCGGCTTAGGCCCAGCGTAGGGCACCATGCCTAATCACTCAGCGAACGTTTATTCGCATGGTGTCCTACGGTGGACAAACCACCAAACCAACTATGAGAGTGAGACACAATGATTCCCAAAGCCATAACCGCAGGACTGCCGTCACACATAGTGACGCTGGAGCGTGTAACCCACGACCAGGCTAAGCACGCCATCCACCTAGCTATTGAAGGTGGCTGCCATATCCGGCGGTTTGACTTCTACACCGGTTCATACGATTACATTCGATGCACTAAGGTAGAAGTAAACCAGTACCTCCAGGACACGCGGTATCCGGAACTGTTTGTTTCGACCGATTCCGTCGGGGGCGTGTGGCTGGCTGAAGACCATCGGTCCCGTGAATTCCACGTATGTGAAGGTTGTAACGTTGGCCTAGCTAACGATGACTGGACACACCTAGATCTGCATGACCGCGGTGGACGTACCGATTCGGTTGAAGCCACCATGGAACTGCTCTTGTCACCAGCTATGGCGACCGACGAAACGTCGGACGGATACATCGACTGCTACTTGTGTAACGAAACGGTAGCCCTCGGCTATCAGTGGACGGCACCCTTCAAGGAATGACTAGCGTGTGCGGCCTAGCTAACTAGCTAGGCCATGCACGGTGGACATACCACCTTCACATTGAGAGTGAGACATAATGATTAAAGCAAACAAGACCACGCTTAATAAGGTGCTCAAGGGCACGACGGTAATCGTCGCTGAACGTTTCATCACCAACTCTTTCTGGCTGATCACTGACGACCACCCAGTATGGCCCGCGATGCAGCGTCACGTCATCGGCATAGCCGCTGGCTTTGGTGTTCTCCCCTCTGAGGATCATTTCCTACAGTGGCGAGAGCAAGACTCACGCCACGAATCCGGCGGTTGGCAATCGTACCCCAACGTGGACTTGCCCAACGTGGAAGCGCTTTACAAGCGCAACACCGCTCACGTAGGTGTTAAGCCGATCGAATTGTTCTATCGGATCACCCCAAAGGGAGCGAAACCTACCAAGGTGATGGCGCAACTAGTCAACGTCGACGGCAAAGTCTCTGACGAGACGATGGTCAATCCTGAATATGAACTGTTGTTCCAAGGGCTGCACCTAACCGTGGCGCATGACAAGCGCCTGAGTCCATTCCATATCCGCAAGTCAGACGACTCCGTAGTTGGTCTGATCATGCCGGTGAAGACACCCAGCGAATACGGCTTTACCGTGAGTTAGCTAGCGGGTGTGGCCCGATGAAACAGTCGGGCCATGCCCGGTGGATTAACCACCACCCAATAAACGAGAGTGAGAACATATGAAACACGAACAGTCCCCAGCTATCCAGGTGACCGTGACGACACCGGATGCTAATGAGTACCGATACACCGCATGGTGGTCGGCTCGACCCAACGTCGACGGTTACCAGATCGTCTACGAGATCCGTCTTAACGACGAGTTACGGGAAGCAACGAACACGCAAGGCGGCGGCTATTGCAAAGAGACTCACGCCTTCGAGCATTTCTACCATGCCGTGACCGGCAAGTACTACAGCATGGGAAGCCCACCCCAGCGGATCCTCCGGGACTACCGCGGTGACGACGGGTGGATTCACTGCACCCTAAAGGATCTGGTCGACACGGTACACAATGCCTAGCGTGTGCTGTCCACCACCACGGTGGACGGTGCACGGTGGACATACCACCACCTTCACATTGAGAGTGAGAACATAATGTTTAATCGGTTTAACGAGTTCAGCCGAAACGTCTTGGCCAACCACCCTTGGGAAGACGAGTTCAGCGGCACGACTATCGACCGGGCTTACGCATTCAAGGCATGGCAACGACAGCCTTACCACCTCAGCGAAGACGCCGAGATGTGGGTCTGTTGGTACTGCGCCTACTGGGAACACTATGATCCCGATTACTCGGAGCCCCTGTCTGCCGAAGCTTTGGCTATCTTCAAACGGCTAGCCGCTGGCGAGATTGATCCTGGTGACGACATTGATTGCCATGACAGCCTGTCACGCCGGGAGACCGAAGCGGTTCATAACCTATGTGGCGATTGGCCCGCTGCACACGACGTCTTCTCCAACATTGCTTGCGACTGTTGTAAGTCCAAGCTTGGCGGATCCCGGTACCCACGCAAGACCAGACCCGATGCCTAGCGTGTGCCACCCGGCAGAGAATCCGGGTGTCGCACGGTGGACATACCACCCAATAAACGAGAGTGAGACACAATGACTACAAGAACACCGCACCGCGACGACCGACCGGAAGAGTTGGTCGATGCCATCGTCGACTTGGTCGATGCCATCCGTGAATCCGTGGCCCGCACCTTATGGGTGTCCCACTATGCGGACGCAGTAGAGGACGGGGAATACGATGGCCCCAGAGCGGGCCCCGGCGAGGATTGGTTTGACGTTGCGCCCGATGCACCCAGCGAACGGTTGGCCAACGGGCTGGCTATGAGTTTGATCGTAGGTGCACACGCAAACGCTAACCACACGGCGGCACATTACCTGCGATGGACCGAGTACACCACCGGCGACGGCACCCCCGAACGTTACGGTCACTGCCTGGCTATGCAAGCCATGGGCCATGGCGTAGGCCTTTGGGATGATTGGCCATACGGCCGGGAACGTCCTGAGATACGGCTACCAGAGTTTGCCCAACACCTTAGTATCGAAGACTTCACCGAACAGTGAGCGCATTACTGAGCCTGTTGCTGGCCCTAACCGTGGCCATCTCCACACCATGCGAGTATGAGGACAGTACCAACTGCCTTTGGAACGCCGACCTTCGAGGTAATGGCGTGGGTAATTCTTTCGTGACACTGACCATCTGAGAGTGAGATTCAACATGCAATTGATCACCCCCAACTACCTGGCCCAGCGAGTAAGCAACATCACGGGCGACGTGACGTGGCAATGTCCCAACTGCGGGACTAGACACATCATGTTCGACGAAGACATACCCGACGACGGACCACCGATCTGTGATGAGTGTTCGATCTTCTGGCCCGCCGAGCAACGACCTAACGGTGAGATCGTATTCGACCACGACCTCACCGGCACCGCCTTCACCTACGTAGCTACTGGCGTAGGCCCCGATGGCAGACGGTTCCCTGCTACCCGCACCTTGAACGGAATGCACCTGTTAGGGATCAACCTGTACCGCGGCAACAAGTGGATCGAGCACACCCCCACCGGCAAGCGCAAACTTCTAGCCAGCGTCAACAACTAAGTAGCCAGCGTGTGGTACCCGGCTCACGTCGGGTGCTGCACGGTGGAGACTCCACCCAACAACACAGAGAAGAGAGAATATGCGAGTGACATACAGGTATGGCTGTAGAAACGTCGCCGACTACCTCGTGAGCATGCTGGTCCAGTCCTACAGGGACAGTGAGTGTACCGAGGATTGGGAGAACTGCCTGATCAACTACCTGCACCCCACGAGTCTGATTCTGCCCGGCCCGAACGGCTACCAGCTGTACATTTCGAACACCGGCTACATCGTGCTCTGCTACCCCGATGCTGGCATGGTCTGCCGTGTCTCCGTCGTGAGCCCGAACGACAGCTCCAAGATCGACGAGCTATGGCTTAACCCGTCGTATGCCGAGGAAGTCAAGGAGTCGGGCGAGTGATCCGGTACCGACACCCAAGACCCACGTCGTTCCGGTTGAGTACACCGGCCGAAGTCATCGAAGCTTACGTAGGTGAACTTGAGTACATGTGGTTTGTGACCAGCGCAGAGTCAGAGTTCTTCTCTCGATGGCACGACTGCCCCCACATGATGGAGGTTAACGAAGACAACCACGTGGTCCGGCAGTACTCACAAGAGCCCTACGTGTGCACGGGCCAGCTCAGTTTCCACCACAAAGGCAGGTCGTTTGTCTTAGAACCTGACTCTGCTCGTGCCTTCATCGCACGCTACGGCTTGCTTCCCGAGGATACCTAGCTAGTGATCGGCACCACCGGGTGCCGGTTGCTAGGTGGAGATCCCACCATAGGAGGAAAGAGAGTGATGACATTCAAAAGCGTATCGGCACAGTACCGTGTGCCCGAAGACTGGCAGACCCTCAACGAGGTAGTCAACAGTTTCGGAACCTTGACCTACCTGACCCAGTCGGTTGTCGCCCGCCGCGTGGAAAACACCAACGTCATTGACGTGTTCATCGGTGGACGCCACGCTCTGCGGGTAGCACCCCAGTGGGTGGAGTGGAACCTAGGTGGCTGGCCTCACAAGTCCATGATCGTATGGCTTAGGCAGATGCTGAAGCCCCACGGACTGACCGTGTACACGTGGTTCGCATCGGTCTACATCGGGGGCAACATCGTCCACGACATGGACACGTGGTGCTCGACCAAGTCATGGGCCAAGTACGACGGCTACGACAAAGAGATTGTGTGGCCAACCACCGACGGACACCCGTTGCGACACCTGGGGTCAATCAATTACATCTACGTAGTGAGTGGTGTTGACGCCAAAGGCCAACGACTCGCACCCATCCGCACAAAGGATGCGCGGTTAGCCGAGAGTCTGCACCCACACCACGGAACCTTGTGGATCGAGCACATCGACACACGCAAACGAAAGAAGATCCGGGACATCTGAGATGGACAAGACAACCCAACTACTGGCGGAGTACATGGTGTACACCGCACTGCTAGGCACCGCCGCTTACGTGGTGATGCTCACAATCTTGAGCCACATGGCTCTACACCCATAACACAGGAGGCAATGATGGAAGCACAGAAAAAGTTGATCGGCAAAATGGAACTGCCGAAAGTGTCCGACGGCACGGACGGTGTTCATTACCTGTTCGGTGGTGACGTCCGAGCCAGGTCCGAAGCTATCTACAACCTGTACACCAAGGCAAACCACTATCGGATGACTAGCCCCAACGGTGGCATGTTTCTCCGGTACCCCAAACGTGCTGCGGTCTTGGAGAAAGTGAAAGACGACTGGACTTTGATGTCCAACAAAGATATGCGGGCAGACATCGACGACAGAGCGATCTGGTGCCCCGATGGCACACCCCTGGTCATCCGAGGTAGTCAATGGGAGCAGTTCCTGTATGAATTCTTCCTCAATGAGGATGAGATGGGGTCGCATGATGATTGAACACGGGCCTTTGGTGTGCAACACAGAGCCACCACCACTCGTGCTTGATCACAGCGGGAAGGTGTTCCGTCTCGAATTCTCTGACACAGAATACGAGTCCAACGGGGAGAACATACGCCAACTGTTTCTCCAATCGACCCTTTACGTGAACCAGGAGGCGAACGAGAACCGATGGTTCCGGTACGGGAGAGTCTTTCTTTTGGGAACTGAGGGACTCGGCTGGCATGTGGGATCCTACGGCCCACACAAGGTGCTCTACCCTGAACTCCGTGACCGCGTGGTCCGGTGCCCGTTCGGCATGCCGTTGGTTATTCGAGCGAGAGATTGGTCACGGTTCCTGCGAGACTTCAACCTCAAACAGGAAGACGAAGGATGACGAAGAAGGTGTACAACCTACGTTTCTCTTGTCGTACCGAGACTGAATTGTTTATGGAGTTTGCCTCGGAGGACGGTGCTGACGAGATCGAGTTCGTCATCACTGTTTCCGAGTACGAGGATCTTCTCGACCAGATCCAAAGATTTGGTGGGTAGATAGCGGGGTGTCGACAGCGTCGTTGGCATCCCGTCATGTACTGACTGATCGTTTCGGTGCACATGCACCGAGGGTGAGCAGGTAGAGCCCTTAGCGGACGACCGACGGTTTGCTGCTATCACCTGCAACTCGCCACCCTAACTCTCGGGACGGGCGAGGAGGTTGGTTGTTGCGCCGGGCACAAGCGAGGTTCGATCCCTCGGCAACCACGAAAGACGAAAGGATGACGTATGAGTTTCATTGTCCGATACACCAACACGGAAGGAGTTACCTACTTGGACGTGATTGACACGGAAGAGCAAGTAGAACAAATGAGAGCCCGATGCCGGGATCTCGGGGAACAGTTTACTGTTGAAGACACTAACCACTATTTAAATCCTGAAGAATATCTTGGCTAAACTCGGCAATAGTTAAGAGACTCTTAACTGTTTAACTGCCACCAACGTCACGTTTCGTGTCGTTTGCCAAGGACAACAACAACCAATGCGGAGGTTTTGCAATGAGGACATATCCATGGAGGCACCTGTACTGGGCAGCCGAGCGACACCGTAGGCCCAAGCCCTACGTGCACGTGTTCACCCCCTCGGGGTGGACCGACGGCACAGCTGCTATGTCGGCAGACAACCCGGTGTTCGACAAGTTTCGTGCTGGCATGCTGCAAGATTCGGGTGCTTCTGATTACAAGTACCACGTGATCCGGTACGACAAGGCCACAGCTGGCAGCTACGTGGTTCTCCGAGACAAGGGGGCCATAACCCATTACGGGGATGAAGAGTTGGAGGAAGGCGACGTGGTCGCCGACATCCTCAACGAGACACGAGTACGGCTCAACGCTACCGCGGTGCTGTCCAGCCAGGAGTGGTACCGGCGGAGCGTGAAGCAACCAGAGTGGGCGAGCCCCACGTACATGGGCTTTCGATTCCTGAAACCGTACTGGTGCCTGATCCCGACCCCGTCGTACCTGCGATGGGACGTGGGGGAGCGCCAGGTGGTGGTCACCTCGAAGGATGACAACAAACCTTTGGCCATCATCCCGGCCAGCAAGGATCTGTGGACCGAGAACCTTCAGGTTCTCAGCGGTTCAGCATCGAGCAACCAACTACTCCCACCGGACATCAGCCCGGCCAGCGAGGATCCGTTGACCGATACCTTTCAGGCTCTCAGCGGTTAAGTATCCGGCCAGCTGATTTCTTGAGCAATGCATCAAGAAACACCTGGTCACAGCGGTGCCGGAAACGTCCATGTATTCCCAAGTCGTTTTTGGGGGTGACAGACACATTCGGTGAAAGTGCCCCTTACGGAGTTACCACCCGTAGCTCCGTAAGGGACGGATCTTTCTATTAAGGAAGGTGTATCTATTTTTAGTTAGGAATACTTTATATATTCTTTCTTCTAGCATTATCTAAAACCCTGGTAGTTTATGCTCAACCCCCCTTCCCA
>Ga0316189_10006981_pt1 | contig 10731 bp, 12 predicted proteins | sample LowCovwburrow_MG_FD_204930 | JGI IMG/M metagenome (GOLD analysis project Ga0316189, IMG submission 204930) | Coastal sediment microbial communities from Maine, United States - Lowes Cove worm burrow | ecosystem: Environmental > Aquatic > Marine > Coastal > Sediment | place: USA: Maine... | reverse complement strand
TCGGCGGAATAAGGATCTGTCTCCGGCGGGACCCGATCCCAGAATAATTTGGTATTGGTTCCTCGCCCGCCGAGATACATTCCCCTGGCAGTCGTATCTACCTCTGTCTTGCGACTTTTTCCTGTGGACAAGTTGATCTCCAGATTCTTTCCTACCGAGCCGTAATGCATTACCTTTTACTCCAATTCCTTTTCCTTGTCCGCGGGCGCTAAAGATAAGAAGTTGATTTTCCAAAGCGAACAAACGTTAATCACTCCGTCTTTATGATAACTAGAGTTTCATCACCCTCTCTTGGAAGCCCCGCACGAAAATCTTTTACCATTCGCAGGCATGTTTCCAGAATCGACAAGGCCGTAATGTCGGCATTTATTCGGATGATTTCCATCAACTGTTCTCGGACGAATAACCTACCATTCAAATCCCATGCTTCGGTAATGCCATCTGTGCCAAGGACTACGATTTCACCCGGACGAAGTGGAGAAGTGGTGTACTCTTTTTATACAAAATCCGCAGACACCCGCCGACATGATCAGAGCACTGCATGCAACTTAATATTTATTATTGGTTAATTTCATAGATAAAAAATCGGTGTTCGCGCTTTATAAAAAGCCATTATTAAATTTATTTTTGGTTGTAAACGACTTATCTAAATTTTTTAGCGGACTGTTTTATTTACATTGCCTATGGTGAATTATGAGAGGACCAAAAATATATTGGATTTGCGGTCAGAAAATTAAGTATACCACATTTTTGGATTTCATAATAATTATCCTATGTGACACTTTTGATGGCGCCATGATTCTCAACAATACCAATCGAATCATGAAAACCAGATACTAAGCACTATGCTTATTAGTCCTCATATCATGCGTAACAGAAAGTACAAGGAATCTCAAAAATATGCATCTGTCGCCCGTAATATTTTTTAAACTCTTCGATAGAGGACATCGAAATGGTTAAGATAAGCCAACGCTATACACAAATTTCGAAAATTTCATTCCATTATCATAATTCGGCTTGAACATTTGAGACGAGAATTTTTTTGATATTATCATCATGGATGATTGCTTTGAATCGAAGATCAATCGGTAACAAAAGAAATTACGAAATTAGCAAACCTGTTGTCGCAGCTAAATATCACAGCCTTTCGTGAACCTGTGATAAGAGAATATTATCTGGCAAATTTTATGAAGTGAAAATCGTGGGCTTAACCTAATCAGTGCGATTTGCAGGTTTCATCAGGATATTCAAAAACACCATCTCCACTAACAGAAACAGGGTTTTATAATGCCTTCATATGCTCTCCCTTTTGATTAAAGGTTGTATCTCCAGGGTAAATCAGAACTAATTTCCTATACTCAGTGTAAATTGTCAAGAATATTAGACACATAAACTGTTTATTTTCTTGACAGATACTAATTTTGACTGTTAAGTTAAATAGTCAAAGGCCATTACTGCTAAGGCTATTTCGTAACATATCGTTACCAAGACAAATTATAATCTCAAAAACAGAGGAGGAGCGCAAAATGACATTAACCAAGGATCTTCAGGCTGTCAGTAGAGAGCTAACGAAACTGGTAAAGCAAACTGAAAAATTGGCAGCTGAACTCGGGAAAGCGGAAAGGCCAAAGGCAAAATCCGTCAAAAAAACGGCTAAAGCAAAGATTGTTACCAAAAAGGCCACGGTAAAAGCTGCCAAGAATGCATTAAAAGTACCCGCAAAAAAGAAAGCTGTTCAGATTACCGCTACCGATCAGGTTTTAAATATCATCAATAGATCAAAGATAGGTGTTGATACGGCAGCCTTGATGAAGAAGACCGGTTTCAATCAAAAAAAAGTCCGCAACATCCTTCAAAGAACGTACAAGCAAGGGAAAATCAAAAGGGTGGAAAAAGGGATTTATGTCGGCGTGAAGTAAGGTTGGATCGATGCATTAATGATCTGAACGATCCAAAAAATAGGACCGTTGGCTATAAGAGTCCCACGGGACGAATGCCATCATACAAAATATTTTTTAAAGCTGTCTCAGAATTTCGGCTTTAATAAACGATTTATAGAAAACAAGTAAGCATACTAAAGTGACTGTTGATGTCATAATGAATATAAAAGGGCCGATACCCATGAGATCTGCCATCAAAACCAATCGGCCCGCAATAAGAAAATTTATAAGCACCAACGAATGGGCTGAAAACATTATCGACCAACCGGCTACTCCCGCAGTGAAGGCCCTTTTGAAGTCTATATTTTGCCTGATGTCTGAATCCAATAAAACAATCGAGCAGAATGCTATCAGAAAAAGAGCTGATAACCAAGGGCAGTAAGCTCCGATCTGACCTACGTGACGAATCAACAAAAATAGTGATTGGTGTTGTAACAAAACGGCCAAGGCTGACAATTTTGGTAGCAAACCGATGGCGGATCCGATAATCGCCAATATACCAGCATTCTGCAATTTTCTTCTGTTAATCGATATAAAGTATCTGTAAAGGGCTATAAAAAATAAAAATTGTGCGATTCCAGCTATAATGTTGAACCCAGCAATGATACCGACAAAAGCAACTGGACCGAGAATTCCATGATGAAATGTGCCGATCAATTTGATTATATAAATATAAAACAGACCGATTAACGTTAGTTTTGCCAGTGTGTTTAGTTTCATTCGGTCGGAGTTCCAATCGATCCAGGCTTTGTCTGATAGCCGAACAAAACTAGCCGATCTTTTTGAATCGCAGTTTGGAAAAAGCTGAATTAATCAGCAGCTCGGCAGGCGTTCCGTCAAGGTCTCTGACAATCGTGCCGTTCATGTTGCCGAAAATCGGATTGGGTATAAAAAAGTGATCGTTATCTTCAAAGAAGATGGGAACTTTTTCTCCCGCAAGCTGGCCGACCAGCTTGTCTTTCTTATGAAAAATGTGAAGCTGCAACCGATGACAGCTGTATTTACCGGACAAAGTCATGAGGGCTTGTTTGCCCGGAGATATAAACGTTTTTTCCGGCACCGGCGGCAGCATTGCCGGCAGAACGTGGTTAATGAGAATGCCCATGAACTGGAATTCGTGAATGGAATTGTAATTGCCGCCGGTGAAAACGGCTACCAGATCCAAGAATGGACAAATGAAAATGACCTGTCCGCCGTTGCCTTGGGCCCAGTAGGCCTCGATCTGCTGATCGTTGATTGTCTGATGTCCCCGCCACCACAGATAACCATATTCCATGCCATATTCTGTATGGACGTGAAAACGCGTCGATTCAGCCAACCATTTTTCTGATACGATTCGCCGATTTTGCCAGAGTCCTTTATTCAGGCACATCTGGCCTAATTTTGCCATGTCCCTGGGACGCATTGAGGCGTTGCCGGCTAACCAGATCCGGCCTTTGGGGGAGAACCCCCAGCGGATGTCGGTGATTCCCAGAGGCGCCATCAGGTGCTCTTCGGCGAACAGCAACACCGGCAGACCCGTGTTCTGTCTGATGATCTCGCTGAGCAAGATCAGACTGGCGGAGTTATAGGCCCAGTGATCTCCAGGCCGGTGGGCCATTGGCAGGTGGAGTGCGAAGTTGACCCAATCGTCGGCCTTGTACATGCCCCTTTCGCACTGAAACGGTTCACCGCCATGATCGTCACATGCAAACCCGGAGGTCATCGTCAGAAGATTTTGAATGGTCACCGCCCTTGACCGGTTGTCCCAATTTACAGTTCGGTCTTTAAAATAATGCCAGATGGGCTCTTCAAGGTCGGAAAGATAATTCTTATCTTTGGCGATACCCACCAGCACTGAACCGATCGATTTCATGGCCGATCGGATCTCATGCATTTTGTCCCGATCATAGCCCTGAAAGTATTCCTCCAGGCAAAGCCGGCCGCCTCTGACCAGCAATACGCAATGGATATTTTTATAAACACCACGTTTGATCGCCATGAGCATCCCGGCGATCGGTTCTGACTTCACCCCGGCTTGCGTCAATGAAACCGTCGTCCAATCCTCGCCCTGGTCATCCAATGGAGTGGCGCTTTGACCAAAAGCCGGCGCCAAACAACATACCGTGCTGAATAGAATGCTCAGGCAAAGCAACCTGTATAAATCGGTCGAAAGTTTCTGGGTCATCGGATATATTCTATTCCATAGAAAGTTAATGTAACTTGAAGCAAACGGGTTTCGGTGCGTCCTAACTAATAAGAAACATTCATAATATCAGAAACGGGCTTAAGATATTGGGGGTAGAGAAAAGCCGCCTCGATTATGTGCAATTTCTCACATTACACGAAATCAATAAGTTGCGATATGCAATGGCTATGATTTTGATCCCATGGTATTTCTTTTTTTATATCCGCTATTGTGGGTCTAAGCAAGCGACCTTAAAGCAGATTTGTAAGTTCAGATTTGAACGGCCACAAAAACCGACAAAGCGATAGTCCTTTTCCGGTTAACTCGGAACATGAACGCGAGCTCGCTCGGCGACTGATAAAAGATAGAATCAGTTTCATAAAACCACTATTTGCCTAAGGAAATGATCATAGCTTGAAACTAGATTTTATCTTGCCAAACAAATGTATTGTTGAGGTCAGAGGAATGGAAAAGGCAAGACAAGTTGAATATAAATCCATCATTCGCAATAGACTTGAGCACCTTACTAACCTCCCTGCAATAGTTTATGCAAGAGCTGAAAAGGTCCAAATAGGGCATAAAAAAATACAAAATCTAATCGATTTTATTCTAGAGAATCAAGTTGGTGATTGGATAGTCAGGTTGAAATTTTTTTACTTCCGGTATAGCTTAAATTGAGAATTGATGCCTGTTAATTCAAGATATAGCAGCGTTTTAAGCCTTCCATTCGATGGGTTTTTCGGACCAAAAATTTCAGCAATTCGTCTTCCAGTGCTGTGGTATCCGGTCTGAGGCATAGGCAGCCTCTAGCAGAACTCCGATGCTGATTCCTGCAATTAGATCAATAGGGATATTTTTCCGTTCCAGGACCTTCAAAATCCCAATATTGGCGTTACCTCGAGACCCACCCCTCAAATAGCTCGCCCGATTATACTAATATTTCCATAGTTTTAAATTTGAGAAATTGCGAAATAGAAGTTCGCAATTTTTCTAAATTTTTCTATTTTTTGAGAGCTATGATTTATCAATGCCAAGGGAATATTACGATAAGAATCTGAATTTATTTAACTTGTATTGCTACGATGTTACTGGCACACTTTATGCAAAATTTATCAAGAAAAGGTGCCGTCTCAACTTCACACCAAGAATATAAACCGTGCGATACCCAAAATACTCCTAAGGTTATGCATAAAATAGGGAATTAGTGGAAGCGCGTGAAAGGCGTCTAAGATGTACGTGCATCTTTTTTGGCCGGGAATTTTACAAAGGTAATTAGGCCAGGGATTCCCGGAAAAAAATAACGGCATATTGGGAAGTCATTATAGTAAATCGAAAATAGGTTAAATGGAATCTTGACGGAGAAATGGACTAACACCTTCGGTCCTCAAAAGAAAATATTGGTAATTGATGATAACGAACACCTGCGGGATTCTCTTTCGGGATCTCTTTCAGCTATTGGATACGAAGTGGTTGCTGCAAGCAACGGTGTTGAAGGTTATGATCTTTTGCTTCAAAACAGGTTCGATCTGGTTATCACAGATTGTCAACTGCCCAAAATAGACGGTTGGCATCTGCTAGATCTAATTAAAGAGCATAGACCCTACACGCCGGTATTTCTGATAACCGGACAGTCTCGAGATGAAATATTAAAGAAGATGTCAACAGGCCAAGTTGATTTTTTGATGTTCAGACCATTCAGAATAGAGGAGCTTCATCACATCGTGCAATCATTTTTGGTCAATCATTCATCAGAAATGAGTAACACAAAGATTTGCAATAATGTTTATTAGACAAGCCTATTCTAATCAAAGAACTGGCGCTGATTCTTCTCAATTACACACTAAAAAAACCTTTGTAGCTTTGGCCTATCGGGAATGGCGGCAACCATGGAAAAGATCGTCTCTCCAGAAACGGTTCTTTCGCATCTCAAACCCGGCATGAGCATATTCATCGGAACCGGGGCGGCCGAACCACGAACCCTGGTGAAGTATCTCATGAAATCAAAGGCCGGCAACCTGGAGGACCTGGAACTTATCCAGCTGGTCAGCTTCGGGGAGGCGATATCGCCGAAAACGCTGCGCTTTCAGAAATTTCGCTTAAAAACATTCTTTGCCGGCTGGGCGGCAGATGAAGCCATCAAAACCGGTCGAATTGATCTGATACCGAGCCGTTTCGCCTGGATACCGAAATTGATCGAGTCCGAAAATATCCGGATTAACGCTGCTTTCATTCAGGTCACGCCGCCGGACGGGTCAGGCAACTGCAGTCTCGGAATTGCAGTGGATGCCGCAAAGCAGGCCATGGGAAAGGCTTCTTTTGTGGTGGGCGAAATCAATCCATTAATCCCCAGAACGTTCGGCGATACCTTCGTGCCTGTCTCTGATTTTGATTTGATGATCGATTCCGAAGATCCGCCATTTTATATTGATCGCTGGCCGGTCGACGACATATACAACACAGTGGCCGGTCATATAGCGGAGCTCATTGATGACGGCCATTGCATTGCATTCTCCATTGGACCACTGTTTGAGGCCCTGACCCCCCACCTGGTTCTCAAACGCCACCTGGGTATTCATTCACCTTTCTTTACTGATGCCCTCATGGACCTGGTAAAAAGCGGGGCTGTTTCAAACAGTCGCAAAGAAACTTACCGGGGACAGTCTCTGGTATCCTACGCGCTGGGCACAAAGGACTTGATGCAATGGCTAGACCAGAACCCGATGGTTGAATTTCAGGGCATCGACAAGGTTTTCGATCCTGCGCAAATCGGACGCAACCCTAAATTCAACGCCATCATTTCGGCCCGCAAAATCGACCTTTCCGGTAAAATAGCACTCCAGATAGGTAAGGGAAACATTGCCACAGGGCCGGCGGAAGTGCTGGATTTTTTCAGAGGTGCGGAGATTTCCGAGGGTGGCCGGATCATTTTTGCTCTACCCAGCCGCAACCTGCGCAACGAATCCAATATCAGGATATCGGTCGATGACCTCGAAAACCAATTCAGTCAAATAGAATCGGTTGATGTCGTGGTTACGGAATACGGGACCGCTTTTCTCAGAGGCTATACGATCCGTGAACGCGCCCAAGCTTTGATCGATCTGGCCCACCCTGACGACCGCTCCCTGCTCGTTGAACAGGCCAAAGCCGCACACATCCTTTACCTGGACCAGATTTATTTCACGCAAAGTGGTCGACTCTATCCTTCCGAAATATCTGTCGACCAAATCTTCAAACCAGATATCAACATCAAATTCAGGCCCACCAAACCCTCGGACGAGGAGGAAATGCGTCGCCTCTTTTACAGATTCTCCGACGAATCGGTTTACGCCCGCTATTTAGGCCACATCCAAGCTATGCCGCACGCCAAAACTCAGGAATACGTAAATATCGACTGGAGCCAAGTGATGTCCATCGTCGGCGTTGTCAAACGTGCCGGCAAGGAGCGGATCATCGCCGAAGCGCGCTATATCAGGGAGCCGGCCCGGCCGTTGGCCGAAATCGTCTTGGTGGTGGATGAAGAATATCATGGCATCGGCATCGGCAGCTATCTGTTCGGTCTGCTGGCGAGGCTGGCAAAAGAAAAGGGACTAAAAGGTTTTACGGCTGAAATGCTGTTTTCCAACACCGGCATGATGAAAGTATTAAAAAAAGTTGGTTTACCCATCAAGACCCGGCTGGAAGATGGTGTATACCATCTGGAAATCAGCCTTGAAGGGAACGTGCCCGGAGCAGACCTGAACCCAAAAACAAGGGGTCCGGTTCTGGTTCCCCTGGAAGATAACAGGCCAACACAACAGGCTTAATTCCGGATAAAGCAAAGTTAAACTTAATCCAGCATTCGCGGTTAACAAATCTTGGATGATAATTAAAAATGACTATGGTAATGATTCCATCGATGCGGGAGTCGGTAGACTGAAATGATTCGAATAAGATTTGAATTTCTGCAATATCGCGAAAATCCATTTCGTAATTCTTCTAATTTATGATGTGGATTATACCAGCTGGAAATTAGTATATCACGATAAATATTTATCATGATTTGGAGAGAGAACATGCATCTGTTTAGCGCACTCAGAAAAATGAAAATTTTGCTTATCGACGATGATGAGTGGATCCGAGGCTCATTGCAACTTTTTTTTGAAGCCGAAGGATGTCAATTGATAGCCCTTGAGACCGCCGAGGAAGGCTTATCCGCGCTCGGGGAAGATACTTACGACATTATCATCGTCGACTATAAGCTTCCCGGACAAGATGGTATTGAGTTTTTGAAGCAAATTCGAAAAGCCCATTCAGATGCGATAAAAATACTCATCACGGCATATAAGAGTGAAGCGGTTGTTTCTGAAGCAAAGAAATTGGGTATTCAAGGTTTTATTGAAAAACCATTCACGTCGGAAACTATTTTGGGATCTTTGTCCTATTTGATTAAAAAGCGAGAAAAACGGGAAGAAATCCTTGCAAAGTAATGAAGTTTTTGGATATGCCATTAGATATGCCAATTGATGAATTTAAAGTATTTGGCAATCTGGTTGGTATTCATAGATGCCCCCATTACGACGGAGGTTACGATTATCCCAATTGGGTTGATGGTTTGTAAAATGATTCATAATCAATGGAAGACGTTTGATTATGTCGAACTCTGAGTTAGGCGCCCAATTTAATTTATTTCGGGTATAGGTTGTATCAACAACGAGTGGATGGTCAACATAGTTAATCATCCAACTTCTCTCATATGTTTTCTTCTTTAAGACTAAATTAAGATAATATTTGCAAAAAAGGGCCATTCTGGTCAGGGCCGGTGAGATATTCTCTGCGCCAATCGTCTCCATAATGATAGTAGGCTGCAAAATGGATCACAAAGTCGATATTCAATTTTTTGCCGTTATTTTTTAAGAAAGCAGAATTAAGGTTTATCGCATCAGCAATATCCACCAGTTTCCATTGAACATTTGGAGCAGCATGACGTAGTTCTTGCGACGGCATCCTTTTGTCTATAGCGATTATCCTGCTGTCACGTGCAAGATCCACACAGATGGCCGATCCAAGGTAGCCGCAAGCTCCTGTTATGAGAATTGTACGTTTCATTCTACAAGACTAATCCGACTTAATCGTATGATGGAAATGTGCAGAATTAAAATTTTAATACGTCATCAATCGTTTAATCGATCAGGAATAATGACTGCCCTGTCAAACCTCGTAAAACGCCGGAAGAGACACTCCCAAGCAACCAGCGCTTGATACCTGAGAGACCGCGTTTCCCCATGATAATAGTTCCGTAGTTTTCTGTCTTGGCACATTCAAGTATAGTGTCAGATACCGAACCGTTTAAGCCTTTATAGTTTCGGGTAAGAAGTTGGTGATCAAGATCCGCTCTTTGTTGGATCATCTTAGGCCAACATCTACAGCTGAAACCTTGATCTAATACAACACGCTTCAAACACCAATTACAATTCGTACAGGATATTATTTTTTGGTTTTGCTTTTTAGCTTTTTTAACCCAATTAAAGTCGACTCTCAATGGCCGGCCCAGACCGATTAAGTCAGCCGTTTTTTCCCGGATTAGCTCATTCGCCAGTGATGGTTCGAGAATTCTTCCAGAGATAATTGTCGGAACCTTAATCCCTCCGGTAAGTTTTTCCATATCTTTTCGAAGATAGGCGGGTTGGGACATTTTTTCCTCACGTCCCCAAAAAAGATAGAATTGAAGGTGCCTTCGGTAGCTGAAAGGTAAGCGATACCTTCGTTTTCTAATAACTTGGCAACTGCGATCGCTTGCGGCAATTTGATACCCCCAGGCACCCATTCCCTTAGCATAAGGCGGAATCCTATCGGGAACGTTGGCGTCACCTTTCGTTTTATTTCTTTGATTACCTTGAGAGGGAAGGTTGCACGCTCTTGAAAGCTTCCACCGAAACCATGCTGGATCTTGTTAGTGAAAGGAGATAGAAATTCGCAAATTAAATATCCATTTGCTCCGTGGAGCTCTATCATGTCGAATCCTGCCTGGTGGGCCCTGGCCGCCGCTTCTCCAAAGTTGACAATGATTCTTTCTCTATCTTCAGCCGTCATACCCTGCCGCCATCTATGCGCCTGTTTTAAAAATTGTCGGGTTAGTTTAAAGCGCTTTTCTAAAGGGAAAAAGTTCATAAAATCTTTCAATACTTCTATATTAAAAGCGAGGTTAGAACTATCTACGGGGGAAGGAAGAAGCGGCTGTTCTGTCTTTGCAAACCTGCCGGCATGATTAAGTTGGAGGCATGCTATAACACCATGTTGCCTGATCGCCTTGGCCAGTCTGGTAAGTCCAGGGATATATTCATCTCTGTCGACCCTGAGGTTGTAAGTGGATGTAATCCCATCTGATGATATGGCGGCGTTGGCCACCACAACCATCGCCACGCCTGATTGGGCCAGCTTCGTGTAGTGGTCGATAAGTTGCGGGCTGACCCTGCCATCAGGATAGGCGTAACCGGTGTAAACCGGCAAAGCTACAAGGCGATTTTTAAGTTGATGTGAACCAAGCCTAAAAGAACTAAAGATGGTTGGATGTCCTAAGCTGTTTTTCGTATTAGTATGACACATATCTTTGACAATAGACCTGTCAAAGCCTAAATCATAACCAGG
>Ga0316189_10006980_pt1 | contig 10733 bp, 8 predicted proteins | sample LowCovwburrow_MG_FD_204930 | JGI IMG/M metagenome (GOLD analysis project Ga0316189, IMG submission 204930) | Coastal sediment microbial communities from Maine, United States - Lowes Cove worm burrow | ecosystem: Environmental > Aquatic > Marine > Coastal > Sediment | place: USA: Maine... | reverse complement strand
CGCCAGCAGCGTTCGCACAAGAAGAACGAAAGAACTGGATCGACATCGAGCTCGGCAAGAGCATCGTGTTGACCACCCCACGCGTGCCAAGCGCCATCGCGATCACGGACCCGGCCGTCGCCATCGCGCAGCCGCTCGGCGTTGCCAACCGGATCCAGGTCCAGGGCACGTCGATCGGCACGACCGACCTCATCGTCCAGTTCGGCGCCGGCGTTCAGCCGCAAATCTACGAACTCACGGTGCACCGCGACCTGTCCGATCTGGTACGCCGGATCGACTCCATTGTGGAAGGCGAGCCGCCGCGGGTGTACCCGCTCGGCGAGCGCATCGTCATCGAAGGCCCCGTCGACGATCTCGACACACTCGAACAGGTCGCACTCGTCGCCCGCATCTACGACGAGGAGTTCGTCAACCTGATGGTGGTCCGCGGCGACCACCAGGTGCAGCTCGAGGTCGTCTTCGCAGAGGTGTCCCGCACTGCCGCCCGCGAGCTGGGCCTCAACGTCCTATTCGGGCAAGCGACTGCGGCGGGCGGACTCCTGGGACCGATCTCCGGACTCCCCGGCGCGAACAACGCACCGCTGGCCGGCACGTTCAGCACCAACGTAGGCAGCGGCGTCGCCGGTACGCCGGTCATCGGCGGGTTCTCGCTGCTCGGCACCGCGCTTCTCGACCAGAACGCGCTCTCGGCCGTCATCGGTACGATGGACAGCTACCAGGTCGGGCGCATCCTCGCGCAGCCCACGCTGATGTCCCTCTCCGGTCAGAAGGCCGATCTGCTCTCCGGAGGCGAGCTGCCCATCCCCACGCCTCAGGGCGGCGGCGCGGGCGGCACCACGATCACGATCGACTACAAGAAGTACGGCATCCAGCTGTGGTTCATCCCGACGGTGCTCGCCGGCGACGTGATCGACGTACAGATGTACCTCGAGATCTCCGAGCCCGACTACGCCAACTCGACCGGCGTGGCCGGCTTCGATGTTCCCGGCTTCATCACCCGCCAGACCCAGAGCCACCTGCGGCTGGAGAGCGGCATGACGTTCGCGGTCGCCGGCCTGCTCTCCGAGAACAACAGCTACTCGCGGGTCGGCATCCCCGCCCTCGGGCGCCTGCCGCTCATCGGCGCGCTGTTCCGGACCGTGCGGCACGTGCGAGACGAGACCGAAGTCGTGATCTACGTCACACCCCGCCTGGTGCGCCCGCTCGCGCCCGGCGAGGTCCCTGCGGCGCCGGGCACCACAGAGAACTACAACCCGAGTGACTTCGAGCTGTTCCTGCTCGGAATGGACCACCGACCCAACTCGCGAACCGCCTCTCCCACTGGCGCCGTCGGACTCCAGCGATGAAGCGGTTGTCCGTCTCGGCTCCCTCAACGGCCAACTAGGTAGGAGGCGCTCAGGTGCGCAACATTGGTAGAAGCGCAGGGGCCGCATCTGTGGTGCTGGTGGGCTTGGACGCTGACGCCATGGGCATGGTGCGCGAGACGCTCGCCGCTGAAGCGGTCCTCCCCAACAGCGCAGTCCCCTTCGGGGACGCACTGTCCGTTATCGAACGGACGGCGCCCGATGTCGTGGTCGTCGGGTACACGCGCGCAGTCGAGGCCTCGCTGGCGCTGGCGGAGGAGCTGCGCCGCGAGCAGCCCAACATCGTTCTCGTCGCGCTGGCCGACGGCCCGGACTCTGCGGCAATCCTAGGCGCCATGCGGGCCGGCTACAAGGAGTTCGTCGTCCTTCCAGACGACGCCACCCGGCTGCGCCAGGTCGTCCACGAGGCCGCCTTCAAGCCCAGCGAGGACGAAGAGAAGGGCCGCGTCGTCGCCATCACGGGCGCCAAAGGCGGCGTCGGAACCACCACGCTCGCGGTGCACCTTGCCGCGGAGCTCGCCGGCATCCACCGGGTCCTGCTGATGGACGTCGACTTCGGCATGGGCGACGTCGCCCCCATGATGGACATCTCGAGTCGAGACTCGATCGCCGACCTGCTCCCGCGCGCCGACCGCCTGGACGAGCGGATGCTCACCTCGGCGGTGATGGTCCACCGCACCAAGGTCAACGTGCTGACCACCCCCGACGACATGGAGTCGATCGGCCCGATCCGCGCCGACGACATCTACAGCCTGATCAACGTGGCGGCGAAGGCCTACCAGTGGGTCATTATCGACTGCGGCACATACTACGATGAAGCGGTGTCGATGGCACTGAACGTGGCCGACACGATCGTGCTGGTCACCACACCCGATGTCACGAGCGTGCGCGACGCTTTCCGCCGCGTTCGCACGCTCAACGTGCTCGGAATCGAGCGAGAGCGCCTTCGCCTCGTGGTCAACCGCTACCACAAGGCGGCGTACGTGTCCAAGAAGGACATCGCGACCAACCTCGGCTTGCACATCGCCGCGACTGTCTCGGACGACGGGCGAAATGTCGAGCAGGCCGTGAACGAGGGTAAGATCATCCGTGAGGTGAATCGGCGCTGCGATGCGGCCCGGGACATCGCCAACCTCGTGGCCGTTCTTACAGAAGACCCTGAGGATGTCGAGCCCCCGGACGATGAGGGCAGTGGTGGGTGGCTCTCGGGGCTCTTCGGACGGAGGTAATGAATGGGTGGCGGTAGGCTGATCGACCGAGTTCGCGGAGCCCAAGGGAGGTTTCGGGGGCCCCCTGGCTCGGACCCGGGTTCCAACGTGGAGTTCGCGCAGATCAAGCGCGACCTTCACAACGAGCTGATCGAGTCGCTCGACTTCGAGCAGGTGGGCAACACGCCGCGCGAGGAGCTCGCGCAGCGTCTCCGACAGACGCTGACGGAGCGGGTCGAGGCCCGGCAACTCCCGCTCAACCGGATGGAGCGAGAGCGCCTGGTCGAAGAGATCCTCGACAACATCCTCGGCCTGGGGCCGCTCGAGCCGCTGCTCCGAGACCCCGAAGTCTCCGACATCATGATCAACGGCAGCAAGACGGTGTTCGTCGAGCGCAAGGGCCGGCTGGTCAAGACGAACGTCTCCTTCAACGACGACAAGCACCTGATGCAGATCATCGAGCGCATCGTCGCCGCGGTCGGTCGTCGCGTCGACGAACAGACCCCGATGGTCGACGCTCGAATGGTGGACGGGTCTCGCTTCAACGCGATCATCCCGCCGCTGGCGCTCGACGGCCCGTGTGTCTCGATCAGGCGGTTCGGCACCATCCCGATCACCGCGGAAGACCTGGTCGCCCTCGGATCCTGCCCGCGGCCCATCCTCGAGGTGCTGCGCGGCGCCGTCCGCTCGCGCCTCAACACCATCATCAGCGGCGGTACGGGCTCCGGAAAGACCACGCTGCTGAACGTGCTCTCGTCGTTCATCCCCGACACCGAGCGGATCATCACCATCGAGGACTCCGCCGAGCTGCAGCTGCAGCAGAACCACGTGGTTCGCCTCGAGACACGGCCGGCCAACCTCGAGGGCAAGGGAACCATCAACCAACGCGAGCTGGTCAAGAACACCCTCCGAATGCGCCCCGACCGCATCATCCTCGGCGAGATCCGTGGCGGGGAGGCCATCGACATGCTCACCGCCATGAACACGGGGCACGACGGCTCACTGGCTACGGTACACGCCAACAATAGCCGGGATGCGCTGTCGCGGTTCGAGACGATGGTCGGCATCGGCATGCCCAACATGGGCGACAAGGCCATCCGGGAGACCATCGCCCGCGCGCTGGACGTCGTCGTTCAGCAGGAGCGCCTCATGGACGGGTCCCGCCGGATCATGTCACTGACGGAAGTGACGGGCATGGAAGGCAGCGTGATCACCACGCAGGACATCTTCGTCTTCGAGCAGCGGACCGTCGACGAGCAGGGGAAGGTCCGTGGCGCCTTCCGCGCTACAGGCATCCGGCCTCGGTTCGCCAACCGGCTCGCCAGCAACGGCATCCGGCTCGCCCCCGAGCTGTTCCGCTTCGAGATGGAGGTCTGAGATGCCTCGCTATTTCCTCGTCGTCATCCTCGCCGTCGTGTTCACGGCCGTTCTGGCCACCGGCCAGGGGTTGTACTGGGCGTGGGTGGCCAAGAAAGAGCGCGAGAACGAGGAGCTCCTAAGGCGCCTGGGATCGGGCAGCGGGATGAGCGACGAGGAGAAGGAGATCGCGCTGTTCCGCGACCTCGGCAGCGACGCGGTCGCCGGCTCTCTTGGGGACTTCGGGGAGCGGTTGCATCAGACCCTGCGCATGGCAGACGCCAACTACGGTGTGAGCGCCCTGATCACGCGGATGTTGGTGCTCGGTGGCATCGCAATGGCGCTCGGCGGGATCGTCTTCTGGCCGTTCGGACTTATCCTCGGGGTTCCCGCCGCCTATGTTCCCCTGGCGTTCGTCCAGTACCAGGCCAACACGCGAATGACCGCACTGGTGGAACAGCTGCCAGACAGCCTCGAGCTGATGGCCCGCGCGCTCTCCGCAGGACTGGGGCTGTCCGATGCGTTTCGCCTGGTCGCCGAGGAGATGCCGATGCCCATCGCGGCAGAGTTCGGCCGGGTCCAGGAAGAGGTCCGGTTCGGGCGTGACTACCGCGACGCCTTCGAGAAGCTGCTCGACCGCAACCCAGGGGTCTTCGACCTCCGGATCTTCGTCTCGTCGGTCATGCTCCAGCGCGACACCGGCGGCAACTTGATCGAGATCCTCGAGAGCATTGCCGAGACCATCCGCTCCCGCTTCCTGTTCGACGCCAAGGTGAACGCTATGACGGCGGAGGCCAAGTTCTCCGCCCTCATCCTGGGCGCGCTGCCGCTCGGGGTCGTGATGATCCTGCTGTTCCAGAACGCGGACTACCTCGAGCCGCTGGCCACCACGACGATCGGAAACGCCATCATCATCACCTGCATCATGCTGTACCTCATAGGCATGGTCCTGATGCGCGATCTCTCCAACGTGGACGTATAGATGCCCCCGGGCTCCGGTTCCTCCTCTCCGCAAAGGACCGCTCGATGATCGCCAACGCATTCCTGTTCACGATCATCGGGGTCCTGGTCTTCCTTGTCACGGGCGGGTTCTTCTACGGCCTGTACGTCCTGCTCAACCCGAGCCGGACGGCCACCGACCGCCTGCGCGACATGTCCAAGAGCCAGGCCGAGGAGATCGAGAGCTACGACATCATCAGCGTCGACACCAAGGAGGACGGGAGCGGAGGACTCACGGCGCGCCTCGGTCAGCTCGCCGCGGCGAGCAACGAAGAGGAGAAGAGCAAGCAGCGCCAGCTGCTGCAGCAGGCCGGCTACAAGAGCCGCCACGCGCTCGAGATCTTCAACAGCGTCCGGGTCACCGGCGCCCTGTCCATGCCGCTGCTCGTGGCGCCGTTCGCTGCCTCCATCGGCCTGCTGCAGCTCGGCGTGGGGGTCGTCCTGGCGTCCTCGGCCGGCTACTACCTCCCCGCCATGTGGCTCACGAATGTGACGCAGAAGCGCCGGAAGGTGCTCCTGGCCGCATTCCCGGACGCGCTCGACCTGCTGGTCAGCTGTGTCGAAGCCGGCCTCGGTCTGGACGCCGCCTTCCGCCGGGTCGCGCTGGAGCTCGAGACGGCCGCACCGGAGCTCTCCCGCGAGCTGCAGCTCGTCACCCACGAGATCTCCGCCGGCGTACCCCGGGTCGAGGCGCTCCGGCACCTCGAGCGACGCACCGGACTCGCTGAGATCCGGTCGCTCGTGAACATGCTGGCCCAGGCGGAGCGCTTCGGTACCTCGATCGCCAAGGGTCTCCGGGTCCACTCGCGGATGACGCGCCAGAAGCGCATGTCCCGCGCGGAAGAAGAGGCCGCCAAGGTCTCGCCGAAGCTCACTGTCGTGATGATCCTGTTCCTGCTCCCCGTCCTGTTCCTGGTGTTGGTCGGGCCCGCAGCAATCAAGGTCTACGCAGTCTTGGGATCGAGGTAGCCAATGCGAAGCCCGCTGCTAATCACCCTCCTCGCTGGCTGTGCGGGGGCTGCCCACAAGCCGCCACCGGAGCTCGTGAATGACAGCCTGCCCGCATGGATGACCAAGGGCGAGGAGGTCCGCATTGCGGTCGCCAGGACCCTGCTGGAGACGGGCGAAACCACGCAAGCGCTCGGCATCCTTCGCCAGATGCGCGCGGATGGGTACCGAGACCCCGAGATCGACCTGCTGCAGGGCATGGCGCTGCATCAGGACGGCGTCACCAGCGAAGCCGAGCGGCTGCTGCAGATGGCGCGCAACCGCATGCCGCGCGACCACCGCCCGTTCTCCCAGCTGTGTGTCCTGTACGCCGAGGACAAGCGCGTCGAGGAAGCGATCGAGGCGTGCGGGCGGGCCACTCAGGTTGGCGACACGCACGGCAAGGCCTGGAACAACCTCGCGGTCCTGCTGCTCACCGCGAGCCGAAACGACGAGGCCCTCGCGGCGGCCGAGCAGGCACTCGAACGCGACGCAAGCTCGCCGCTGTACCGCAACAATCTGGCGCTGGCCCAGGCTGCGCTGGGCAAGAGCGAGCTGGCGTACCGCACCTTTCACAGCACCATGTCCGAGGCCGACGCCGCCTACATGGTCGGTGTCGCGATCGAGCGCACGGGCGACGTGGACGGCGCGCGCGTGTGGTATGAAAAGGGTCTAGAGATCGACCCGGAACACGAGCGGTCCCAGCACAAGTTGCAGGGACCCACGGAGGAACCTTGAGCCGGACACTCATCGCTCTCGTCGCCGCTGCGGCGCTCTCTGGTTGCGTCTCGCCGCTCCACCTGACGTACGACTACGGGAGGGCCTACACGGCCACCGTGATCAGCCAGGCGGATCTGACCCGCACCTCGGTCGCGAACGCCAACTACCAGCTCTACGGTGTGGAGGCCGAGCAGATCCGCATCCGGGTCCGCGAGAAGGCGACGGACGAGGAAGAACAGTCCTCGTCAATCACGCCGAACTAGGTCTCGGACACAGGGAAGATGATCGGTGGATCGTGTCTCCAGGTGGTTCGCCCAGAGCGGGCCGAAGCCGAAGAGACATCGAGCAGTGGCTGGTGGTTCTGTCTGGATAGGTGAGCACTCCGGAGCTCCGTCGGGACGGGCCGGTGGGCACCGCGAGGACGGTTCGGAATGTTTGGCGGCGGTATCTAGCCAGATCCAGGAGGCGCCAGCGGCATGCGCTTAGGCAGACCGAGCGCTGCGCTGGTTCTCGGCTCGCTCGCAGGGTCCTTTGCGACACTGGTGTTCATGCCCACTGCGCTGCCACTTGTGTGGCAGATCATCGGGGCAGAAGAGCGCTTCGGACTGCGTCACTCCGAGGCCACAGCGTACGCGGTGCAGTCGCAGCTGCGGTCGGGCACGCCGCCGGGCGACCTGTTGGCGGAGGGCGTGACCGTCGACGCCTTGGTCATCACCCGCCCCAACACCGAGCCGGTGTCCATGGGGACGCCGCTGCCAGCGGACATGATCGAGGAGGCGTGTCGCGTCGGTGAGCACGGCACGGTCGTCCAGACACAGCGTCGCCTGTGGGCTGTCACCTGCGTCGAGCAGGAGCGCGCGGTCGTCGTGGCGGCGGTCCGGCTCGATCCCGCTGCCCCCGCGCAGCGGATCCTGGCGCTGGTGTTGTTGCTGGGCCTGCTCGTCGGGATCATCACGGCGCTCGGGGTGCTTCGGGTCCTCCGTCCGCTGTCGGACATCAGCAGCGCGCTGTCGCGGGTGGGGTCCGGCGAGCGCGGGGTCCGCATCCCGAAGTCCGGCCTGGTCGAGCTCGACGAGATCTCCGACCGTCTCAACGCGACGGCGCGCTCGGTTGAGGACCGCGAGGACGCGATCCTGGGACGGATCGAGGTCGTCCAGGAGATGGCGCGGATCGTGGCCCACGAGGTCCGCAACCCGCTGCAGTCGCTCGAGCTCCTCACGAGCCTGATCGCGTCCGAGGACGACAGCACCGAGCGGCACGACATCGCGCGCTCGATCCACACCGAGATCCGCACCCTCGACCAGGTCGTCCGGCGCCTCCTGCGCGAGAGCGCGGCGAGCGGATCCCTGCGGCTACAGATCTCGGCGCAGCCGATCGCGCCGCTCGTCGAGCAGGTCCTGGCGCTGCGCCGCCCCCAAGCGAACAACCAGAGCGTGCGGCTCAACAGCGGCCCGCTGTCCTGGGGCGTCGTCCCGATCGATCAGGCGCTGGTGAAGCGCGCGATCGAGAACCTGGTGCTGAATGCGCTGCAGGCGGTCCCCATGCGCACCGGCGAGGTGCTGGTCAGCGTCATCGAGGACCCGGAGTGGATGATCATCGTCGTCGATGACAACGGGCCGGGCATCCCCAAGGAGATGCAGCAACTCGTGTTCGAGGCGAACGTGACGTCGAAGGTCGACGGCACCGGCATCGGGCTTGCGCTGGTCAAGGGGGTGGTAGAGGCCCATAGCGGTTACATCGTGTACGGCCAGTCCCCCCTCGGCGGGGCGCGATTCGAGGCCCGCATCCCGCGCGAGCGGTCAGAGGAAGGGGCGCACAGTGCCGAACCCGATCAGACTGCACGTGCTGGTGGTGGATGACAATCGCAGCAGCGCCGACGCGCTCGCGCGGCTGCTTCGGAAGAGGGGCGACGTGGTCCACGCCGCGTACGACGGGCAGTCGGCCATCGATCGGATCCAGGCTGAACCACCCGACGTTGTCCTCACCGACCTGAAGATGGAGCCGGTGGACGGCATGGCGGTGCTCGCCGCTGCCCGCGCGGTCCGCCCGCCGGTCGACACGATCGTGTTCACCGCATTCGGCGCGGTCGACCTCGCGGTACAGGCCATGCACCTCGGCGCGCGCGACTTCCTCACCAAGCCCGTCACGATGGAGCAGGTCTCCGCGCGGCTCGATGCCCTGCGTACGGGCAGCCCTGAGCCGGTCGCGCCGGCGCCGGAGGATGAAGACGCGGCATTTCTCGCGCTCTCGGCATCCAGCCGGGCGGTCCTGGAGAGCCTGCAGCGTGCCGCCGGGGTCCCCTCCGCGGTGTGGCTCGAGGGCGAGATCGGGTCGGGTCGAACGTACTGCGCCCGCACCCTGCATCGGCTCGGCGGCACCGACACCCCATTCACCGTCCGCAACATCACCCGCGACGGCCCCTGGCCCACCTCGGGCACCGTCGTGCTGCCCAACGTTGATGACCTACCGGAGGATCTGCAGGCCGAGCTGGTCCCGCAGCTCGATGCGCTGCCGGCCGGCGTCCGTGTCGTGGCGACCGCGCAACCCGGTGGGCGTCAGCGGGTCGCCGACGGCAGCATCCGGCCCGAGCTGTTCTACCGCCTAGCCGTGGTGGTGATCCCGGTTCCCCCGCTCCGGCGGCGCCAGGAGGACATCCAGCCGCTGTTCGAGCACGGCCTGTCCGCGTACGCCGCGCGCTACGACCGGCCGGTGCCCTCGCTGTCGGACACCGCGCAGCGCCAGCTCAGCGCCCACTACTGGCCGGGCAACATCCGGGAGCTGCTCAACCTCGCGGAACGCACCGTAGTGCTGGGCGTCAACGCGTTCGACCTGGCCCCCGTGGAGGACTCCGGCGCGGGCCTGCCCAAGCTCGAGCCGGGCTTCTCTCTGCCGGGATACCTCGAGGGCGTGGAGCGCAGCATCCTGGTGGAGGCCCTGCGGCGCGCCGGGGGGGACCGCACGCAGGCTGGGCGGCTACTGGGCGTAGAGCGCAACACGCTGCGCTACAAGCTCAACAAGTACGGCCTGCTCGACAAGTAGTTCACGGCGCCGCGAGCGCCCTGCGGGCGCGGTCCACCCGCTCCACGTCCTCGTCGGCTCCGACCTGCTCGTACACCCGCGCTGCGAGGCGCCAGGGGTGGCCTGCACGATCGGGCCGACCCAGTGCGCAGGCGCGCAGCCCCGCCACCTCGGCGGTCCAGGCCGCGTCGCGGTGCTGCAGCGCTGGGTCCGCGAGCAAACGCTCGGCGCGAGACACCAACGGGCGCCACGTCCGCGCACTCGCGCGCACTCGCAGCGGCAGCAACAGAAGCTGGGCCCAGCGCGCGGCCTCGCCGCGGTCCAAAGCGCGGGTCCGACCCACCAGCGCGTCGACGACCGCGGAGGCCTCAGCCCACCGCGACCCCGCGAGCAGCGCCAAGGCGCGACCGACGTCGACCCGACCCCGGAGCGCGTGCTGCCACGGGAGACGCTCGAGCGCCGCCTGATACCGCGCCAGCGCTGCGTCGAGCGCGCCGCGTCGCCGCGCCAGATCGCCCAGGCCCGCGAGCGCTTCCGCGCCCGCGGACGCCGATCCCGCCTCGTCCGCGAGGTGCAGCGACAGCAGCAGCTCCTCCTCGGCCGCGGGAAGCTGACCCTCCTCCACGAACGCCCGCCCGAGCGCTGCCCGGACCCGCGCTTGCAGCCCTGGCGCCTCGCCCCCATCGAGTCGGGACAGCGCACGGCGCAGCAGCGCAGCGCCGCGGTCCCCCTCCCCGTCCCGACGCGACACCGCCGCCGCCGCGAGCAGCGCGCGAGCCTGCCCCACCGGATCTCGCAGGTCTGCGTATGCATCGAGGGCGGCGCGGAGCAGGGTGCGCGCCTCCTCGGGATCCCCACGGCGCCCGACCGCCAGCGCGCGGAGCAGCCCGCACTCCGCCGCCTCCGTGTACGGCGTCTCGTCCGTGACCAGCTGGGCCGCCTCGCTTGCCAGCGCGGGGGCCACCGGGTCTCCCGTCAGCAACGCCAGCCGCGTCCGGATCAGGCGGTCCGCGAGATCCGGCCCGCGCCCCGCAGCGCGCAGCGCCTGCAGCCGGTCTTCGAGGTGGCGCAGCGCGACACG
>Ga0316189_10006979_pt1 | contig 10733 bp, 10 predicted proteins | sample LowCovwburrow_MG_FD_204930 | JGI IMG/M metagenome (GOLD analysis project Ga0316189, IMG submission 204930) | Coastal sediment microbial communities from Maine, United States - Lowes Cove worm burrow | ecosystem: Environmental > Aquatic > Marine > Coastal > Sediment | place: USA: Maine... | reverse complement strand
CGGTGCCGAGGTAATTGGCGATGCGCCCTGGTTGGCGGATCTGCCACAGGGTGACGCGGTGCGGCTGTCTTGCAATATGGATCGTCAAACCGATTTAGGCCCAAGCCACCTCCAATTTGCGCCGCAAAGGTTGACTTTGGGCGTCGGGTGCGCGCGCAATTGCCCGACCGACGAATTGGCCGCATTGGTTGCGGATGTTCTGGCAGAAGCAGGTGTTGCGTCGCAGGCTATTCATTCAGTGAACACCATTACCTTGAAGGCGGACGAGCCAGCGATCATTTCGCTTGCTGATGATTTGGGCGTGCCGTTGCGTCTGTTCGATGCCGATAGCCTTGAAGCGCAGACGCCGCGCCTTGCGACACCGTCGAATGTTGTCTTTGCTGAAGTTGGCACGCATGGCGTGTCCGAGGCTGCTGCGTTGGCGCAGGCAGGTAAGACAGGCGAATTTTTGGTCACCAAGCGCAAGACAGCCAATGCGACCTGTGCCTTGGTGGTGACGCCCGACCCGCTGATTGCACAGCAAGGCAGCCCGCGTGGCCGGTTATCAGTTGTTGGGATCGGCCCCGGTCAAGCGGCATGGCGGACGCCAGAGGTGTCGCGATTGGTGTCTGAGGCTGAGGAATTGGTGGGCTATGGCCTCTATATCGATTTGTTGGGGCCTTTGGCCGTTGGCAAAGCGCGATCGGATTTCCCTTTAGGGGGCGAAGAAGATCGCTGCCGTTATGCGTTAGAGCAGGCGGGGCAGGGAAAAAATGTCGCCTTGGTTTGTTCAGGGGATGCGGGCATTTATGCGATGGCGGCCCTCGTGTTTGAATTGCTGGATCGCGGGCCGGATCAGATGGGCGTGTCGGATGCGGCGCGGCGCGTCGAGGTGGTGTGTTCGCCAGGGGTGAGTGCGCTGCAAGGCGCTGCTGCACGGGCTGGTGCTCCGTTGGGTCATGATTTCTGTGCGATTTCATTGTCCGATTTGCTGACGCCACGCGAAGATATTGTGAAGCGCTTGAATGCGGCCGCAATCGGTGACTTTGTCATCGCCTTTTACAACCCCGTTTCGATGCGCCGTCGCACTCTCTTGGCAGAGGCGCGCGATATTCTTTTGCAGCACCGTCCGGGTGATACGCCTGTGATGCTGGCGTCGTCTCTTGGCCGACCGGAAGAGCATGTGCGTTATCGCAGGTTGGACGAACTGGAGGTGGATGAGGTGGATATGCTGACCGTCGTTTTGGTGGGTTCATCGCATTCGCGTTTGGCACAATTGGGCGAAGGGCCGCGAATGTATACGCCGCGCGGTTACGCGCGCAAGATTGATGGGGACTTGGCAGGATGACAGTTTACTTTATTGGCGCGGGTCCGGGTGATCCGGAATTGCTGACGATTAAGGCGGCACGCATCATTGGGGAATGTCCGGTCTGTCTTTTTGCGGGATCGCTTGTGCCAGCAGAGGTCGTGGCTTGTGCGCCCAAGGATGCACTAGTGATGGATACCGCCCCTATGACGCTGGAAGATACGCATGGGGTGATTTTGGACGCACATGCGAAGGGCCAGAACGTGGCCCGTGTGCATTCTGGCGACCCATCGCTCTATGGCGCGATTGCAGAGCAAATTCGCCGCCTGAAAGCGGATGGGATTGATTATCAGATTATCCCCGGAGTGCCTGCTTATGCCGCTGCCGCGGCAGCTTTGGGAACAGAGTTGACGGTACCTGAAGTGGCGCAGTCGATCATTTTGACGCGGATGTCGATGAAATCGACGGGCATGCCAGAGGGAGAGACGCTTGAGAATTTCGCCCGCACTGGGGCTACGCTGGCGATCCATCTTGGTATCCGCGCCCTGCGCGAGATTGAGCGGCAGTTAGCGCCGTTCTATGGGGAAGACTGTCCTGTTGCAGTGATCTACCGCGTCGGCTGGCCGGATCAAATGATCATTCGGGGTACTTTGATGGATGTCCGTGAAAAGGTGAGGGCGGCCAAGATCACCCGAACCGCACTGATCCTTGTCGGTCCGGCCCTCTCCGATTCGCACGGATTCCCGGACTCCGCACTCTATGATGCAGCCAAGCCGCATGTGTTGAGACCGCGCGTGAAGGCCTAAAAACAAGGGCTTTCTGCACTGCGGCGGATTTTGTCATTTGATCTTTACTATTCTCGAGGCATCTTCGGCTTAGTTTAGAGGGGCTTAGTATGTATACGTTTTTGCCTGATGCTGTTCGTCAGGGTTTAGAAGAAGCGCGCAAAGCAGCGCTGAAGCGCAAAGATCGACTGTCAGTTCATGATGGAGAAGAGATTTTTCGCATTCGCCGGTTCTGGGATGGTGGTTTCGCGCTAGACCTTGAAGGTTCTGACCGGCTGCGTGGACGCGTCGATATCTATGATGGTCCCAAGCATCTTTATACTTGTCTTGTGGTTTCGTCCGTGGATGAAGGCGAAGAGCGTGTATTCGAATTCAAATGGGCGACGCCTGTTGCGACGGGCCCAGCCGTAGATTTTGTGCGGCCGGATTTTGTACCTGCTGGATTGATCGGGCGCTAGGCCTTCACCCTATTGCAAATCTGAAAATGCATCTTGCATGCGGCGGACGGCCTCTTCGACTGTAGCGGTCTGAGTTGCCAGATTGAAACGCATGAAGGTTTCGCCGCCTGAGCCGAATGTCGGGCCCTGAGATACCGCGATTTTTGCTTTGTCTCTGATGCGCGCTGCGACCTCATCATGGGTCATCCCGGTATCGGCAAAATCGACCCAACCGAGGTAGGTGGACTGAAGTGGCATGGATTTAACCCCGGGGATCGCATTGATGCCAGCATCAAAAATCGCGCAATTGCTTTGCAAATGCGCAATTTGCGCATCCGCCCAAGCCGCACCCTCGGGGGAATAGGCGGCTGTGATCATCGTCATACCCAAAGCCGAAGGGCTATAGTCGAGCGTTTTGAGCCGCTTGCGCATAGCTTGTCGCAGGTCCGGATCGGCGATAATCATATTACCTGTCCGTTGGCCGGCAATGTTGAACGTCTTAGATGGCGCGGTCAGATAGACCGTATTGTCCATATCTTCGGGTGCGGCCACGGCCATCGGAACAAAGCTGTGATCGGGAAAAACCAGATCATGGTGGATTTCGTCACTGACCAAAAGCATGCCGTTCTTGCGGGCAAAGGCTGAGACAGCGCGCAGTTCTTCTGTGTTCCAGACGCGTCCTGAGGGGTTTTGCGGCGAGCACCAGATCAACAGCTTCTCTTTGCCGGTCAGCCGAGACTGGGAATCTTCTAGGTCCAGTACATAGTTTTCGCCCTGACGCACCAGTGGGCATTCCGTCACGATCCGACCAGCCTTTTCAACTTTCAAGGCAAATTCGTGATAGACTGGCGTGAAAATCGCGGCCGCGTCGCCGAGGTTGGACCAAACATCAAGGCAAAGCGCGATGCCGTTGCCCAAGCCTTGCGTGGTCAGAACCCAGTCTTTTTCGATCGTCCAGTTGTGACGCGTCTGCATCCACCACGCGATTGACTCAAAATAACTATCGCTTTCGAATTCATAGCCGAAGACCCCGCGTTCAGCAGCCCTTTGCACGGCCTCGATGACACAAGGTGCAGTCGCATAGTCCGAATCGGCCGTCCACATGGCCAACCCATCGTCAGGCGATACCCCGTAGAGTTTCTCCATCAGATCCCATTTTGTGCTGTTTGTGCCGCGACGGTTGATGGGGGTGTTGAACGACATGTGATTCTCCAGAAATTCTGGCGCCAAATTGCGGAGATGTGGCAGCGTGTGCAACCCGAAAGTCGCCCTTTGCTTGCGATGCGCGGCAGGACGGATTAGATCACCCTTATGGCATTGAAGAAGATACTTATTCACCCCGATCCGCGACTGAAAAAAGTGGCGAGCCCTGTTGCGACAGTGAATGATGATTTGCTCCGTTTGGCTGACGATATGCTGGAAACCATGTATGACGCGCCCGGTATCGGGCTTGCCGCACCGCAGGTTGCCGTGATGAGCCGGATGTTGGTAATGGATTGCGCAAAAGAAGACGACGCGACGCCCGAACCAATGGTCCTGATCAATCCGGAAGTGGTTTGGACATCGGAAGACCGCAATGTCTATGATGAAGGCTGCCTTTCGATCCCTGAACAATATGCCGAAGTTGAACGTCCGGCGGAGGTCGAGGTGTCTTGGACCGGCCTTGATGGCAAAACGATGCGCGAACGATTTGACGGCCTTTGGGCGACTTGCGTACAGCATGAGATCGACCATTTGGATGGCAAGCTGTTCATAGACTACCTTAAGCCGCTGAAGCGCCAAATGATCACACGCAAAATGCAGAAACTGAAACGCGAAATGGCGCGGGGCTGACCTTTGGCAGTGCTTGATTTGCGATTTGAAGGCGACCCGATCTTGCTGGAGACGGCACGTGCCGTCGACCGGTTTGATGAAGACCTCGCGGCCCTCGTACGCGATATGTTTGAGACGATGTATGCCGCTCCGGGGCGTGGGTTGGCGGCCCCGCAAGTGGGCATCAGTCAGCGGGTCTTTGTCGTGGATACAGAGTGGAAAGAGGCTGACCCAGCGCCGATGATTTTTGTGAATCCGGTCGTTGCATCCCGTGCGCAGGACGAGGTGCTTGGCACGGAGGCCTGTTTGTCAATTCCGGGAAAGAGTTTTGATGTGCGCAGGCCCACTTGGGTTGATATGACATGGTGCGACCTTGATGGTGCGTCGCACAACGGGCGCTTTGAAGGCGTGCAAGCGGTGTGTGTTTTACACGAGTTGGATCATTTGAACGGTCTGCTGATTACGAAAACAGGAACACCGCAATGACCCATCGCCCTTATTTGATGTGGCCCCATCCTGTGTTGCGCAGTTCGGCCGCAAGAGTTGAAAACATCACGGATGATGTGCGTGCGATCTGGAACGAGATGATCCTTGCCATGGATACGATGCCGGGTGTGGGCCTCGCGGCCCCGCAACTGGGTATCGATATGGCGCTGGCCGTTGTAGATGCCTCTGATGCGCGCGGGCAGGCGATCCGGATGGCAAACCCTTCCGTTTTGCATAGCAGCGTCGAGTTGCGCACCCATGACGAAGGCTCGCCCAATCTTCCGGGTGTCCGAGCCAAGATTATACGCCCGCGTGCTGTGACCGTGAGGTTCTTAAATGCGGACGGACAGTGGGACCGGCAAGACTTTGTCGGCCTTTGGGCGACGTCGGTGCAGCACCAGATTGATCATTTGGCCGGCAAAATGTTCTTTGATCGCCTAACGCGGGTGAAGCGCGATATGTTGATCAAGAAAGCAGCCAAATTACAGCGCCGCTAAAGTTGGATTGCCTCCGGCGGATGTTTGAATTGACGAAGAAAGAAGACGGCCATGCGGATCATCTTTATGGGAACGCCCGATTTTTCGGTTCCGGTGCTAGACGCGCTTGTCACTGCTGGCCATGAGGTCGTTGCAGTTTATTGCCAGCCGCCGCGGCCGGCGGGGCGTGGCAAAAAGGACCGACCTTCGCCTGTGCAATTGCGTGCAGAGGCTCTTGGTTTGGATGTTCGTCACCCCGTGTCACTTAGGAATGCAGAAGCGCAGGACGCGTTCGATGAGTTGAGGGCGGATGTTGCTGTCGTTGTGGCCTATGGTTTGATTTTGCCACAGGTCATTTTGGATGCGCCGCGCTTTGGCTGTCTGAATATTCATGCGTCATTGCTGCCCCGTTGGCGTGGCGCCGCCCCAATTCATCGCGCGATCATGGCGGGCGACGCGCAGACAGGTGTCTGCATCATGCAAATGGAAGCGGGACTTGATACCGGATCGGTTTTGTTGCGTCAGGCGACGGAAATCGGTGCTGAGGAAACGACCGGCGACCTGCATGACAAATTGTCGAATATGGGCGCCGCGATGATTGTGGAGGCTTTGGCGCGTTTGCCTGACCTCGTGCCAGAGGTGCAGTCGGACGAAGGTGTCACCTATGCTGCCAAAATCGACAAAGCAGAGGCAAAGGTTGATTGGACCAGACCAGCTGAAGAAATTGATGCACTTATCCGGGGGCTTTCACCCTTTCCCGGCGCGTGGTGTGAGGTTGGTGAGACGCGCGTCAAACTGCTGAGGTCACGTGCTGTGAGTGGTGTGGGTCAACCTGGCCAAGTGTTGGAAGGGTTCACCATCGCTTGTGGTTCAGGCGCAGTCGCCGTGACCCATGCTCAGCGTCCGGGCAAGAAGGCCATGCCTGCGGATGAGGTTTTGAAAGGCCTGACACTGGGCACATTTGTCGCCTGATGTGCCAAGAGAACGGTATTTCCATCACAGATTTGATGAGTTTGTGATGTTTCACGCCATATTTGCGAAATCTTGCCTGTAGGTCGTTTTGTCTTGTCTCGCCAGAGTGCTAGTAACGGATTCGGAATTGCCAGGGTATTGAATATGACATCTTTCACGCACGTGAGCCGCCGCTCTTTTACTGCGATGGCGCTGGCCGGTACGGCCGCCGCATGCACACCACGCGTGCCGGTTGAAGAGATCGCACCACCAGCGCCGATGTCTTTCGTCGAAGGTTATGGCCCGCTGGAAGATGCGGGTTATGTTTTGCCCGGTATTCCATCGGAATATCTGCAAGGTGTGAATCGCCGTATGACAGGAATCTACAATGGCGAGGCGGAACCCAATACGCTGGACGTCGACCCCTATGCAAAATTTCTGTACCATGTGCGCGAAGATGGTACGGCGACGCGATACCCCGTTGGCGTAGGCCGTGCCGGGCGCTCGATCCGCGGCACCACCACAATGCGGTTTATGAGAAAATGGCCGGGTTGGACACCGACACAAAACATGCTGCGCAATGAACCCGAGGTCTACGGACCTTTTCGTGCCGGCATCCCTGGTGGCCTGCGCAGTCCTTTGGGTGCGCGGGCGCTCTATTTGTTTCGAGGTGGTCGGGATACGCACTATCGTATTCACGGCACCAACGATTTGGAATCCATTGGCAATTCAGGTTCTGCGGGCTGTATCCGTATGTTCAATCAGGATGTGATCCACCTTTACAATCAAATCGAAGCACCGATGAAAGTGGTCATCCGGTCGCCGGAAGAGTCGATGCGCGTTGACCCTGAGAATTTTGAACGTGGAATTGAGTTGCCGCCCAAGATTATTTCAGCCGAAGAGCTGTTGGGTGAGGACGCGTTAGCTAATGACCGGCCGCCACAGTTGGACGACGCATAAAACCTTTTCTTTATGACCCGACCCGTTCAAACTTGCGCCTGAAACGGCGTGCTTTGGTATGGCCGATTATTGAAATCGACTGCAACGTTACCCACGTAACTGTTATCAAAGAAGAAAAGAGGGATTTTATATGGCGAATTTTGAGACTCAGATTAAGGACAGCAAGGCACAGGTTGCCGAAGCTCAAAGCAAGATTTCAGAGCTAACCAGTCGTATAGAAGTTGCGCGCACGAAGATGGCGGAGGGCACGGATATCTCGGTTGATATCGAGAACGCCAGTCTTGAGGATGTGCATGCCCATACCGAGCTTATGAATGCTAATATTGCTGAACTAATCATGGGTCTTGATGACGTCACGACCGCTTTTTCCAAAGATTTTGACGAGATGCGATCCAAGACGGGCATGGAAAGCCTGATTGGATTTTTCAGTAAGGGTAAGGCGGATAGTATGCGCCAAGAGCGGATGCGCACTGCCTCCATTGATGACAAATTGCAGGATTTGATCAGCAAATCTGATGTCATTATGAAACTGCTTGAAGGTCAGTTGGGTGTTTTGAACGAACAGAAGGTTAGCGTTGAGACAAACCTGGGCAGCACGCTGGAAGAGCGTGAGATGACCGTTGGTGAACTGGAAGCTTTGCGCGCGGATATCCTTGCGATGGACCCTGCGATCATCACATTAGAAAACAAGATTTCTGTTGAGCAAGATGCGGCGGCCCGCACTAAGTTGGAAACAGAGCTGGCCACGTTGAACGGTCAGTACAATGAGATGGTTCAGAATGAGCAGGTCCAGCTGGCAAAGAGCCAGACTTTGGAGCGCTACATTGAAAAGGGTAAGACTTGGATCGACAGTTTGCAGAACCAGGCGGCGACGCAGATGGTGCTGATCAACAAGTTGCAGACAGACACTAAGCAGCGTGTTGTGCTGTATGATGCATTGTCGAAGTCATTGAAGACCGCGCAGCAGCAGGATGTGGCCCACCAGATCAACGAGATTGGTGTGAAAACGGATCAAGAGGCGCAGTCAGCAATGGCCGCGATTGGGTCAGCCACGAACGCGCGGATGGCGGATATGTTGGAAGCGCATGAGGATCACATGGTCTTTGCCCGCGAGGTGCTGGAGCAGAAGGCGAAGGCGGACGAACGCTTTGTGCGCCGGTTCCAAGAGATCGTGAAGAAGCACGATAGCAATCAGTATGGGGATCAGTCTTGATCTGTTCAGGTGATAGCCTGAGGTAGCCCTAGCTATGACCCAAACTGACCTCCAAGCCGATCACATGAAGCTGGAAGATACCCGCGTCACGCGCAGGTATTTTGACAAGTTTGCCAGGATCACTGGTTATTTGACCAAGGTTGCCGCGACGATGGAGACCGAAGGGCGCTTTGATCGCAAAGAGATTGAGGTGATGGCGCGCTATCTGATTGGGCTCAACTGGACCTTTACTGCGCTGGCGCACAAGTATCATTTTGCGGGACGGTTTGCCCATTCCGGCAAGTTGACCTTTGACCGGCGCGAGAGTGGCTTTCCTGTTTACCAAGAGCTTTTGGAGATGGCGAACGATGCGCTGCAAGCGGATCGTCATTTGGAATCGCAACCCAGTATTGGCGATTTGAAAGACCAGATGGTGCGGGTGATCCTGAGCGAACAGGAGATCCCTTCGAAGTTGCAGTATGCGCTGTCGCAGCGGCTCTACTATGAAGAATTGTCTCGTGGAGATCAGTTCTGGGCGCGCAATGATCCACAGTGTTTGTGGTTGGGAAATGAGGGCGATCGCCGCCGGTTTTTGGTTCATTGGGCGGTCTATGACAGTCAGGTAAACCTGCCCACGATCTATCTGATGGATGTGGAAGATACCGGGCGCACGGGTTTGCCAAAGGACCAGCATCGCTGGCCTGAGGCGCAGGCGCATCTGATGGCGCAGTCGCTTGCTCATTTGAAGTTGCTGACGATTGCCAAAGGGTTTGACGAGGATTTTGATGATCTGCATCCAACCCGTCTGCGCCGGTTCCATATTGGGCCGATGTATAGCAATGCGTTTACCCGTCAGACAGGGCCGTTGCGTGATGTGCTGAAAGAGGCGAATGCCCCTTTGGGTGAAGATTGGGCTTTGGTTTGGACCGAAGAAGAGCTGGTGTCAGAGCGTGTTGAGAACGTGAAGTCCGGCTGGTTTGGATCAGTGGAGCGCCAGATTTTTGCGCTTGATCCTTTTGAAGGCGGTGGCGCAGAGACTGGTGCCTCGCGTATGGAGCGGTCTTTGATCATGCCAGAGCGCCCCTATCAAGCTTTGGCAGAACGGAACCCGGCGGGGTTTCGTGATGTGCGCAAGTTCGTCGTGAGCGATACGGGCCGTGTGTTGAGTTACAGGTAGGGTGGGTCAAGACCCACATTAAGCGAATTGCACCACGGCGTTCCGAGCCTTTGAAGGTGTTAGATGTGTTTAAGTGCGGAGCCTCCGGCGGGGGTTTTCGGGCAAGATGATGAGGAAACGATGAGCCAATCAAGCGATCAGATGGAGCTGCGCGAGGACGATATCCGCAAGCATTATATTCCTGCTGCGGAGATGTTGATGCATCTAGACCATAGTCCGCGTTTGGCCAAAGCGCGCCTGTCGCTTGAGACGCCTGAGAAGTCGCCAGATGTTGTGGCGACCCGCAGGCGGTTTCGCTCGACCACGCCGGGTTTGCTGTCGCGCACATCGGCACCTGCCAGTGGCGTGCGTTTGCTGGACCGGATTGCAGAGACAGATGATGATGATCCACTGACCTCGCCTGCGCAGGCGGCGGTTGCGCATGCTTTACGGCGTGCTTTGTCGGTTGCGTTGACTGTGGCGGATGCGTTTTCAGATCAGACGGCGTTGACAGAATTGAAGCGAATAAATCTGGAAGGTCGGCTGCCACAGGATCGGTCGGTTGAATTCACTGAGTATTTGGCAGCGGAGTCCTTGGTGGCACTCTATACTTTTGCCAATGCTACGTCCTTTCTATTGGCCACCCAAGCTGGCGAAGAGAGTGTTGATGTCGGCAGCGTGGATGAGGTTTTGACTGACAACGCTCCGCTTGCCTTGCATGGTGCGATTTGGGAGTTGGATCAAAAGCTGGGTCAATTTGCCAAGGATGAACCAACACTGATAGCGACCATGCTGGCCTATGCAGAGCAGTTGATGGAAAAAGTGTCTTTGCGTGCGTCGACTGCGGGCCGCTTGGCGTCTTTCAACGCGGCATCCTGGCGTGTTGAAGCGGATGATTTTGTGGTGCAGGGGTTCACACCTGCCCGCAAGGCCAAGGGTTCGACCCTGACAATGACCTTCAAGAAACCCAATGAGGTCGTGGGTAATCACATTGCCAAGTATCAGGCGATGAAACTGTCCAAAATGTTGATGGCTTATGATTTTGACCGCAAGCTGAACCCCTTTGCTGAACTGGGCGGATTTATCTTTACCTTCATGGGTGATGGCGCACCGGGCACAGGCAAAACGACGCTGATCCAGATGATGGCAGGGCTGGTGAGTGAGTATTGTCAGACTGCGGGTTATCCTTTTCG
>Ga0316189_10006978_pt1 | contig 10733 bp, 8 predicted proteins | sample LowCovwburrow_MG_FD_204930 | JGI IMG/M metagenome (GOLD analysis project Ga0316189, IMG submission 204930) | Coastal sediment microbial communities from Maine, United States - Lowes Cove worm burrow | ecosystem: Environmental > Aquatic > Marine > Coastal > Sediment | place: USA: Maine... | reverse complement strand
CGTCTATCGACTAAACCTGCCAGCGGTTTAGTCGAGATCTCTTGCAGCTAGCGACCCTTAGCCTTATTTTTGGCTTGGTGGTTAGCTAAGTTGTTTTGTTTATCTTTCTCGCCTTGTTGCTTTGATTTGATTATTTGGGTGCCGGTGAGTATGTCATGCCAGGCTCGTTGTCTGCGGTCCAATAGAATCCAGCTAAAGCCTAAACCAACAACAGCCCATGATACCAGTGCCGCCAAATAGCGTTTTAATGCGGTCGTCCAATCGATAAATTTACCGTCGGGTTTGACTAGATAAAGGTTCCAGACCTTCATCCCAAGGGTTTGTCCACCGTGCGTCCAAAACCATCCGTAGAAAAAAAAGCTAACGCAAATAACGTTAACGCTAACGATCACGCCTCCCACTAAACGGCCAAGGTCGCTGCGCTCTATCAAATCAGGGTTGGATGGGTCCGGAGCGGTAAAGAACGCATCGGGTCCGAGCCAAGTAAACAAGCCCATTAATAGTGCCGAGGTAAAGAACGCGACACTGATTAAGAGGAGGCCGTCATAGAGAATGACGAGTAGGCGTTTAAAAAGACCAATTGTTTGCATTTTTTTGTTCGATTGTCTGGCTTTTACTGTGGAAAACTCAAGTTGTACACAGCATTTGGGTTGTAGTCATGATTAGGCTAATTAGCTAGTGTTTTTGTTAACTCACTACATGATCGGGTCTTAACTATTTGATTTTAAACAATAAATAGTTTTGATTAAAAAATAAGCAATTCGCCTCGGCCGTTGGTTTTATCGGTGTTTGTGATAGTTGTTCACAAAGTTATCCACAGATATTGTGGATAAGCATATCAAATGCGCTTAACCATTAAGTTAGCGCGAATGATACTGCAAGGCGTGTCGTCCGAGAATGCAATATTGAGATGTTATTACTAAATTTTTTGCTGATTTCTGATGGTGTTTTAATGGTGGTCACTTGAATTAGCCCTGCCGAGTTACTATTGTTAAGCTTAGGCGGTATATTATTGTGACGTTTAGCAAATTTGAGCGCATGATAACTATTTGTGCAATTGATGAATGGGTGGCTTATCAATTTTTCGATGAGCAGATAAACTATTATCGAGCTGTACAATAATTGTTCTTTAATCCAACACTGGGGAAACCATGGCCAACACTTTTCATTATCTCGACAAAGCACTTTCACATGTTCGTGACCTAGGCCTGATGCCTGACAAGGTAGATGAAGCTCCCGTTGTGTCTCTGTTAGAAAAGCTAACCGATATTGATGAAGCCAAAGTGATTGCGATAGCACGTACTTTGTCGCAAGCCTCAGTATTCAATGATATTGTGCGCGAGCAGGTATCGGAAATGCGCGTTGGTTCACGCTACGAGGAAATCACCGAATCTTTCAATTCGATCAGAGACGATGCCAAGCGTATGGTCGGCCAAGTTGAAGATGGAAAAGTCGATACGTTTGAACGTATCAGTAATATTTGGATGAAGGCGACACGTGGTGATATTTCCTCTAGATTTGATGAGATCAAGCAAGTTTACCTAGAGGTTGCGGCCGACTCACGTGAGCAAATTGAGCGCGAACGAGTAATTTTAGAAGCCTATCAAGATTTTCGAGGCGCGATAAAACAGTCGGAAATTTTCGCCTTGGATGTGCTCACGCAGACCGAGGCAATATGGAATGAGTCTAAGGGCGCACTGAAGCATGCTAATGATACGGTTGCGGCTTACGACGGCGATGATCTGGCGGCGCGTGCCAAATTGGAATTGTCACGAGATGAACAAATGCGTGCTCTACAGTTTGCTGAAGACCGCTACCAAGTCGCTAAGGACATCTCCGACAACCTAACAGTCAGCTACAACACCTCAGAGGTGATTATGGCTCGCCTAATGCAAACCAATAGCGCCAAAGAGCGGGTCTATAAGCAAGCGATCACATTTTTTGGAACCAATGAGTCTGTACTCACGGCGTTAACAGCCTCGTTCACGGGTTTGTTTGGTTTGCATGAGAGCACACAAACGCTTGAGGCAATGAAAGAAGGTGTTTCTAAGAGCTTAGAAGATCTTGCTGACATCGGTGGCAAAGTTCAAGAGGCGGCGGTTAGAGCGGGCTATGGCCCAACCATTCGCGCTGATGCTGTTAAGAAGTTAGTTGATTCAGTGGTAAATTTTCAAGAACGCTCGCGTGAAATCATTGAAGAGATGCGGGTGTTGTCGACCAAGAATGCTGAGGAAATTCGAGAATCGGTGGAAGACGGTAAACAGCGCATGGCAAAGATTATCGAGCGAGGAAGTTCGCTACCACTAGCGCATAAAGTCTAGCTCTGACTGGTATAAGGTTTCAATATTGTGGTTAAATGCTAATGGTCATTGAACGCGAAAAAGCGCCGTTAGAGGATCTAATGGCGGCCATGGATGTGGTCGACACCTTGCGCCATCAGCAAAGTATCACCGAGCGAGAGCTAGACGGGGAAGGGCGGCGTGAACGCATGTTAGCGCGGCTACGCAAGCTATATGCAGCGCAAGGTATAGAAGTTCCTGATCGGGTGCTGGAAGAAGGCATTGATGCGCTTGAGCAAGAGCGCTTCAAGTACCAACCGGTCAAGCCCAGTTGGCGTACCAAAGTCGCGCATGTGTGGGTTGGTCGTTCACGCTGGGGTAAGCCAGTCGGCTTTTTGACGGTTATTGCCTGTTTATTCTACGCTTACTATTTTTTCAGTGAGGTGCTTCCTGAGCGTAATTTGAGAGCTAGCTTGCCCGATAAGGTCAATAGTGTGTTTTCCGGTATTGTTGCGGTTGCCAAAAATTCAGAAGTGATAGACCAAGCGAAAGCGTCATCGGCTAAGGCTTATCGAGCAATTGACCAAAAGAACTATGCCGAGGCCGAGATGGCAGTGGCAAATATGCAAGCTGTGAAAACTCAGCTGGGCCTAGAGTATCGTATTCGGATTATCTCCAAGCCGAATCAAAACTCAGGTGTCTGGCGAAACCCTCCGAATAACCCTGGTGGCAAAAATTACTATCTTATTGTCGAGGCGGTGGACAACGATAATCGAGCACTTGAGCTAACGATTGTCAATCAAGAGAATAACAAAGTCGCGCGTAAGAAAAGCTGGGGACTGAGAGTCAACGAAGAGACCTTTTACAAGGTCGCGTCGGATAAGAGCGATGACGGCATTATTCAAGCAAACATAGTTGGCAATAAAGAGGTGGGTTATTTGAAGCCTGTATATAATATTCCCACCAGCGGCGCAACGATTACAGAGTGGTAGCCATGCTAAGCGGACCGTCAGCACTCAGAGAAATAGATCAAAGCCTTCAATCCATTCGCAATGAGGTTGTGCGTTTAGATGGCCAATTAGGCCATCTTACTGCTCAAATGGCCGTTAATCAGCGGCACCGGGCTAAGCTTATTAATGATATAGCCAGTGTACGCTTGGCTGAAATTGAAAGTGGTGAACTAAACGCAAGTTTTACCGCTGCGGATCAGCAAGCATCTGAGATATTATCTGAGCGAGCACAAGCTTTGTCGGATCTCAATTCAATCATCGACCGTACTAACCAGAGAGTTATTGACGCCGAGGCGCAACGAGATGGCTTGCTTGAAACGGTTAATCATACCTCCGAAGAAATTGTTCAGATTGAAGGCCAAGTGCAGCAACAACTTAGGCTAGATGAGGCTTACCTAGCGCAATTTGAATTGGCGAAAAATGCTGAGTCAGTTGCTGAGGAGGCGCTGCATAAAGCGCAACGTGCGCAGGCAGACATGGCCCAGAAAGCCAAGCCTTATCAAGCCGATGAGCTATTTATGTATCTCTGGAATCGCGGTTTTGGTACCACTGACTACCAAGGCGGCTATTTAGCACGCATGATTGACGGCTGGGTTGCTCGGCTAATCAAATACCCGCCAGCCAGAGTTGATTATTGGAACTTAGTTGAGATACCGAGGCGCTTAAGTGTGCATGCCGAAGTGGTTGGTGATGCTGCAGACGAACAGCACAAATTGTTGCAACAAATAGAGCTCAACGCGCTTGAGGCGGCTGGTGCAGTACGATTAGAGACCGATTTGGCCGCCCAGCGATTAAGCTTAGATGCTCATGACGATGCGATAGAGGCTGTTGAAACTAAGTTGAATGAATATTTGGCGCAACGTGCTCGTTTTGCCGCCGGTGAGGACGAATATATTGAACGTTGCCTGCAGCGAATAGCAGTCTCCTTAGAGCACCAAAGTCTGCAAGAAATTCATCATTATGTCGGTGCGACAGTATCGCCGACCGATGATCTATTAGTAATTGAGTTACAGGCATTAGAAGATAGTTTCGAGAATGTTGAGGAAGATCAGGCTGATCTGCGTAAGCTGCACGAGCGAAACTTGAACAAGTTGAAAGAGCTCGAAAAAGTCAGACGTGACTTTAAGAATTCGCGTTTCGATGACGTGACATCCGGCTTTGGTAATCACGCTTTAATTAATAGTATGCTATCCCAGTTTACTCAAGGCGTGGTCTCAGGCGCTGATGTCTGGCGTGTTATTAAACGCAATCAGCGTTATCGGCAAGTGGCATCAACGCCGGATTTCGGAAGTGGAGGTATTGGTGAAATAGCCGATATCATCGGTGGTGAAATTATGCGTCAAGGGCGTCGGCAAAGACGCTCAAGTCGCGGATCGAGTTGGCATTTTCCAAAGCCCCGTGCAGGCGGAGGTGGGTTCAAGATGCCTCGAGGTGGCGGTGGTAGCTCTGGTGGAGGAGGTGGCTTTAAGACTGGAGGCGGCTTTTGATTGCTAAGCTAAATTGGGATAGTTAAAAAAGAGGCAAGATTTAAGCTGGCCTCTTTTACTCTATCTATTGCGGCTTAATTTGGTTTGCAATTAACGGTTAAAATTGTTGGCAGCGAATTCCCAGTTGGCGATCTTCCAGAAATTCTTTAGGTATTCTGCGCGAGCGTTACGATAGTCAATATAGTAAGCGTGTTCCCAAACATCGACAGTCAAAAGCGGTGTTACGTTCTTGTCGGTAATCGGAGTGTCGGCATTTTTGGTGTTTACAATCGCCAATGAGTCATCTGCATTTTTTACTAACCATGTCCAACCCGAGCCAAAATTACTCGCCGCGCTGGCGCTAAACTTGTCTTTAAATTGCTCAAACGAGCCAAATTCAGCATTGATCGCGTCGGCAAGTTTGCCTGTTGGCACGCCGTCGGTATTGGGCGACAAGCTATTCCAATAGAATGAGTGGTTCCAAATTTGAGCGGCATTATTAAACACTCCGCCTTCGCTTGAACGAATGATTTCTTCAAGCGACTTATTAGCATCATCGGTGCCTTCGATCATCCTATTTAAATTACTTACGTAAGCATTATGGTGCTTACCGTAATGGTAATCGATCGTCTCTTCTGAGATGGTTGGTGCTAGGGCGCTGCGAGCATACGGTAACGCGGGTAATTCAATTGACATTGAGGACTCCTAAACTGTCGTGAGTTTACAAATTGGAATTAAGCGGCGGAGTCTAGCACAGCTTTAAAGTCATTTAATTAACGCTTTATCGACCTAATGATAGCGGCTATATTGATAACCAAACGCTAATTGTTGGGCAGGTTGCTGCGGGCATATGGCGGACACATGAATGTAATATAATTACAATACAATGATGCGTTATTGAGTTAGAATGTCGCTCTTGGCGAAAGGCCACGGTCAGATTACGCACTTACACTTTAATTCTTAGGCTATAAATGAAAGAAAATTACAAAATAAAAAACCTTAATAGAACAAAAATTGTAGCCACTGTCGGGCCGGCATCGGCTAGCGTTGAAGTATTGGAAGAAATGATTGTTAATGGTTGTAGTGTCTTTCGAATAAATTTCTCGCACGGGTCGCATGAATCACACGGTGAGTCGATCAGCAGTATTCGTAAAGCCGCCAAAAACCTAGGTCAGAATGTAGCGATTCTAGGCGACCTACAAGGCCCTAAGATTCGTATTGGTGCAATTAAGGGTGATGATATTCCTTTAGAAGTAGGACAGAGCCTATTGTTAGACTCTGATATTGCCGATGAAGATGGCAGTGTGGATGGTGTCAGTTATTTGTGCGACACCTTGGCCGCAAGCTGTGGTCCAGGCCGAATATTGATGCTTGATGATGGTCGCGTGCAGTTAGAGGTTGTCTCGGTAAGTGGTAATGCTATCCACACCAAGGTCGTGGCCGGTACTAAGTTATCGTCTAGAAAGGGTTTAAATCTTAAAGGTGGTGGGCTAGCCGAAGATGCGCTAACACCCAAAGATATAAAAGATATGGCGTTTGCGGCCAAACAAAATCTAGACTACATGTGCGTATCGTTTCCGTCCAATGCACAGGACATGCTGGATGCGCGCGCTAAACTTGATGGTATAGGCTGCTCAACTAAGTTGATCGCTAAGCTAGAAAGAGCCGAAGTGGTGGCGTCTGAAGCGGTAATTGACGAGATGATTCATAGTTGCGATGGCGTTATGGTGGCGCGCGGAGATCTAGCGGTGGAAGTTGGATTTGAGTCGGTGACTTCATATCAGAAACAAATCGTTGCTCGAGCACGGACCCTGAACAAGCCCGTTATTGTCGCCACCCAGATGATGGAAAGTATGATTGATTCGCCGGTGCCGACGCGGGCTGAAGTTTCCGACGTGGCTAATGCGGTATTCGATTACGCTGATGCGGTGATGTTATCGGCTGAAACAGCGGTTGGTGATTTTCCGGTTGAGGTGATTCGAACTGTCTATGACGTGATTATCGCCACTGAGAAGCACGTCGCAACACAAGTTTCTAAGCATCGTATCGAGATCGAATTCGAATACGTTGACGAATCAATCGCCATGGCATCAATGTATTTAGCTAACCATTTTAAAGCGGTTAAGGCCATCGTATGCCTGACCGAGTCAGGTAGTACGGCACTCTGGATGTCTCGCATTAAGACTCACCTGCCATTAGTCGCCATGTCTTCTAAAGAGGCGACGCTTAATGGTGTGGCACTGTATAAGGGTGTTAGGCCTGCCCATTTACCGCATAGTTCTGAGCGCAATGAGCAATTAAATGACGTTATTAAGTTTGTCAGAACCGCTGTTGATCTCGATAGTGGTGACTATGTTGCGATTACTTATGGTGATGTGGTCGGCGTTGATGGTCACACTAATACGCTTAAATTACTGCAAGTGAGCTAGCAATCAGTTCGGTAGTTTGCGGTTCGTATTTAAAAGACGCTTTCGAGCGTCTTTTTTGCCGTTGAGTCCTCTGTTTTACACAGGAACTTACAATTTCATCATTGAACTAGCCTTCAAACATTGAAATCTCATTTTAGATGCGTATAATCCCGCGATGGAAAATATCAAACAAGCTCTCACCTTTGATGACGTCCTTTTAACGCCTGCAAGATCGAGCGTCTTGCCTCGCGACGTCGACCTCTCTACACAACTTACCAAAGAAATTCGCCTCGGTATTCCGTTGTTATCCGCTGCTATGGATACAGTCACAGAATCACGTATGGCCATTTGTCTGGCACAAGAAGGTGGTCTTAGCGTTATTCACAAAAATATGACGCCTGAACTGCAAGCCAAAAATGTTTCCCGGGTTAAAAAGTTTGAAAGCGGTGTTATTAATGACCCCATTATTGTGTCGCCCAATACCAGTATTGGCGATGTATTAGCGCTTACTCGTCGACATAGAATTTCGGGTGTTCCGGTAGTCGACGGTGATAATCTAGTTGGTATCGTCACTGGGCGTGATTTACGTTTTGAAACGCGTTTAGATGAGCCTGTTTCAAAGGCAATGACGCCGCAAGATAAGTTGGTGACGGTTAAGCCCGGTGCCAGCAAAGAAGAAATTCAAAGCTTGTTGCATGAGCATCGTATTGAAAAAGTATTGGTTGTTGATGATGCCTTCCACTTAAAAGGACTGGTAACGGTTAAGGATATTCAAAAGTCAACCGATCACCCAAATGCTTCAAAAGACTCAAATGGTAATCTCCGTGTTGGTGCTGCGGTAAGCACCGGTGCTGATGCTGAGCAACGCGTTGAACTGCTGGCGCAAGCCGGTGTTGATGTTATCGTGGTCGATACTGCACACGGTCACTCGATTGGCGTGTTAGACATAGTGGCCCGGATTAAAAAGACATATCCTCAAATTCAAGTTGTTGGCGGCAATATTGCTACCGCTGCGGCCGCTTTAGATCTAGCAAAGGCGGGGGCCGATGCGGTTAAAGTTGGTATTGGTCCAGGCTCAATCTGTACCACGCGTATGGTCGCCGGCGTCGGCATGCCCCAAATTACGGCGGTCTATGATGTTGCGCAGGCTCTCAAAGGCTCTGGCATACCGTTGATTGCTGATGGCGGCCTTCGTTTCTCTGGCGATATCGCCAAAGCGATTGCAGCCGGGGCAAACTGCGTCATGGTTGGCGGTCTGCTGGCTGGTACCGATGAAGCACCGGGTGAAATCGAACTATATCAGGGGCGATCTTATAAGTCGTATCGCGGTATGGGTTCTATTGGCGCGATGGAGCAGGGCTCTAAAGATCGGTACTTTCAGTCGGATGAATCAGAGAGCGAAAAACTGGTACCCGAAGGTATTGAAGGTCGAGTTCCCTATAAAGGCCCCGCAATCAACATCATTCATCAATTGATGGGTGGTTTGCGATCAAGCATGGGCTATACAGGTAACGCAAACTTAGCTGAGATGCGCGAAAATTGTGAATTTGTGCAGATCACCAGTGCTGGTGTGGCTGAATCACACGTGCATGACGTGACCATTACTAAAGAAGCACCTAATTACAGAAGTTAATGAACGCGACCTTGTTCGCGTAACACCATTTTAAACAACATTAAAACGACGTTAAAAATCTGTTGAAAAGCCCAATGACTGATATCCACAGCGACAAAATCCTAATCATCGATTTCGGTTCTCAATATACACAATTGATCGCACGTCGAGTGCGTGAACTTGGCGTTTATTGCGAAATCTGGGCCTTTGACAACGATTTAGCGACGGTGCAAGAATTTGCTCCAAGTGGCATTATTCTTTCCGGTGGGCCATCGACGGTTACCGAGCATCACACGCCGCGAGCGCCGCAAGGCTTGTTTGAAATGGGGGTGCCAGTATTGGGCATCTGTTATGGCTTGCAATGCATGGCGGCAATGCTAGGAGGTGGTGTTTCAAACTCGAATAAGCGCGAATTTGGCCATGCTGATGTTGAACTATGTGCTGATAATCTATTGATTACAGATGCAACTCAAAGTGTTTGGATGAGTCATGGTGACAAGGTTACCGAGCTACCTGATGGTTTTAAGATTATCGCTAAATCCGGCAATGCACCGCTGTGTGCGATTGCTGATGAAGAACGTAAATTTTATGGTGTTCAGTTTCACCCAGAGGTGACTCATAGCGAATTTGGTGGCCAATTACTCAGTCGTTTTGTGCACGATATCTGCGGTTGTGGTAATAGTTGGTCAGCCAGTAATATTATTCAAGATGCAATAGAAACGGCGCGTGAAAAAGTGGGTTCAGATCATGTGATTTTGGGCTTATCTGGTGGTGTTGATTCGTCTGTTGTTGCGGCCTTGCTGCATCAGGCAATAGGCGACCAGCTTACCTGTATCTTTGTCGATAACGGCTTGTTGCGCAAAGATGAAGGCGATCAAGTGATGAAAACATTCGCTGATAATATGGGCGTTCGGGTGATTCGTATTGACGCAGAGCAGCGCTTCCTAGAGCAATTGGCTGGCGTAAATGATCCGGAGGCAAAACGTAAAATTATTGGTCGTGTCTTTGTTGAGATATTCGAACAAGAATCTAAAAAAATTGATAATGCAAAATGGTTAGCACAAGGCACGATCTACCCTGATGTTATTGAATCGGCGGCCTCGGCGACAGGTAAAGCTCAGGTCATTAAATCTCATCATAATGTCGGCGGTTTGCCAGAGCACATGGAGCTTCAATTACTTGAACCATTGCGTGAATTATTTAAAGATGAAGTACGAGCGATTGGCGTTGAGCTCGGGCTGCCGGTCAAAATGGTTAATCGGCACCCGTTCCCAGGCCCCGGTTTGGGAGTCAGAATTCTTGGCGAAGTTAAGAAAGAGTACGCCGATATTCTCCGTGAAGCGGATGCTATTTTTATGCAAGAGCTCGAGCTAACAGGTTGGTATCAAAAGACCAGTCAGGCATTTGCCGTATTTTTGCCGGTTAAGTCAGTAGGTGTTGTTGGTGATAATCGCGCCTATGAATGGGTGATTGCCTTACGCGCGGTGGAAACAGTTGATTTTATGACCGCCACATGGGCGCATATTCCGTATGACATTTTGGGTCATATCTCTAGTAGGATCATTAATGAGGTACGTGGAATTAGTCGTGTAACCTACGATATTTCAGGCAAGCCGCCAGCGACGATTGAATGGGAGTAGTTTTTTACGTTTAAACCATCGATTTGCGTTATCGTTACACAAGTAGCATTTTACTGAAGGTTAAAAAATGAATATCCGCCGGTTAACCGCAGGCAGTCAGTTACTACGTTCAATTTTCTTTCCGATATTACGTAATATCAACTATGAGATTAAATGGAAGCACGATGTAACACATCGAAGGTTTTTCCTAATGACTTGGCTGCATAAGGGCTATTGGTATTACGGTAGTAAGCGTGAGCAAGATGAACTACTTAGGTTCAATGAGTTTATTAAAAAAGGCGACTGTGTCTTTGAGGTTGGCGGGCATATAGGCTATGT
>Ga0316189_10006976_pt1 | contig 10734 bp, 8 predicted proteins | sample LowCovwburrow_MG_FD_204930 | JGI IMG/M metagenome (GOLD analysis project Ga0316189, IMG submission 204930) | Coastal sediment microbial communities from Maine, United States - Lowes Cove worm burrow | ecosystem: Environmental > Aquatic > Marine > Coastal > Sediment | place: USA: Maine... | reverse complement strand
CAGGAGCGTCTGGGCAGAAGCAAGCCGTTCAGCTCCATTGACCGGGAAGTCTTGCGCATCATGCGGCGTGCGCTGTTTGCCTTGAACAGTCTCAACCGAGAGCGAGCTGCGGTACAGGCACAAAAGCAGGCGGAGGAAAATCAGGCGCGGCTTCGCATGACGCTGATGGAGGCCGCGCGCAAGAGTTCCATGGGAGAACTGGCTGGCGCATTGGCGCATGAGGTCAACCAGCCGTTGGCTGCCGTATCAAATTATGTGAATGCGTGCCGTCAGGAATTGCAAAACTACGACATAGAGGTGCCCGACAGCATTACCGAGCTTATTGATCTGGCTGTCGATGAAGCGTCGCGGGCTGCTGATCTGGTGCGCCGCCTGCGCAACTTCATCTCCACCGGCGAGTTGATAAAAGAACCGACGGATTTGAACCTTGTCATTCTTCAGGCCGCAGAGTTTGGAGTCGTCGCTGACGAAAGCGACAGCGCCATCGCCCTCGAGAATTGTCTTGATGCCAGCCTGGGGCCGGTGTTGCTTGATCCGGTGCAAATCGGCCAGGTGGTGTTGAACCTGGTTCGCAATTCGGTAGAGGCGATGAAAGGACGACAAGGCACCATTACCCTTACCAGTTTTCGCGAGGCTGATAATATCGTGGTGTCGATTGCCGACACCGGTCCGGGCGTCCCGGCCGATGCATCGGAAATGTTGTTCGAGCCATTCCATAGTTCAACAACCAGCGGAATGGGTATAGGCTTGTCACTGTGTCGGTCCATTGTGGAAGCTCACGATGGAAAAATATGGCTGGAGCCGGGAACCGGCGGCGCAGATATCAGGTTCTCCTTGCCGGCCAAATAGGGGCGTAACGCGACAATGTTGACGGACAATGACTTTCGGATCTACGTCGTTGAAGACAATTCCTCGGTTCGTCGCTCACTGTGCGCGCTGATCTCCGCGCATGGCTATAACCCTTATCCGTTCGCCTCAGCTGAAGATTTCCTGGACGGTTTCGACCCCGATATGCCCGCCTGTTTGCTTCTTGATATCAAGATGCCCGGCATAAGCGGTCTGCAGTTGCAGGAGTTGCTCAACAGCCAGGGGGTTGCAATACCGGTTGTGGTGTTGACCGGTCACGGCGATGTCCCGGCAGCTGTGCAAGCCATGAAGAACGGTGCGATAGATTTCGTTGAAAAGCCACCGGATGCACAGGTCTTGCTGGCTGCCATCAAATCGGCGGCGGAGCGTCTGGGCAACAAGCCGTTGGCCCGTATCCCGCAAGCCGAGGTGAAACGACGCCTCGCGCGCCTTACCGGCCGCGAGCGAGAGGTTCTGGATCATCTTGTACAAGGCAAGATAAACAAACAGATAGCTGATGATCTCGGGATCAGCCAACGGACTGTTGAGGTTCACCGGGCCCGGATTCGCGAGAAAATGGAAGCACGCGGCCTGGCTGACCTGATCCGGCTTTTCAACTGAAAGTCGACATTGTTTGTGAATTCAGTGTACGTATTTAATACATACGGGGTTTTCCGACATGGAATTCAACCAGCCATCGAATACTCTAAGCCTCCTAGGGAGAAGAGGCAGCATGTCTAACAGCAAAAGCTGAGGCAATTTCTGCTCGAACAAGGGTTTTTCATTTGTCCAGTCAACCAAATCGCGATCCGTCGGCTTCTGGTGTTCACAGAACTGCGAAAGTCGTGGAAGTGATGCTTCAACCGGAGCAACTGGTTGCGGTTGAAGCGTGGCGGGCCGCCAATATGAAAACCTCAATTGAGGTGGCTATTGCCGAACTGGTCAATCGTGCCTTGATGGATGAAATCGCCGATACTGCTTTCCTGCTGGAAGAGGTTCGCGCGCACCTGAAATCCAAGGACTATAAAAGTTCATCCAATTAGGTTGGCGTTTCCGAGGCCGCAGCGACCTTGCGGTTGTGTCATTGACTGTTGACGAGTGAACTTTGAACTTGTTGAGTTAGGGTCCGATACGCCTGCTGTAATGTTATCAGAATATGCAGGCCGGCACTTCAGCGGTCGGGTTGCAGATCGGACAATGACCATGTCGACTTCCATCCCAGTATTTCCATTCTCGGCAATCGTTGGTCAGAACGAAGTCCGCCGCGCGCTCATTGCAGCTGCAGTTGAACCCGCCATTGGCGGCATCTTGATACTTGGCGATCGAGGGACCGGTAAGTCAACTTCGGTTCGTGCCCTGGCCGGACTGTTGCCGCAGATCAGGGCCGTGACGAATTGCAAGTACAATTGCGACCCGGACGGCAGCAGTTTCTGTGACGACTGCAAGGTGAACTCTGAGACACGCAAGGCCAGCAGGATATCGGTCCCGGTAGTGGACCTGCCGCTCGGTGCCACCGAGGACCGCGTGGTGGGTGCGCTTGATCTGGAAAGCGCACTGACGCGTGGCGAGAAGGTGCTGGAGGTCGGGCTGCTCGCCCGCGCCAACCGCGGCTTCCTGTATATTGATGAAGTCAACCTGCTGGACGACCATCTGGTTGATCTGCTGCTTGACGTGGCGGCCTCCGGTGAAAACGTCATTGAGCGCGAAGGCCTGAGTGTCCGCCATCCTGCGCGCTTTGTGCTGATTGGCAGCGGCAATCCGGAAGAAGGTGAACTGCGTCCGCAGCTTCTGGACCGGTTTGGCCTGTCGGTGGATATAACAACTCCGGATGACGTAAAGCAGCGCATAGAGATTGTCCGCCGGCGTGAAGCATATGATCGTGATCCGGTTGCCTTTGCGAATGAGTGGGAGAAGAAGGACAAGACGATCCGCAGCAAGATCTCGCGGGCCCGCAAGATTGTTGGCGGTGTCACGGTCAGCGACGCGATGCTGGAAAAGGCCGCGCTGATGTGTATGGCCCTTGGCACTGATGGTCTGCGTGGTGAATTGACCCTGATGCGGACGGCGCGCGCATTTGCGGCGCTGGATGGAAAACCCGCCGTAGCGGTGAAACACCTGAGAGAAGCTGCAGGTCCGTCACTTCGGCACAGGTTGCGGCGCGACCCGCTTGATGAAACCGACTCAGGTGTGCGGGTCGAGCGAGCTGTGTCCGAGGTACTGGGTAAGTAATGAACGAAGCGCCACCAGCTTCAATCGGCAACTGGGATGAGGCATGTCTCGCGCTCCCGCTGGCTTTGATCTCACCCAAAATAAGCGGTGGCATTGTTGTGCGTGCGCAGGCAGGTCCGGTGCGCCAGCGATGGCTGGATTTAATGAAACAGCTGGCAGGCAATGATACCTGCATGACCAGGCTCCCGGTTGATGCTGCGCCACAGCGGGTCTTTGGCGGGCTCGACCTGGTAGCAACGTTGCAGTCCGGTCATCCGGTGTCCGAAGCGGGGCTGCTGTCCAAAAGCAATGGTGGCATTGTGATTGCCTCGATGGCGGAGCGGTTGTCTGCTTCCATGGCAGCGCAGATTGGCGCCGTGCTGGAAACCGGCCAGCTGATCGCGGAACGCGACGGGCTGCAACTGAGATCGTCAACCCGGTTCTTGCTGGTGGCGCTGGATGAAGCGCTGGATGATGAACCGTCATTACCTGGTGTCCTGCGCGAACGGATGGCATTTACGGTCAATCTGGACGGACTTCGCTCAGCCGACCTGGCTGACCCGGAGGTGTCACCGGCTGACATCGTCAAAGCACGTCAACGGCTGCGTGATGTCGTACTGACTGACGAGGTCGCCGAGGCCTTGTGTGCCGCATCCCTGGCTCTCGGTGTTCAGTCTGCCCGCGCCTGCATACTGGCCACCGGTGTCGCACGGGTACATGCCGCCCTTGCCGGTCGCTGTGATACCACCCAGGAGGATGCCGAAGCGGCATTGCGTCTGGTGCTGGTGCCGCGTGCGCGAACGTTTCCGCAATCTGGTGAAGATGCAGAAGACGATACTCAACCTTCGCCAGAGTCCAACAGCGAAGACAATCAGAAACCGGATCCAGATGAGCCGGGTGATGATCAGCAAGTGCCGGACGCGCAGGAACTTGCAGACATGCTGGTAGAAGCAGCGAAGGCAATGCTGCCTGCTGATCTGCTGCTCAATTCGGATTTGAAGAGGGCTGAGGCGTCGCGCTCGACCCTTGCTGGAAAAGCGGGAGCGTTGCGGCGAAGCTCTACCCGCGGGCGCCCGGCAGGCACAAAACGCGGTGACCTCAAACCCGGTGTCAAGCTGAATGTAATAGAGACGCTGCGCGCAGCAGCCCCGTGGCAGACCCTACGCCGTCACGAGGCACTGGAGTCGTCGTCTGAAACAAGCACGGCACGCCGCATCGAAGTCCGCAAGCAGGACATTCGTATCAACCGGTACCAGCAGCACAGCGAGACCACCACCATCTTTGCCGTGGACGCCTCAGGCTCTTCTGCACTCAATCGGCTGGCTGAAGCCAAGGGCGCGGTTGAATTGTTGCTGGCAGACAGTTACGTGCGGCGTGATCAGGTAGCCCTTGTCATGTTTCGTGGCAAGGATGCCGAAGTGCTGCTGCCCCCGACACGATCGCTTGTTCGTGCAAAACGTGCGCTGACGGGCATGGCAGGCGGCGGTGGCACACCGCTTTGCAGCGGTCTTGAAACCGCCCTGTTACTGGCACTGGCCGAGCGTCGCCGGGGTGCCACCCCTGTCATCGTGGCATTGACAGATGGTCAAGGCAATATCGCCCGTGATGGAACGCCGGGCAGAGCGCAGGCACGGCTTGATGCGCTCGACGCCGGGCGCGCCATCGGCTCGTCCGGTATCACCAGCCTGCTGCTGGATATCTCGCCACGACCCAGTCCGGCCGCAGCGGATCTTGCTGCTGCCATGGGTGCCCGGCTTGTGCCATTGCCGTATGCCAATTCATCGGCCGTTTCCAGCATCGTGATGGAGGAGACCCGAGCAAAATCAAATCGAGTTTATACCAAAGGAAGCAACTATTGACCCTTTTGATGGAGACAAATCCGTTCACTCTGGCAGGCGCGGTGCGCAGCGCGATGCCGGTGCATCGCGCAAGCGACGCAACGCACCAGATGGACGGATTTGTCCCACCGGAGGCCGGTTTTTCGCGCCCGCCGGACGTCGTTATGCTCCACTTGTGGTCGGCCAGACCAAGGCGTGAAGCATGCCTAGCCGGCAAACGCGAAAAATCGGTCAAAAGGGTCAATAGTTGCTTCCTTTGGTATCATACGGTGTGAGTGATGTTCTTTAACCAGACACCGCTGGACTGGGAAACTGACCGGACAACCTGGCCGCATCATGAATGCAGCCGTTTCGTGTCGGCAGGCAGGGTCTGCTTCCATGTTCAGACCATGGGCACCGGGCCGGTTCTTCTGTTGCTGCACGGCACCGGCGCTTCCGCACACTCGTGGCGTGATGTGATGCCGAGACTGGCTGATCATTTTCGTCTCGTGGTGCCGGATCTGCCGGGACACGGTTTCACATCAATGCCGGGAGCCGGCAGGATTTCATTGCCTGCTTATGCCGAACTGCTGGGTCTGCTGATGCAGGAACTGGATGCAGACGTTGATCTGGTCGTTGGCCATTCTGCCGGCGCGGCCATAGCGGCGCGTATGGTTCTGGACCAACGGATCAGCCCTGCAGGGGTCGTCAGTTTCAATGGCGCTTTCAGGCCGATGGGAGGGCAGACCGCGCAATTGTTTTCACCACTGGCAAAGCTGTTGAGCCTGAACCCGCTGGTGCCCCGGTTTTTTGCCGGTCGGGCAAGTGATCCCGCCATGGTGAAGAGGCTGATTGCCGGCACGGGTTCAAGTCTTGATGCAGACGGCATTGCGCTTTACCAGCGGCTGATGCGGTCAGGCGCTCACGTGGATGCGACCCTGCAGATGATGGCCAACTGGGACCTGACGACTTTTGCAGACGACATGGGTGCGCTCACGCGACCTTTGCTGCTGGTCATTGCAGACGGCGACAAGGCTATTCCGGCGCACGAAGCACACCTGATCGCAGGCCAGGTGACCGGTGCCGAGGTTCACGAAATGCGCGGTGTGGGCCATGTCGCCCACGAGGAAGACCCGCAAGCTGCCGCAGAGCTTATCAAGAGCACCTGGCAGAAATGGCAAACGTCGTGAAGCTGCTTGCTGAGGAATGCACGACAGTATTTAATGTCAACCAATGCTGACAAAAACTGACACCCCGGCCGATACTGATGCCGCACAGGACAACCGTGCCCATGCCGTCGTGATCGGCAGCGGTGTCGGCGGACTGGCCGCTGCTGCCCGGATTGCCGCAAAGGGCTATCGGGTTACCGTGCTGGAGAAGCTCGACGGGCCGGGGGGGCGGGCCTATGTGTACAAGCGCGACGGTTTCACCTTTGACGCCGGCCCCACCATCATCACGGCACCTTACGTGTTTGAAGACCTGTGGACGGCGTGCGGCTACACGATGGCTGACGATGTCACGATCAAGCCATGCGATCCGTTCTACAAGATCCGGTTCGATGACGGCTCGGTGTTCAACTATTCCGCTGAGCCGGCCGCCATGAAAGCCGAGGTTGCGCGCTTTGAACCGAATGACCTTGCCGGATATGAACGTTTCATGGAAGCCAGCGGCCGCATCTTCAAGGTCGCGTTTCAGGACCTGGCCGACAAACCGTTCCATTCTCTCGCCTTCACCATGCGCACCATGTTCGACCTGTTGCGTCTTGGCGGATACCGCTCTGTGCATTCCAAGGTTTGCGATTACTTCAAGGACGAGCGGCTGCGTATTGCCTTCAGTTTCCATCCGCTGCTGATCGGTGGAAATCCGTTCACCACCACGTCGTATTATTGCCTGATAGCGCATCTGGAGAGCCGTTATGGCGTGCACTATGCCGAAGGCGGCACCGGCGCGCTGGTGCGCGGGATTGCCGGGCTTGTGGAAAGACATGGCGGTACCATTCGCTATAATGCAGAAGTAACACGCATTCTTGTGGATCAGGGACGCGCAACCGGCGTCGAACTGGCCTGCGGCGAAAAACTGGCCGCGGACATCGTGGTGTCCAACGCCGATCCTGCCTTCACCTACGGCACGTTGCTGGCGCACCATAACCGCAGGCGCTGGAGCGACCGCAAGCTGGCGCGCGCAAAATATTCCATGAGCCTGTTCGTCTGGTATTTCGGCACCAGTCGCAAGTTTGAGGATGTCTATCACCACACAATGGTGCTGGGGCCGCGTTACAAGGGGTTGCTCAGCGACATTTTCAAGCGCCACAAGCTGACGGATGATTTCAGCCTGTACCTGCACCGTCCCACAGCAAGCGATGCGTCACTGGCGCCTGAGGGTTGTGATGCGTTCTATGTACTCGCACCTGTCCCGCATCTCGACAGTGGGACCGATTGGAAAACCCACGCTGAAACCTACCGCGCCGCTGTTCAGAAGCGCCTCGAGGAAACACTGATGCCGGGGCTCGGTGACACAATCGTTACATCGCACATGCTCACCCCGCAGGATTTCCAGGACCGGCTGCTGTCCTGCAAAGGTGCTGCGTTTGCCATGGAACCAAACCTGTTTCAAAGTGCCTGGTTCCGCCCGCACAACAAGAGTGAAGAGGTCGACGGCCTGTATCTTGCCGGTGCGGGCACCCACCCCGGCGCAGGGCTGCCAGGCGTTGTATCGTCTGCCAGCATTGTCGCTGACCTGGTGCCTGACCCGATGGCTGTTGCGTCTCAAGCGGCGAAATCTTGAAGTAGCCTGCTGGCTGCCAGCCTGCCGGACATGGCGGCCATCGGTACGCCGGGCCCCGGATGGACGGACCCGCCCGCAAGATAGAGGCCGGGTACTTTGGAGGCTGCCCCGGGACGTTCAAAACTTGCCATCATGCCATGACTGGCCCGGCCATAGAGCGCCCCGCCGCTTGCCGGGAACAGCTCGTTGAAACCGGCAGGATTTGTGGCTACGCCATTCCCGGTATCGGCAATGTGCAGACCACAGTCCTGCAGCAAGCCATAGGTCCGGCCCTTGAGGTCGGCCATGTGCCGGGCGCTGAAATCGGTTGTGTCGCCGTCAGCGGGGGCGTTGACCAGCAGCAGCAGGCGTTCAGGACCCGCCGGTCTCGCACCACCGCGATCCTGCGCACATATATAGACCGTTGGAGCCTCTGTTACAGTTCGGTGGGTAAAGACCGCCTCGAACTCCCGGGCATAGTCCTCGGCGAAAAACACGTTGTGATAGTCGAGATCAAAGCCGCTGGTTGTTGCCTGGACGCACCATGTAACGGCAGAGAGCGAGCGCTCGCCGGGCGCGGTGGCCGGGCCTGCACGGATCACATCCATGCCCAGCAGGCCGGTGCCAAGCGCTGATACGTCACCGTTGAAGATCACCGCATCGCAGGCAAGGTGCTCGCCATCTGCCAGTGTGATGCCGGATGCCCTGCCGCCGGTGCAGGTGATTTCGCGAACATGCGAATTGAACCGGAATTTCGCTCCGTTGTTCTCCGCCACGGTCTGTATCGCCCTGGCCACTGCGTGCATGCCGCCGTCCACCAGCCAGACACCATCCTGTTCGACATGCGCCACCAGCATCAGGGTCGCCGGTGCCAGCCAGGGCGATGACCCGACATAGGTTGCGTAGCGGCCAAACAGTTGCCGAAGCCGCGGGTCCCTGAAGTGTTTCCCCAGTTCCTGCCACAGTGTCGAAAACGGTGCCGTGCGCCACATGGCAGCGAGATTGCCAAATCCCACGCGGTTCACCAGCCCGACAGGCGAGGGGCGCTGGGCTGCAATGAACGAATGCTTCAGCGTCTTGAAAATATCTTCACTGCGCGCGCAGAAGTCCAGATAGCCCTGCGCATCAACCGGCCCGGCAAACGCGCGAATGGCATCAGCTGACCGGTCCAGGTCGGCGTAAAGGTCGAGCTCGCCGCCTTGCCGCCACACATGACGTGCCAGCCTGTCCGCCTTTGTCAGTTGCAGGTGATCGCCGAGCATCTCGCCGGCATCGGCAAACAACTGCTCGAAAATCCAGCGCATGGTGAAGACGGTCGGCCCGGCGTCAATGTCGGCTGTGCCGGCCTGAACCCGGCGCATCTTGCCGCCCGGTGTTGCGGCACGTTCGACAACGGTGACATCACAGCCCGACCGTGCAAGGTCCAGTGCGGCACTCAAACCGCCGACACCGGCACCGACGACAATGATCTTTTTCGCGGCCATTATTCGGCTGCAATCCGGGTGCCTGAGCGAGCCCGGGGTGGCATTTTTCGGGACACGGAACGCTGATGATACAGGATCAGCGAAATCCCGGTGACAAGCGGTATTGCCCACAGCACCGGCGTCAGTGCCATTTCAGGCATCAGGCGGACTGCGCCAAACGCAAAAAACGCCGTATAAACAGAAATGCCGGCGCCGACGTGAGCCTTTATGTGTTCCTTGAGCCAGTAGACCGGACCTGGGCGGGGATGAAAAATGAACCACAGATTGGTGGCGACCGTTGCAAAACCCACCAGCGACATGCCCATCACCAGGGGTTGGCCCAGCTTGATACCCTGCCAGATGCAGTTGGCGGCAGCCACGCTCAACAGCACCTGCAGGAAGAGGTTGACCCGGCCCCGGTTGAGTTGGTGATGCAGGCGCTTGTTGGTTACGCACATCCAGCCATACCAGGCCAGGTTCACAGTCAGGATGGCGAGGTAGAGCATCATCCAGCCAAACACAACTCGGACGTTCTCGGGGTTGGAGAACACTTCGTGATCTACCAGGTGCGGATGGGTCTCCATGGGATACAGCAGCGTCATCGTCGCCATGCCCATCGCAACTGTGCCGGTAACAACCATCATGGCAGTAAAAATGCGGCCCCAGTATTTGTGGCGCTGATTGCCTTTTTCCGCCAGCACCGGCATCCAGAACGTAACCAGTCCAGTTGCGCCGGTGGCGATATGCACGGCCACAAGTGTGTGAAATATGTCGAGGCTCGACACGCTCATGTTTTCACCTGATACTTCGGATGCAAACCAACATCCCGCCTGATTGTCCGATGCCTGCAATTGACGCCTACATCCCGCCAAAACCCTACTCGCTGTGGTCGGTCGCCGCGCTGGCGCGCACGGTGTGGCGCGGCGATGGCGACCTTTTGAGTCTGCTGCCGGCGGCTGCCTACAAGATGAAGGTTGGTCATCTCGGCATGTCGCGGCGCTCGACCATGCTGTTCAACGATCCGGCCCTGATCCGCGAAATCCTGATGGATGAGGGAGAGATTTTTCCCAAGAGCGATCTTATGGTCGGCGCGCTCGAGCCATTGATCGGCCAGTCGATCTTTGTGACGGACGGCGAGAAATGGCGGCGCCAGCGTGCCATGATCGACCCGGCCTTTTCGATGATGCGCATCAACCTGGCATTTTCGTCCATGCAGGCTGCCGTTGACGACTATGAGGCGCGGTTGGACGGTCTGGCCGCATCCGGCAAAACCTTCTCGCTTGATCTTGCGATGAGCCACCTGACGGCGGATATCATTTGCCGCACGGTATTTTCCACCTCGCTTGAAAGTGAGATAGCGCACGATGTGTTTGAGGATTTCACCATTTTTGAGCGCTCGGTGGCGCAGGTTGAAATATGGCGGCTGATCACCGAGCCTGCCTGGTCCAAAGTGCATCAACCTGACGAAGTGATCTCCGCCTGTGCCCGTATCCGCCGGCACCTGGGCCAGCTCGTAGACACTCATCTTGGTGACGGCCGCGGCAAGTACAATGATATCGCCAGCGCAGTCATCTCGGCGCGTGACAGTGAGACCGGCAAGCCGTTCACCCGCGATGAACTCATCGACCAGCTTGGCG
>Ga0316189_10006975_pt1 | contig 10734 bp, 10 predicted proteins | sample LowCovwburrow_MG_FD_204930 | JGI IMG/M metagenome (GOLD analysis project Ga0316189, IMG submission 204930) | Coastal sediment microbial communities from Maine, United States - Lowes Cove worm burrow | ecosystem: Environmental > Aquatic > Marine > Coastal > Sediment | place: USA: Maine... | reverse complement strand
AGATCGCCGATCAGTTTGGTGTGCTCGAATGCGATGAGGACGGGCGCGTCACGCGCTTTCTCGAGAAGCCCGCCAACCCGCAGGCGCTGGCTCGCCCCGACGGGACCGTCACTGTGTCCATGGGCATCTACGTGTTCACTTTTGCCCGGATCAGGGAGATTCTCGGCGATGACGCCGCGGACCCGGCTTCGACGCACGATTTCGGCGCCGATGTCATACCGATGCTGCTTCGAAACAGCCGTGTGAGCTGCTATCGCTTCGTCGATCCGGAGACCGGCGAGCCGGGCTACTGGCGGGACGTCGGGACGGTGGACGCTTTCTTCCGCGGGCATATGGAACTTGTCCAACCTCTCCCTCGGCTCAATCTCTACGACGAGCGCTGGCCGATCTGGTCCTACGAGGCACACATGCCGCCGGCGAAGCTGGCGCCGGATGCGGGCGGGCAGTGCGGGCTGGCGGAACGCTCACTCCTGACCAGCGGGTCGATTGTCACCGGGGGCAGCGTGATCGGCTCGGTGCTGGCATACGCCACGCGGGTCGATCGGTCACAGGTAGAGGACAGCGTGTTGCTGCCCGGGTCCCAGGTTGAGCCGGGGTGTCGTCTTCGACAGGTCATTCTCGATGAGGACGTCATCGTGCCCGCGGGCACTGTCATCGGCTACGACGAGGCGGTCGATCGCGAACGCTTCTTCGTCACCGCCACCGGGGCCGTGCTGGTCACCGACGAGATGCTGCACAAGCATCCGCGGCGTGCCATCCGGCGAAACGATCCGCCGCTCGCCCCTCGAATGCCGGCCCCCGTCCCGCGGTCAGACGACGAGTCCGCCGCGACCGGCGAACGGCTTGAAGACGTTGTCGAGTGAGATGGGCGGGCGCGCGATCGTGATCCGGAGCGGCGCCAGGGCCAGCGTGTTGTCCGTCGCCAGCGCCACGATCCGGCGTCCGAACGCAGTAAGCTGCGACCCGCCTGTGCACGACGCCGCCGCGATGCGACCACTAGACTTTGTTCAGGGAACTGAAATCCGTCGCCGTCCTTGCCTCGCATGAAAATCGTCAGACAGCCACTGCGCTACATCGAGAGACACTGCCGCAAGACCCTGGCACTTGTGCTGGCTGGCGGGCGGGGCACCCGCTTGCAAGGGCTTACCAGCATCCGCGCGAAGCCTGCGACGTCCTATGCGGGCAAGTACCGCATCATCGACTTCACGCTGTCGAACTGCATGAACTCGGGCATCCGGCGCGTCGGCGTCGCGGCGCAATACGAAGCCGTCACGCTGGCCGGGCACATTCAGCGCAGCTGGGGGCACCTGCGCAGCGAGATGGGCGAATGGGTCGGCCTGCTGCCGGCCCGCCAGCGGCGCAAGACGGACGACTGGTACGCGGGCACCGCGGACGCCGTCTTTCAGAACCTCGCGGTACTCGAGGAGCAGGCGCCGGAGTATCTGCTGATCCTCGCCGGCGATCATGTCTATCTCATGGACTACCTGCCGATGATCATGCAGCACGCCGAGAGCGGCGCGGACATCACCGTCGCGGGGCTCGAGGTGCCGGCCGAGATCGCCGACCAGTTTGGCGTGCTCGATTGCGACGACAGCGACCGCGTGACCAGTTTCATCGAGAAGCCCGATAACCCCGAGACGCTGGCCAATGCCGCGGGCAACGTCCTGGCATCCATGGGCGTCTACGTTTTCAGCTTCGATTCCGTGCGCGATATTCTGGCGACCGACGCGGCGGACCCCGGGTCGAGCCGGGACTTCGGCAAGGACGTCATCCCCTCGCTGATTCGTCATCGCAACGTCGGCTGTCACCGGTTTACCGACCGGGACACCGGACATCCGGGGTACTGGCGTGACGTCGGTACCGTTGATGCGTTCTTCCGCGGCCACATGGAACTCGTCCAGCCGGTCCCGCGGATCAATCTCTACGATCCCAGCTGGCCCGTGTGGTCCTATGCGCCGCACCTGCCACCGGCGAAACTCGCGCCCGATGCGGGCGGACAGCGAGGGACGGCCGGCCGGTCGCTGCTGGCGAGCGGCTCGATTGTCACCGGCGCCGAAGTCACGGCCTCGGTTCTCGCGTATCAGGCACGGGTCGACCGGGCCCGGGTCGAGGCCAGCGTCCTGCTTCCGGGGTCCATCGTCAACGCCGGCTGCGAGCTCAATCAGGTGATCCTCGACGAAGACGTCGAGCTGCCGGCCAATACGATTGTCGGCTACGACGAGGCGGCGGATCGCGAGCGATTCTTCGTCACGGCGAACGGTGCCGTGCTCGTAACCGCCGAGATGGTGGCCGCTCTCGGCGGCTCGCGCTGATCCGGACCCCGCCACCGCCGCCCGCCGGTCAGCCACCTGGCAGCCTGCGACGGGATTCCACAGCCGTCGTTCTTCTCCCTGTCGCAGGCGTACCCGCTGCGGCGGGCACCCGGTCCGCGCGGTCCCGATGGTTCCGTCAGCGGCGGCCGTTCGGGCCGCCACCGCCCGTTGCGTCGTAGCAGTTGGCACACCCGGACCCTTCGCCCAGAATTGCTTCGGGAGTTCCCGGGCGGGTCGCCTTCCGCGATGATCGAAACCGGGGACCGGAGGCAGCGAGCATGAAGGTACTGAAGGACGCCGCGCAGCGGGGCAGCGACTATCTGGCGGGACTCGAAACGCGCGGTGTCGCGCCGGCGGCGGACGCCGTTGCGGCGCTGGCGGCACTGGACATTCCGTTTCCCGACGCGCCGCGGTCCGATGCGGCCGTGCTCGCCGAACTCGATGACATCGGTTCGCCGGCGACTGTCGCGACGGCCGGGCCGCGCTTTTTCGGCTTCGTCATCGGCGGCTCGCTACCGGCGGCCCTGGCCGCGAACTGGCTCGCCGGGGCCTGGGATCAGAATGCCGGTCTGTGGAACGCCACACCGGTGGGGGCCCAGCTCGAGGTCGTCGCTTTGCGCTGGCTGCGGGAACTGCTTGGCGTCGATGACACCTGGGGCGGGGCGTTCGTCACCGGTGCGACCATGGCGAACTTCACGGCGCTGGCCGCCGGTCGCCACGCCGTGCTGCGGGAGGCCGGTTGGGACGTCGAGCGGGACGGCCTCTACGGCGCGCCCGAGATCACGGTACTCGTCGGTGGCGAGGCGCACCCCACGCTCACCAAGTCTCTTGGACTGCTCGGCCTGGGCCGGAACCGGCTGATCGAGATCCCCGTTGACGATCAGGGTCGCGCCCGCGCCGACGCCGTCCCCAAGGTCGAAGGGCCGACGCTGGTCTGTCTTCAGGCGGGGAATGTAAACACGGGCGGCTTCGACCCCCTGCGCGCGATCGCGGAGCAGTTTCAATCCCCGTCGAGCTGGATTCACGTCGACGGGGCCTTCGGTTTCTGGGCCGCCGCGTCGCCGGACTATCGGGGCCTCATGGACGGCGTAGCGCTGTGCGACTCGATTTCCACGGATGCCCACAAATGGCTCAACGTGCCCTACGACAGCGGGATCGCCCTGGTCCGGGATCCGGAGGCGCTCAAGCGCGCGATGTCGTTCACAGTGTCCTATCTGCCCGGCGCCAGCCATCGCGATCCATCGGACTACACGCCCGAACTCTCCCGCAAGGCCCGCGGCATAGAGGTGTGGGCGGCGATGCGTTCGCTCGGGCGCAGCGGGCTCGCCGAACTCGTCGAGCGCTGCTGCCGCCATGCGCGACGATTCGCCGACGCTCTCGCCGCGGCGGGTTACGAGATCCTCAATGACGTCGTGCTGAATCAGGTGCTGGTGTCCTTCGGTTCGCCCGAGGTGACCGCGGATGCGATCCGACGAATCCAGGAAGACGGGACCTGCTGGTGTGGCGGTACGCTCTGGCAGGGCCGTACCGCCATGCGGATCAGCGTGTGTAGCTGGGCCACAAGGGACGCCGATGTGGAGCAGAGCCTCGAGGTCATGATCGCGGCGGCCCGGGCCGCCGGTGAATCCGTCGGCACGACACCGCAGTAGGCATCGGCGGCCGGGCGCCGGCAGTGCGGCCGTCCAGGGGGAGGTTCGACGCCGTTCTTATCGTCCCGGTTTGCGAGTGGCGCGGGCCGGCCGGCGATGCCGATGCGGCCCTCAGGCGAGCAGTTTCGTGGCGAGCAGCCAGAGTCCCCAGGCGATGAAACCTGCGCCGGTGACATAGCCAAAGCCGTGGCCGGCGGGCAGCAGCTTCTCGAGCAGAACGAAGATCGACAGCCCGACGATCCAGGTGAAGCTCATCACGCCGCCGTAAAACAGCAGGCCCATGACGACCCAGCAGCATGCGACACAGAATGCGCCGTGCCACAGTCCCATGCGCAGCGCACCCGCGCGCCCGGGCTGCCAATGGGCCGTGACGAACGCCACCGGGCTGCGGCAGTGACGCAGGCAGGCATGCTTGAGTGGCGTGAGCTGGTAGAGACCCGCAGCGATCAGCAGCACCGCACCGAGCCAGTCCGCACTGCTCGCCATCGCCGGCGTCATCAGCCCCGACCGGTCCAGCGACCAGTGGATGGCCGTGGCGCCGAGGCTGAACCCGGCCCACGCGATGAGATAGCCGGTGGCGAAGAACGTCGTGGGGACCCAGGGCGCGTCGCGTTCGCGGCTGCGGCGGTTCACCGCGGCGAAGAGGAGGATCATCGGCGCCGCGCTCGGCATCATCATGGCGATCATCATGATCCACCACATCAGGAACATGATCACCGCATAGCGGGCGTCCCAGGCCATGTGCATGCCGGCCATATCCATGCCGCTCATGTCCATGTTGCCCATGTCCATGTCGCCCATGTCCATGTCGCCCATGTCCATGCCGGCGCCGGTGAGCAGGTACAGCCAGGCGAGGGACGTGATCAGAGCAAGGCCGCCGGCGACGACCAGTCGGTCGCGCCGGACGACCGTCTCGACGAGGTCTCGGCTCACGCGGTGCGGGCCCATCCGCGATGGCGCCGCTCGCTCAACGCACGGGGCCTGCCGCGGTCAGGTGGAGGCCGGCGATGTGGCCGTGGCCGTCGTTCCATTCGGGCCCGATGACGCCCTTGCCGCTGGCCTTGCTGCTGACGAACTCGGCTTCCGTGTATTCGAAACCCGCCGGCAGTACGACCCGCGCCCTGTGACTCTCGCCCGTCACCGGATTCAGGATAGGGGATGCAAAGCCTTCAACGTAGTCGGGGATCGAGAAGTGACCCGTTGAGGCCGCCATGTCGACAGAGAACTCGATCGGCGCGTTGATCGGATCGTGGACCTTTGTGAATGTGGCCGCGAAGACGTTGAAGAACGTGGCACCGGGTTCAGACGTATCCCCGGAGAGTATTTGCAGCAGCGCGTCGCGCTGATACTCGTTCATCCCCTCGTCCAGGATGTACTGGCATTCGCCGTTGCCGAGGTGGATCGCCTCCGGCCAGGCGTACATGGCGGCCCAGACGGCCCCGTCGAGGCGGACGCCGCCGAAGTGTCCTTCGTCGATCCGCATGGCCATCGCGGCACGGCAGTCACCATGGGTCGGCAGCGAGTTGAACTGACACGGGCAACCCCAGTTGCAATTACAGGTCGCGACTTCGGGTCCGCGTATCATCCAGTCGGGGTGTGTCATGAGCCTACCTCTCGGGGCACGGTACGTCGTGCGGTGTCAGGAGAGTATAGGCAGCCGCTTCCGACGACGCTCGAACCGTTGACGCTCGGCCGCGAGTCCACCATCCTTTCGGGCGCGTTTCCCTGTAGCGCGTCTTCAGGCCCATCGTATGGCAGTCAGTTCATTCATGAGGCACTTGCCCAACGCGATCACGATCGCGCGGCTGGGATCGGTGCCCGTGTTGCTGGGGCTTGCGCAATACGGCATGGAGCGGCCTTTCGCGGTGCTTCTGTTCATTGCGCTCGGCAGCGACGTGGTCGATGGCTGGCTGGCGCGGACGCTGCGCGTCGTCTCACCGGCCGGGGCAATGCTGGACTCGATCGCCGACGCGCTGCTGATGATGACGATCGGTTATGGCGTCTGGGTCTTTCATCCCATCGTCTACACCGAGTACGGCGGATTCGTCTGGTCGGTCATCTGCCTGTGGGGCCTCGAACACGTCCTCGCGCTGATTCGCTATCGTCGGCCGTCGAGCTTCCACACCTCGCTGGTGCGATTCGGCGTGGCCCTGTTCGGGCTGTTTCTGCTCGCGCTGTTCACGATCGGCTTCAATGCCTGGCTGTTTTTCGCCACCTTCATCGTCTCCGTGCTCGCCGTTGCAGAGCAGATGGCGATGATGTGGATTCTTCCGACCTGGACGCCGAATCTGCGCGGCGGCATCGTCGCCGCCCTGAAACATCGCTTGCACGCGAAGGATCCGGCCCCGGAGTCCGGTGGCGATCTGCCCGACCGGGACGCCTGAAAGCCGACTGGCGGAACAGAGCGCTGCGTCAGCCGCCGGCAACCGCCGGGACGATCAACAGGACGGCGCCGCCCGGCAGGCGTGTCGCCAGGCCGTCGAGACCCTTCACGCTTTCCTGGCCCACGAAGACATTGACGTGAGGACGCAGCCGGCCCTCCGGGGTCAGGATGCGTGACAGGAAACCCCCATGGCGCTCGCCGATTGCGGCCAACGCATCTTCCACCGTTTCTGCGGGCACTCGTATCTCGGCAGCGCCCTCGGTAAAGGCGCGCAATGGGGCCGGAATACAAACGGTGACTTCATTCATGCGTCAATGACCGCGACGACGGGATCGTCCACGCGCCGCATCGTTGCGAGTATGAACCGGCCGATGCCCGTCGTCGACGCGAGTACGAGCTCGGCGGTCCGCCGTGCCAGCGCGGCCAGCGCCTCGTCGTCGACCATGTTCAGAACCGGCACGATCGTCGGGGCCGTCAGGCCGTCCAGCAGCCCGCCCGGGGCGGAGAAGAGCCGCGCGACGATCTCTGGCGTCACGCGTTCGCCCGGCGTCGCTCCCGTCACCGCACAAACGCGATCCAGACGGTGGGCCACCCGCTCGGTGAGCGGCTGACCGAAAGCCCGCGCCGAAAGCATTGCGATGACCGTTCGGCACCCGGGGGGCAGGACGGGCTCACCCGGCTTGTGCGTCTTGAGCCAGCGCATGCGGGCACCGTCGGCCTTCACCAGTGAAACCCTGCGCCCGGTTCGTTCATGCAGGCGGGCGACCAGTTCCGGTGGCAGGCCTGCAAGCCGGCCTGGCTTGTCCCGGGGAGCGGCGTACGCCAGGCGCGCCTCGGCGCGCCGTGAAAGGACGGCGCCTTCGATGGCCTCCGGCGTATCGATGATTGCGGTCAGCCCCAGCTCATCGGGAAACACCGTCGTGCCCACGGTGGCCGTGAGCGCCAGCGGCTCCGGACAGGCCGCGGCCAGCCGGTAGAGCGTCGACTTCTTCCCGCCGGCGCCCACGGCGCAGACGATGCCGCTGTCCGCAGCGAACAGCGCGGGCAGGTCGTGGCTCATGGCGCGGTCGGGATGCTGACGGTGCTGGCGGTCGAAGGTCCGAGCCGGCAGGCCTTCACACAGAGAATCCGCGGCAGGAAATCCGCGATCATTGACCACTGGCGGGCACCGTCGACCGTGGCGAACAGATGTCCGCCGGAGGTGCCGAGGTAGAGGCCGCGGGGGTCGAGGTCGTCGATATCGAGCGCCTCGCGGAGCACGGTGATGTAGACATGGGACTGGGGCAGGCCGGCGCTGACCGAGGTCCACTCGCCGCCGCCCGTCGTGCTGCGAAAGACCCGCATGCGCCCGCCCGCGGTCGTGCGGAACTCCGGGCCGTCTTCCGGCACCTGATAGACGACATCGGGATCTTCCGGGTCCGTGACGATCGCGTAGCCGAAGTCGCTGGGCAGATTGCCGGTGATTTCGGTCCAGGTGGCGGCGCCGTCGTCGCTGCGATAGACGCCGTTGTAGCACTGCCGGTAGAGCCGCTGCCCATTGAGCGGATGCATCACGAGCCGATGGATGTTGTGGCCGGCAACCGGGAAGCGGTCGGCGAGGTTCTCCGCCCGTACGCCGACGTTTGCCGGCACCCAGCTTTTGCCGCCGTCCAGGCTGCGATAGGCGCCGCCAGCGGAGATTCCCGCGTAGAGCGCATCCGGGTTGTCCGGATCGACGTGGATCGAATGCGCGGCGAAGATGCCCTTGGAAGGCTCCCAGCGGTCGCGCGTCGGGTGTTCGTTGAGTCCGGCGAGAGGGGCCCAGCTTGCCGCCGCATCCCGGCTCACGAAGAGGCCGGGCGGGTCGATGCCGGCGTAGAGGGTGCCGCCGGGGAGTGCTGTGATGTACCAGATTGCCCGGAGGCTCTCGTCCCTGGCCCCCGCCGCGTGGTGCGGGGCTGCGTCCAGGGGCTGCCAGCTGTTGCCGCCGTCCCGGCTGCGGTAGAGATGGGCGCCCCAGACCGCGTGCCGGGCCGCGGCATAAAGCAGGTCCGGGTCATCCGGGGACTGGCAGACATGGATGATCTCGTAGCCCCGAATGTGCGGCCCGTCGATCTCCCAGCGTTTGCGGTCGCCGGTGCTGGACAGCCGGAACAGGCCCTTGCCCGTGCCGACCATCAGCGTCACCCGCTCGGATCGCTCTCCCATGCCCGGATCGGCCGCAGCGCCCGCTCAGGACTCGAGCAGGCGTGGCATCAGCTCGACGAGGTTGCACGGCCGGGTGCGGTAGTCGAGCTGGTGGCGGATGATCTCGTCCCAGGCGGTGGCGCAGGCGCCGGAGGAGCCCGGGACGCAGAACAGGTAGGTGCCGTTGGCGACGCCGGCGATCGCGCGGGACTGGATGGTCGAGGTGTTGATCTGGGCCAGCGAGATCGCCCGGAACGTCTCCCCGAAGCCGTCGATCCGTTTGTCCAGCAGGGGGGCGACGGCCTCCGGCGTCCCGTCGCGGCCGGTCAGCCCGGTCCCGCCCGTCGTAATGATCGCCTGCACGTCCGGGTCGGCGATCCATTGCGAGACGATGGCGCGGATCTGGTAGATATCGTCCGGCACGATCTGTTTCGGGGCTGCCTGATGACCGGCCTCAGTCAGCCGCCGTACCAGCAGCGCGCCGGACTTGTCGGTTTCCTCCGTGCGGCTGTCGGAGATCGTCAGCACGGCGATGCTGACGGGGATGAACTCGCGCGTGGAGCTGTCGGGGTCGTGTGCCATCGTGTTTACCTTCGAGTTGACGAAGCGGGGCGCGAGTCAGGCCAGGCCCCGGAAAGGCTGGACCATGACGCGGTCGCCGGGCATGACGGTGCCCTGTTCGAGGGGCAGGATGATGAAGCAGTTGGCCCTTGCCATCGAACTGAGGACGCCGGAACCCTGCAGCCCCGTGGTGCGGACCGTGTAGCTGCCGTCGGGTTTGCGCTCGAGGACGCCCCGCTGGGCCTCGAGACGGCCCGGCTTCTTGCGCAGTTTCGATTCGCACACGGCCTCGACGTGCAGCGCGGGGTCGGGCGCCGCGTTGCCGTTCAGCCGTTCCAGTGCCGGCTGAACGATCTGGTAGAAGGTCGCCATCACGGAGACCGGGTTGCCGGGCAGGCCGAAAAACAGCGTCCCCGACACCCGCCCGAACGCCAGCGGCCGGCCGGGCTTGATCGCGACTTTCCAGAAATTGACCTCGCCGATACGTTCCAGGGTCTCCGTCACGAAGTCGGCTTCGCCGACGGAGACGCCGCCGGACGTAACGACCACATCGCCTTCGTCCGCGGCGCGGCGAAACGCCGCTTCGATGGCCTCGCGGTCGTCGGGCACGACGCCGAGGTCGATAGGCTCCATGCCGGCGCGCGCGAGCATGCCGTGAATCGTGTAGCGGTTGCTGTCGTAGATCTCGCCCCGGCCCAGGGTTTCGCCGATGCCTTTCAGTTCGTCGCCCGTAGAGAAGAACGCTGCCCGGGGCCGCCGCCGCACCTGGACCTCGCCGACCCCGACCGACGCGATCAGCCCCAGCTGGGCCGGCCTCAGGAGCGTGCCGCGGGTGATCGCCATATCGCCGGCGCGGATGTCTTCCCCGGCCTGACGCACGTGCTGGCCCGGACGGTGTCCCGGGCTGATTCGCGCGGTTTCGCCTTCGCGCTCGACGTGTTCCTGCATGATGACGGTGTCGGTGCCGTCCGGCATGACGGCGCCGGTCATGATTCGCGCACACTCGCCGGATGCGACCGCCCCGGCGTAGGGCCGTCCCGCCCAGGACGTGCCGATGACTGCCAATTCGACCGGACTGTCCGCAGCCAGGTCTGCCGCCGCCACCGCATAACCGTCCATGGCCGAGTTCGTATGCGAGGGGACATCGACCCTGGAGTGGATGTCCTCGTCGAGAATACGTTGCAGCGCGTCCTTGAGGCCCACCGTTTCACTGCCCTCGACCGGGCTGATGTCCTCGAAGATTCGCGCGAGTGCCTCTTCGAGGCGGATCGCCGAATCGGCATGGGTATCGTCGCAGCAGCCGCCCGCGGGAACGTTCGTGCTCTGGTTCATTGTTCGACTGGTTTCCTCATTCGGGATGGTCGAGGCGGCCACCGGCTCCCGCCGTGGCGCGTGGCCGCCCATTGTTCTCGATCCGCACGGGCGTCTCAACCGCCATGATGGCCGCCGCCGAGCCGGGCTTCGAGCGCCCTGAGCTCCTCTTCCGTATTTACGTTGCTGAAACGCTCAGGGCAGTCGCTGAAGTCCACCTCGATAAGGCGGTGACGGTGCATCCAGCGGAGTATCTTCCGTTCATCGCCCGCGAGAAAAGCGTCCAGGCTGGGCCCGAGGCCGCGCGCGATGAGCGCGAACACGGGGTGGCAACGCTCGCCGTCGCTGGCGA
>Ga0316189_10006974_pt1 | contig 10735 bp, 5 predicted proteins | sample LowCovwburrow_MG_FD_204930 | JGI IMG/M metagenome (GOLD analysis project Ga0316189, IMG submission 204930) | Coastal sediment microbial communities from Maine, United States - Lowes Cove worm burrow | ecosystem: Environmental > Aquatic > Marine > Coastal > Sediment | place: USA: Maine... | reverse complement strand
GAAATACTAACTACTCCAAGGCAGGAAAGAAACGCCGTATGGTCAGAGGATGGAGAATCTATATACTTTGCCCTGAAAGAAACTGATGTATTCAATATCTACAAAAAGAAACTAGCGGATGGTGAAGAATTAATGGTCACCACTTCCGGAGGATTTGCTGTCAAATTAGGTCTTCATGGATTGTATTATTTATCACACTTAGATGAGGGTATTTTCCATATTGACGAAGGAGGTAATCACACCAAAATCATCGACGAAATCAATCCCGTGGACTGGTTCAACTGGGAGGTAGTTGGTGATCATATATATTTTGTGAAACGTCTGGAAGGATTTCGCCCACATCTATATCGTTTTGATTTGCTTACTCATGTCGAAACTGACATATCAGGCAACAGGTTAAACTTTTCACATGTTTACCAGGGGATCTCAATTGACCCGAACGCTGGTGTTATTTACGCCACTGTGAACGACTATAGCCGTTCGGATATAAAGATGCTGGTTGGGATGTGAGTGTTTTTAAAAAAAGCAGAATATCTATTTGACAGCCTGCTCAAATTCAACTGGTTCCAAAATCTTTGTGTTTTTGAATGGATTCAAACTCAATAAATCCTTATCGCCGGTTACCAGATAATCAGCATCAGATTCAGATATTAATCCCAACAAGAAATTGTCTTTGGGATCTCTGCATATCTGCGGGATTTTACGTATAGGGTAATTAGTTCCCATAATGCCCATAAAAACTAATAACTCTTCAACTTTCTCAGATTTGAAGTACTTTCTGAACTTTGGTCTTGATGTAACTTCCTTAACCTCCAGAATTAGTTGATCTGATAGGATTAACTCTATTTTCTTATCAACGATCAACTTTGTTATATTTTTAAGCTGTCGACCAATTAGATAACTAATCCAAACATTGGTATCAAAGATTGCTCTAATTGGCTGATCTGTCATGAACTTCTTGTCTTACAGCTTCAACCTCATGGGTTATTTCTTCAAAGCTCAATTCATCAGTTCTGAATTCAGTGAGAAGTTCAGATAATTTGGATTCAATGGCTTCCTTCTCAAGTTCGCCAGTAAGTTTGATTTTTTCGTTTTTCGGTAATTGTCGAACTAAATCCAAAATCTGATCAAAAGACAAGTTCATTTCTATTCTCATACTATAAAGTTACTAAAACTTGATGAAGTGATTCATCTCAACTTAATAGAACAACTCACTCTCCTGGATTGTTGGCCAAGAAATCCAAAAATGGTTTTGGATATGCAGGATTTCATGAATTGCCACGGTGCTTCAGCCCGTGGTTATAAAAATAATCACCTCCTACTCGTCCCTCAAAGAATCCACTGGATTGGCATAAGCTGCTCTTAGAGAATTGTAGCCCATGGTGACCAGGGCAATTGTGAAAGTAACCGCCAGAGCTAAAATGAACAGGGTCAGATCAATATCAATTCGATAGTGAAAATCATTCAGCCAGTCGTTGATGATGTAGTAAGCGACCGGAGTGCCTATGGTAAAGGCAATAATCAGCAGTATGACAAGCTCTTTGGTGAAGATTCTCAGGATACTTGAAATGGTGGCGCCGAGTACCTTTCTAATACCAATTTCCTTGGTTTTCTGGTTTGCAATAAATGAAATGAGACCATATAAGCCCAAGCAACCAATGAAGATGGCTAACACTGAGAATATCTGATAAAGCTGTGAAACCCGTTTTTCGGCAGAATACCGATCATTGATGAATTCGTCCATGATTGAATAATCAAACAGGTATTTCGGGAATGCCTCAGTCCATTTCTCGTCTACAAATGAAATGGCCTCACTTAAGTTAGTATAATTGTTGCCCGCTATTTTTACCTGGCCCTGGTAATAGTACTGGGGCATTTTGAAAAGAATCGTTGGGATTTTCTCTTTGTGTAATGAGTAAGTGTGAAAATCCTTAACCACTCCGCCAATGGTCCTATTTCCCCAGGCGTGAACTCGTTCGCCGACGGCATCGTCCGGGTTTTCGAGCTTCATCTTTTCAACCATGGTCTCGTTGATAACTATCAGAGAATCTGCCCCTTTTATTAAACCTCTTCCAGCGATTACTTCAAGTCCAAACAGATCTATGAAGTCCTCATCTACAGGCTTGAAGTTGGACATATATTTATCGTCCGAACCACTTTTCGGATACTTAAACCCTGTGGTTGCATTGCTTTCTGCAATAGGTCCTCCAAGGCCAAAGCTCACTTTTTCAATCATAGGATTAGTTAAAAGCTGATTTTTCAAAAGCTCCAGCGTTTCAGGATCATTTTCGGGTAAGTCAAAAGTGATAATATTCTCCTTGTCAAATCCGAGGGGAGCGTCCTGGAAATAGCTCATCTGTGAATTGATAGCCAGGGTTGCAAAAATTAGAAACTGGGTTATTGTGAATTGAAGGATTACCAAACCCCTTCTGACATTGATTCCACCACCTACTCTACCCCCGATAACCTTGGTTTTCATGGCTGTGATCGGTGAGCTTTTAGACAGCAAGATTGAAGGGTATAATCCTGATAAAAATGTTACCGAAAGAAGCGTGACAATCAAAATCGGGATCATTTCCCATGAACCTAACAGATCAAGATTTAAACGGTAACCAAGGATGTCCCTGAGATTTATAAAAAAGAGTTCGGCCAATCCCAATGAAATCAAAAGGGCCAGAAAAGTAATGATAAAGGTCTCTGAAAGTATTTGCACTATCAGGTGGTTCCTTTGCCCTCCCAGTACTTTCCTTATACCTATTTCTTTTGACCTTACAACCGATTGAGCTGTAGCCATGTTGACGAAGTTTACCGCACCAGTGATGATTAAAAACAGGCCGATAATGGAAAGTGCTGTTAAAAAGTCTTTCCTGGCAATGCGTCCGGTAAAATTGCTGTATTGGGTATTGAAGTGCTCCTCACTTAGAGGTATTAACTCGCTAGTAGTACGTTCATAAGCTTCTGTGTCCAGGTATTTTTTAAGAAAAGGATCAAATGATGCTTCAAGTCTTTGAATGTCCGTTTCTCCTGGCACCAAAATGTAGCAATGATTACTACTCATTGTCATTCCCCATTCTTTACCATCATCGTAGAATGGATTCAAAGTCTGCTGCTGTTTGTAAGGAGCAAATAGGACGAATGGAAAGTCAGTTTGCTCAGGTTGATCTTCGAAAATACCAGAAATCGTCTGGGTCAATGAATTATCAAATATCAATTGCTGCCCGATCACATCATCAGGGTTGATGCCATCATAATTAAAGTATTTTTTAGCCAGTGATTCACTAATTAGGGCCTCCTCCGGATTGGTCAGGTAATCGGTTCGTTTTCCATGAATTACTTTAAATCCAAACATTTCAAGAAACTCAGCTTCTGCAAACCCAACGCCTGTTTCTACACTAAACTTGTCCCCATTCTCAAGTGTGACCAGTAAACCATCCCAGGCGGTGATAGCTGCCGTTTTTTCAACCTCGGCAAAATCATTCCTCACTCCTTCCGACATCGGAAAAGGCACTCCACTGTCGTACTCAATCCCTTCAGGTAACTGACTATAAGACACGATCCGGTAAATTTTATCCTTATCATCCCTGAAAGTGTCAAAGCCAAGTTCATAGTCAATCACCTTGTAAATAACCAGGGCACAACCGATACCCAGGGCCAGTCCAGCGATGTTCAGCAGGGCATAAACCTTATTTCTTAAAAGGTTCCTGTAAGCAGTGATGAAGTAGTTTCGGAACATAATTTTGAGTTTTCGACTTATTCGTTTCTAAGTGAGTTTATCGGGTTGGCAATTGCAGCCTGGATTGATTTAGATCCAATGGCGAAAAGAGTAATTGCAGCAGATATGAGAATAGCAATTATGAAATGTTCAATACTGATGGTGATTCTGTTTTGATAGTCCTCCAACCATCCTGAAAGTAGATAATATCCTATTGGTGCAGCAAGTACGAAAGCAATGGACATAAGCCTTATAAATTGAGAAGTGAACAAAGTGACAATTGAGCCCACTCCTGCCCCAAGAACTTTCCTGATGCCAATTTCTTTGGTTTTCTGGACTGCCATAAATGAAACCAATCCGTACAATCCAAGAATGCCAATCATGATGGCGACAAAGGTGAATACCTGAAATAGGGACGCCGTTTTCTGTTCTTGTTCGTACCTGGTTGCCAAAAAATCATCGACAAAAATGCCCTCGAAAGTTACCTTCGGAAATGCAATACTCCATTTAGTTTCGATTGACGACATAATCTCTTCTAATTCTTTTGAACTGGTGTTTGCCTGGTTTATCCTTACAACACCTGCATAGTAAAACTCTGAATAGGGTGTTATCACCATAGGTTTAATACTCTCTCTTAATGATCTGGAATGGAAATTTTCGATTACTCCACACACCGGATATTTTCCTCCGAATATGCTTATCTTTTTTCCTATAATTTTCTGTGGATCATTGAATCCCTGCACTTCCATCATGGCCCTGTTGATGACAATTGAGCTTGTATCATTAGCCCGATATTTAGCGCCAGCGAGGAACTTAAGGCCAAAAACATCAAAAAACTTGTCGTCTGCCGGTTTGATTTCAGTCCTGTTCTCCTGGGATTCATCTTCTTCCATAATCCCGAAATGTGTCTCGAAATAGCTGTCCGTTTGCGGAGGCCCCAGAGTAAATGTAAGTCCTTCGATCCTGGGATCTGAAGACAGTTCATTTTGAAGAAATTGCAATTTTTCCTTTGAGTTTTCTGGCAATTGAAATGTTATATGTTCGTCAGAATCAAAACCTAGTGGTTTATTGTTGAAATAGTCCATTTGTGATTTGATTACCAGGGTGCCAATAATCAAAACCTGGGTTATCATAAACTGGCTCACAATAAGTACCTTCCTGATATTGAGACCCTTTGGGCTTTCGGTTGATATGGATGATCCCACTATTCTTAAAGGTTTCATTCCGGAGATTATTATGGCTGGATACAAGCCGCTCAATATGGCTACTATTGATCCCAAAATACCTAGGTATTTATACAACTGAGAATTAGTAAAAAGGCTGAAGTTATCTCCCAGGTAAATAAATTCTTCAAAGTAAATAATCATCAATTCGGCTGCTACGAGGGCGAATACCATGGACGAAATAGTCAATATGATGTTTTCACCAAAAAATTGTAGAATTAGGTGACCACGGGAACCTCCCATAATTTTCCTGACACCGACTTCCTTTGACCTTTTGGTGGCTTGAGCTGTAGCAAGATTGATAAAATTGATTGAGGCGGTTATGATCAGTACCAAGGCAATGGCAGCCATGGTCCAGAGCTTATCTTCACTGGCTAATCGGCCATTATAATTACTGAATCTATCATCAAAATGAATTTCTGATAGAGGTTGTGTTTTGAACTTTCGAAGTTCCGATGCTCCCTCTCCCCTATATTTATTTATAAATGGGATTAGGGATTTTTCAAATGCTACTTTGTCAAAATCACCTGGAGCCAAAAAGTAGCAGTTAGTATCAGTAGAAGAGGTTTGCCAGTTATTGGCATCGAAAAACTGATTCATCCCTTTCAGACTCTGAAACGACACCATCATACTAAAAGGGAAATCAGTATTGGAGGGTAAATCCTTAATGATCGCATCAACAGTGACATTTAGTTTTTCATTTACAACCAGGATTTGTCCAATGACCTGATAAAGTTGGTCCTTGGGAAGGCTGAAATATCTCATGGCCCTGGTTTCAGTTAACACTGAGCTACCAAAACCGGTTAATGCGGCTTCAAGGTTTCCGTGCAACACTTGAAAGTCAAGTATTTTCAAAAGTGCTGGTTCAACAAAAGCAATATCCTCATGATTAGAAAAATCAGCACTTTCCCCGTCATTTTGCACAACTCTGATTCTGGCAGAAGTAGAAAGCTCTGTCATAGCTACTTGTTCCATTGATGGAAAGTCGTTTCTTAAGGCCTCCCCCATTGGGTATTGTGCTGAAGCATAATCCTGAATGCCATCATTTCTCAAGAGGTGTTGAGTTATTCTGAATATCCTATCTCGATTGGAATGGTATTCATCAAAGCTTAATTCAAAATCAATTATTAACAGGAGGACCAGGCTACAGGCTATACTTAGCGCTAATCCCAAGACATTGATCAGCGTGTAGACGCGATTCCGAAGTAGATTCCTTAATGTGATTTTTAGAAAGTTTCTCAGCATGTTTTTTAATTACTCATCTTTGAGCGATTCGGATGGATTCGCAAAGGCCGCTTTTATCGATCGATACCCCATTGTGAACAAGGCTATTGCGAAACTTACCAAAACAGCAATTAGAAATATATTAAAGCTGATGTCAATCCGATATTCGAAATTGTTCAACCATTTGTCCATACTGAAAAAACTCACCGGAGCTGCTATGATGAAAGCTATGATCATTAATAAAACCAATTCTTTGGAGAAAATCCTGAGGATATCTACAACGCTCGCTCCTAATACCTTCCTCACGCCGATCTCCTTGGTTTTCTGGTTGGCCATGAAAGTGATTAGGCCATAAAGGCCCAGGCAACCGATGAATATTGCGATCACCGAAAATATGGTGAGCAACTTGGCTATGCTTTGTTCGTCCTCATAACTTTCAGCGAGCTGCTTGTCATAAAAATCAAAATCAAAAACATTGGCAGGAAAAACCTTGTTCCATTCCATCTCAACAATTTCCTTGGCGTTGGACAAACTACCCTCTGTTTTATTGAATTTTACTGCTACCTCAAAAAACAAGCTCGGGTAATTGACCATAATTACAAGGTCAAGGCCGTCGTTGAGAGACTGGGTGTGAAAGTCTTCTACGACACCGACTATTTCCAGCCCATTGTCCCCTCCAAACCCAGACTTTAAAGGTTCACCTATGGCCTTCTCAGGATTATCTAATCCCATGAATTCAACAACTCTCCTGTTTATCACTGCCCCACTATCCGACTTTTTCAGCTTTCTTCCCGCTATCAACTCTATTTCATATAAATCAATATAATGTTCATCGGCAATCTTGAAATTCGCATGGGGATCTTCCTCAATATTGGCAGGTACATAATTGAAATTAGCAAATGAATTATTCTCACCTGTTGGGGCACTGAGGTTGAAGCTTACAGCGCTTACCTCCGGATTTGACATTAGTCCCTCACGCAAACGCTCCAGCTTTGAATCGTGGTTATCTGGTAAATAGGCAAGTACAATAGCATCTTTTGCAAAACCCAATTCTTTTGAATTAAATAGCTCCATTTGAGAGCTAACAATAAGGGTACAAATGATCAATAGTTGTGACATGCCAAATTGAAATATGACCAACGCCCTCCTTAATGAAAATCCTCCTGTTGAAGTGGAACCTAATTTCGTTTTTATGGCATTGATAGCGTCTATCCGGGACAAAAGAAATGATGGGTACAACCCGGAAAGGAATCCAACAAAAATTGTAAGTCCAAAAAGAAAAACCAGGAATAATGGTTCTTCAAATAGATTCAGGTGCAATTGATAGGAAAGGATATCAGCGAGATTCACCAATAGCAGTTCTGCAACCCCCAAAGACACTAAAACAGCAAAGAATGTAATGATAAAAGTTTCACTGAGGAATTGAATAATAAGCTGTGTGCGAAAACCTCCCATCACTTTCCTGATGCCGATTTCTTTGGATCGCTTTACTGCCTGTGCTGTAGACAGGTTGATAAAGTTAATGCAAGCGGTAACCACCAAAACCAACCCAATAATTGCCAGGGCGATCAATACCTGTTTGTTTATACTTCGCTCCGAATAGTTGTAGAGAACCTCATTAAAGTGAATGTCTGACAGAGGTTGCAGTTTTAGGGAAAGAAACTGTGATGTCCCCTCTCCCACATACTTATCAATAAAATCAGGCAGCTGACGTTCAATTGCCTGAGGTGTGGTTTTCTCATCTAACAAAACGAGACAACTGGTGGTGCTACTTACACTATGCCAGTTTTTGCCTTCCCCGAAATACCTATTTATGCCCTCCAAAGTCTCATAATTAATAATCATCCGGAAAGGAAAATCGGTCGTTTCAGGAAAATCCTCATAAACACCCACCACGACCAGCTCTTTTTTGCCCTCCAGGTTAATTCTTTTTCCCATTGCCAGTTGAGCTTCATTTCGCTCAAACCCGAAAAACTTATTCATCCACTTTACTGAAAGGATGACTTCATTGGGGTTTTTAAGCGCTTCGCTTGGATTGCCTGCCAGAAACTCGAAATCGAAAATCCTGAAAATTTCTGTTTGGGCGAATGTCACTCCGTTTTCATCCAAATACCGGGTAAACTCACCTGATTCCTGGGAAATATTAACTTGCAACTGGCTCTGATAATCAACGATTGCTACCTCCTTTATTATAGGAAATTCTTCCCTCAGGGCTGGCCCTAATGGGTGCGCCGCACCGGAGTTGTGTTCCGTCGCATCTGGCCTCACTGAAGTCCTTACAACCCTATAAATATTATCGTAATTGGAATGATGCGTGTCAAAACTAAGTTCATAGTCGATGACCTTGTAAATCACAAGGGCACAGCCTATCCCCAAGGCTAGACCTGCAATATTGAGCATGGCATAGACCTTGTTTCTCTTCAAATTACGGTATGCGGTGATGAAATAGTTGTGTAGCATAGTTAGTTATTCATCTTTAAGTGAATTGACTGGATTCGCAGTTGCTGCCTGATAACTTCTGAAACCCATGGTTATTAATGATATCGCGAAAGTGATCGTTATCGCTATAATAAATACGTCCATCCCTATTTCTATTCTATATTGAAATTCAGTCAGCCATTCATCCATAGCTATAAAACCAAGTGGTGCCGCAATTACAAAAGCAATAATCAAGAGCGTCATTAATTCTTTTGAGAATATTGACAGGATATTTGTTACAGTTGCCCCTAATACTTTTCTGATACCAATCTCCTTTGTTCGTTGATTGGCCATGAAAGTCACCAGGCCGTATAAGCCCAGGCAGCCAATAAATATGGCCACAATAGAGAAGATTTTTAAAAGGCTGAAAATTGCGGTTTCTACTTCATACGCTTCAATGATATCCGTCTCATAAATACTGTAATCATAAAGGTTCTCAGGATAAAATTCCTGCCATATCTGGTCAAGGTCTGCCAGGGCAGTTTTGGTCGATCCATTATCAATTTTTACAGCACATTTTAGAAAACCCCTTGGCGCATATAGCATAAAAACATAATCTAGTTCCTCATGGAGGGATCGTGTATGGAAATTTTCTACCACTCCTACTATGGTTTTTTTGCCATTCCAGTTAGTCTCCAGTGATTTACCAACTGCGTCATCTGGATCATCAATACCCATCATCTCAATGATTTTTTCGTTAACCAGGGCATTGTTTTCATTTTCGCCTTTTCTCAGGTTTCTACCAGCAAGTAAGTTCAGCTTATAATAGTCAAGATAATCTTCATCGATCACTTTGAAATTGGCCGAATACAAGGCCTCTCCTTTTGGGGCATAATGAAAGCTGGAATAACTGTTGTTGTCGCTCATTGGGCCGCCAAGAGAATAACTTACTCCGGAAACGTAGGGTAGAGTTGTTATTCTAGTTTTCATACGTTCATTCTTCAGAGAATCAGCCTCAGGTAAATGCAGCAAAATGGTATTCCCAGCCTTAAAACCCATATCCTTGGATTGAAAAAAGTTCATTTGCTGAGCGACTATTATCGTTCCAATAATGAGGAGTTGAGAAATACCAAACTGAAAGGCAACCAGTGTCCTTCTCAAACCTAACCCTCCTCCTGTCCTTTCCCTGCTAGTGAGTTTGTTTTTGATTGCCACTACGGGGTTAAAAGATGAAATAAAAATGGAAGGATATAGGCCAGCAACAATTGTCACCCCTAGTAAAAGACTGATTACATAAAGGAGCATTGTTCCATCCGATAGCAAGTCTAATCTCAGCCTGTAAAGAATGATATCTTCCAGGTAAACCAGCAGCACTTCACTGATTGCGAGGGCAATTAGAATCGATACTGCGGTAATTATGAAAGTCTCGGTGAGAAATTGTGCAACCAGTTGAATCCTCCTGCCTCCCATTACCTTTCGTAAACCAATTTCCTTTGACCTTTTTACGGATTGAGCAGTCGCCAAATTGATAAAATTAATGCACGCTGTGAGTACAAGGAATAGACCCACAATTCCCAGGGTCGCAAGGATTTCATAGTCAACTGAAGATCCTGTGTAGGAATAGTAGTCGGTATTGTAATGCAGCTTTGACAAAGGCTGGAGATAATAGGAAAACAGATTGGGATCCTCATCCGTTTCGTATTTTTCCACTAGTGCTGGAAGCTTTCTTTCGATGTTTTCAACGTCTGTTCCCTCTTTAAAAATTACCCAACAATTGGTTTGACTACTTGACTGCCTCCAACTCGTTCCTTCGCGATAATACCTGTTAACTCCCTCCTGGCCCTTGTAGGATGCTATCACCTTAAATGGAAAATCAGTGTGAAGCGGAGGGTCATTGATTACGCCGGTAATAACAAAATCTCTTTTGGCCATAATCCTGATGGTGCTTCCAATTGCATGATGGGCCTCATCCGATTCAAGATTGAAATATTTCTTGATCAGTTTTTTGGTAATAACGGCAGAATTGGGCTCCAAAAGTGCAGTCATGGGATCACCGGCAATCCACTCAAAGTCCAATATTTGAAAGATTTCATTTTGAGCGAAAACGAAACCATCATCCTCCCGAAATATGTCCTTTTTCCCATTTGACCCGGTGATG
>Ga0316189_10006972_pt1 | contig 10737 bp, 8 predicted proteins | sample LowCovwburrow_MG_FD_204930 | JGI IMG/M metagenome (GOLD analysis project Ga0316189, IMG submission 204930) | Coastal sediment microbial communities from Maine, United States - Lowes Cove worm burrow | ecosystem: Environmental > Aquatic > Marine > Coastal > Sediment | place: USA: Maine... | reverse complement strand
GCGTGCTTGAAAGAATACGTACAGCCTTTGAAAGATTTAGGGTGCGGGCCAAGGTCACATAGGAGCGCAGCATTTCAAACAAGATGTTGTTCCGATGCCGATCAACCATTTGACGCGTCCAGCCTCCTACTTCAGCTGTTTTCTTTTTTTGAGATACTGCCCCACGAGTTCGTCTCGATTGTAAAAATATCTCCTATTTAACCTGACCGTATACAACTATTATTACATGTTAAATAGATCATACATCATTGTATTCTTTTTTAACATATTTGTCCATAAAGTAGGTAATTGACCTTTTGATTGAGGTTAATCAAATTAAGCGTCTGTAATAGCTGATATTTTTTGGAACATTTACGGGCTTCAATTAATGGACAATGGCATTGACATAAAACTCTCTAGCAAACAGAAGCAGGAGATTAATGAAGCTTTGAGCAATGGAAATACCAAACGCCTGTTTAGATTGCTTGGTAACTATTTGACAGATAATGATTTTAGCATTCAAGATGCCGCTGTAACCCTGATTACATCAAGGGTTAATGAATTAAAAATATGAAATTATTCATGCGAATATCCGGCTGAAAGATTTTTTCTGCCGGTAAAAGTTGGCCACCCGGGATTTTTAATCCGGGGTGGCTTTTTTAATTATGAGTCTCAGCCAACGCTTGCCAGACGCTGGATTGCTTCTTCAGTTTTGGCCAAACTGTTTTTCAGTTGATCCAGTTTTTCTTTGGTTTCCGCAATAACATGGGGAGGAGCTTTGGCGACAAAACCCGCATTACCAAGCCGACCTTCGATTGAGGTGATTTCTTTTATTATCTTTTCTGATGCTTTCGCCAGGCGGGCTTTTTCTGCATCAAAATCAATTATTCCTTTTAATGGCAAGGCGATTGTCGCTTCGCCAAAAACAATCTGAGCTGCACCGCCCGGCACTTGTTCGGCAACTTCCAACTCAGACAGTCTGGCCATGCGACAGGCTTCGACTTCCCATTGATCTGCAAGACGTCGACTTTCAGCATTGGCCCCCACCAGGACACAAGGTACTTTGGCGCCAGCTGGAACGTTCATTTCTGCGCGAACAGAACGAACCTGAGAAATGAAGTTGATAATCCATTCCACTTCTGATTCAGCTGTCTTGTCTTCAAGTCCAGTAAATTTCGGCCAATCCTGTTCTGTCAACCAGCCTTGCCGCTGCTTGCCTTCACCGGCGGTGTGTTGCCAAAGCTCCTCTGTAATGAAGGGCATGAACGGGTGAAGCATCTTGATGATTTGTTCGAGTACAAAATTGGCTGTTTTGCGAGTTTCTTCGCGGGTTGACTCGTCATCGCCATGAAGAATCGGCTTGACGAGTTCCAGATGCCAGTCACAGAAATTATGCCAGACAAATGAATAAAGAGCAGAAGCTGCTTCATTATAGCGGTGATCTTCAATTGCCGTTGCAACCTTGTCGGCAACCATGGCCGTTTTTGCGATCAGTGCCCGATTGATCGGCAATCGAGCCGCTTGTGGATCAAAGAAACCATGACCAAAGCAGTCGTTAATTTCGCAAAAGCGCGCTGCATTCCACAATTTTGTACCGAAATTACGATATCCCTCGATACGCGGAATAGACAGTTTAATGTCCCTGCCCTGTGCTGCCATGGCAGCAAGGGTAAAACGCAGTGCATCGGCCCCGTATTGATCTACCAGTTCAATCGGGTCAATGACATTGCCTTTTGACTTTGACATCTTGGCACCGTGCTCATCGCGCACAAGAGCGTGAATATAAACCGTATGAAAGGGTACCTCGGGTTCACCATTTTCATCTTTCATGAAATGCAGACCAAACATCATCATCCGGGCGACCCAGAAGAAAATGATGTCAAAACCGGTAACCAGCACATCGGTTTTATAATAGCGCTCAAGTTCTTTGGTTGATTCAGGCCAGCCGAGAGTGGAAAAAGCCCATAGGGCTGATGAAAACCAGGTATCGAGAACATCTTCGTCACGACGCAAAGCCACCCGGGAACCATAATGACGCTCTGCAGCAGCAAGTGCCAGGTTTTCTGTCTCGGCAACAAAGATTTCATCATCCGGGCCATACCAGGCCGGTATCTGATGACCCCACCACAGTTGGCGTGAAATGCACCAGGGCTGGATGTTGCGCATCCATTCATAATATGTTTTATCCCAATTGGCTGGTACAAACTTTGTCTTGCCCTGCTCTACTGCTTCAATTGCCGGTTTGGCCAGAACTTCGGCGTTGACATACCATTGCGGCGTCAACCAGGGTTCAATCACGACATCAGAGCGATCGCCATAGGGAACCTTGTTGAGGTGAGGTTCAATCTTTTCCAGCAATCCGGCAGCTTCAAAGCGATCAACGATAATTTTGCGGGCTTCAAAACGGTCTGTACCATGCAATTTCATAGTTTCGCTCAAATCTGCCGACATCGGCAAACCTGTCAAAAATTCTTCATTGTCTTCAATGTCGATTGCGGCGTGTTTGTCCAGAATGTTGATCTGTGCCAGATTACAGCGTTTTCCAACTTCAAAGTCATTGAAATCGTGCGCCGGGGTGATTTTAACCGCACCGGAACCCTGTTCAGGGTCGGCATATTCATCCGCAACAATCGGTATTCTGCGACCAACCAGTGGCAGAATGACATTTTTGCCAACCAGATCCTTGTATCGTTCATCATCCGGGTGAACAGCAACACCGGTATCACCAAGCATGGTTTCCGGCCTTGTTGTGGCAACGGTTATAAACTTGTTGTCCTCGCCCTCAATCGGATATTTGACGTGCCAGATTTGGCCTTCTTTTTCAACCGGCACAACTTCAAGGTCAGAAATAGCTGTAAGCAGCTTCGGATCCCAGTTGACCAACCGCATATCCTTGTAAATCAGGCCTTCTTCATAAAGCTGGATAAAAACCTTGTGAACCGCATCTGACAGGCCTTCGTCCATGGTGAAACGTTCACGTGACCAGTCACACGAAGCACCAAGACGGCGAAGTTGGCCTGTGATTGTACCGCCGGACTGTTCCTTCCATTGCCAGACCCGTTCAACAAATTTTTCCCGGCCCATCTCCCAGCGACTCGGTTCGTTATTTTCAGCTAATTGGCGCTCGACAACCATTTGGGTGGCGATACCGGCATGATCCATTCCCGGTTGCCATAAAACATCCTTGCCGCGCATACGCTCGAACCTGCACAGGATATCCTGAATGGTATTGTTAAGGGCATGGCCCATATGCAGCGAACCAGTGACGTTGGGCGGCGGGATCACGATACAGAATGGATCGGCATCAGGTTTTTTACCGCACTCAAATGCGCCTGATTTTTCCCAGTCCTGATAAAGACGTTGTTCAACATCTTCCGGTTTAAAGTGTTTTTCCAGCATGCTTGTGCCCTTGATGACTTTTGCCATCATTTATTAAATGAATTTGTTCGCTGTGGGGTTTAGCGCTCCCGGTGCTGTCTTGCAAGGTGCTAAGAGCCTATGAAGGCAACAGGCGCAGGTTTTTTTGACCCGGTGCGACTTGAAAGTTTGTTTACTTGCCGCCCCAGCGCGCAACGCGCTCGATTTCTTCACGCACCAACCGCTCGACCATCCGCGGTAAATTTTCATCCAACCAGGACCGTAACATTGGACGCAACAGCTCGCGGGTAATTTCGTCAATAGAACGCTCACCTGTTGTTGCCTGTCCTACAATTGTTTCAGCCAGATGGTTAAATGCGGCGGCAGTTTCTGCGGCGCTTTGCGGAGATGTCAAATGGGGATTAGCCTGTGGAACGTTCTCCATTTCAGTTGCAGTGGGTGTTTGAGGCCTTTCCACAGGAACATACGCTGGTGGTGTTGCGGGTTGTGCAGGTTCAATATAGTTGTGGCGCGTTTGAGGGCTAAATGAATCCTCATAACCGGAGTCTTCATATGGGGCAGCCTGATACGGGATATCCTGATATGTGGTATCTTGTGGGTATTGGCTTTGCGAAATCTGATCGGCTTGGGTTGAATCGGCATAATTCAGGTCAGATTCATATTCACTAACGTACTCAACTTCGTCTGTTTCGACCTCGCCTGTTCGCAGCTCTGTCTGTTGAAGCGGTGTCTCCTGGTTGCTTTTTTCATTACCTTCAGAAAGTCCGGCACGTTTTAGTTTGGCAAGTGCTTCTTCCAGATTGGCATCACCACTCAAAATGCCGGCAAAACCACTGGCGGCTTTTGAACGCATCCTGGGCAAGCTCAAGCTGGCAGCCGGCTTGGACATAGCCGGTTTTGGGTCTTGCGGTGAATTATGAGACTGTTGCCTCGCAAAGGCTGTATCTTGATGAACTGCTGTCGCACCAAGTTCATGTAACTGTTTGCGTAATTTGTTGAAATTCTCATTCTGCTGTTGCCCGGTACTGTGATTTAGGCTGTCATCGGGTTGCAAGCTGACCCGCATTTGTTTCATTGAGCCGGACACAGGTGTGATATTTGTCTTTTTCTGATCAGACCCTGCTTCTGAGGTTGATGATTTTGCACCCGTGAAGCCTGCCTTGTCATCATGGATGGCTTTTCGAATGGAAACCAGTAGCTCTTCAACTGTCGGCTGATTTTGTGTTACAGGCCTGCTCATAACTTTACGCGTATCACTAATTTAAATTAAATTTTAAAATCGTGTATATTGGGCTTTAATGCAAATTTATCTTGTCACCTACACACACCTTATCGACAGAAATCTTCTGCAAGGCGGGTGTTTTGTGATCAATTCCCATAATGGGACAGGTTTCAGGCTTTACAAACCGGTTATTTAATATCTGTGCCAAACAATTTGTCACGAACACGGTGCGTATTATACGACGGGTCATATATTGGAACCGATAGTCCCAGATGACGGGCCGTCATTCGCCCGATTGCAGCTATAAGCTGGTATGCTGCGACAATTTCGTTGCGTTGTGCCGTTACCAACTGAACTTGTGAGTTAACAAGTTCGCGTTTGGCATCGAGAATATCGAGAGTCGTCCGTGAGCCAACCATTGCTTCCTGACGCACACCGCTTAATGCCAGAACATTGGCACTAACCTGTGCTTTTGTTGAGGTGATCGTCTGGCGGCTGGCGACAAAACCATTCCACGTACTCACGACGGATTGCCGGACCTGACGACGGGCATCAATTATCTGCAACTGGCTTTCACTAGCCTGTTGTTTTGCCTGACGCACCTGAGAGTAAACCTGCCCGCCCTGATAGAGCGGCACGGAAATCACACCAGAGATTTTACCGGTTCCGGTGCGTTTAATAGCTGAAGTCGGTTCATGACGCAGAGAATATTCAGCTTGTACGCTCAATGTGGGCAACAGATCACCCTTAAGAACCTTGATGTTTTCTCTGGCAGCCTGATGATTATAGGCTGCGGCCAGAATGCTGGGCGACGTTTTTGCTGCTATGGCCAAAGCAGATTGCAGACTTCTCGGCACCCGCCGCGAAATGGCAGGAAAGCGTAATTTTGATGGCTGATGACCAATTACGCGAATATACGAGGCGACACTTGAGGCATAGTTGGCACGGGCAACAGCAAGATCGGCCCGGGCACTTGCAAGACGGGCGCGCGATTGGGCAACATCGGTCCGGGTGATTTCTCCGACCGAAAATCTTGCCTGCGCAGCTGTAAGCTGACTGATTAGAAAAGAAACATTTTGCCCGCGCAAATGGACAATCCGCCGATCGCGGATGACATCCATATAGGCGGTGACACTATCAAGCAGAACAGACTGCTCTACAGATAACAGTTGTTGGCGACCTGCCTTGACAACAGCTTCAGCCTGCCTTGTCCCTGCAACAGTTTTAAAGCCATTAAAAACCGGCTGGGAAAGAACAATGGAAAATCCGGCAGGGTTGGTTTTTGTTGCTTTGAACCCGGTAGAATTAGACTTTTGCGCCCCGGCATCACCACTGGCGGTGACTGTTGGTCGCCAGCCTGAAAGAGCCTGCGATACACCTTCGTCAACACCACGCTGGCGAGCTCTGTCAGCTTGCAAACCCGGATGTTTCATATAGGCAGCTTTGAGCGCCTGAGCCAATGTTTCAGCCATCACTGGCGTTGATGCGGTGGTGCCGACGAGCAAGGGCACAAACCCTAAAAGTGCTACTAGAACCTTCCTTTTTAACTGGAAGATTCTCCCTGCTTCCTCTTGCATATTATCAGCTTCCACTTAAACACACTTCTATGTCTTCGCATATATCAGGCTGATATATGCTCGTTTTTACCTTTAGCAAACCCCTATATCACAGGCAAGGGTACAACGCATATTACTAACGATTGATTTACTAAAACCGGAAGCCGTTTGATACCTCGGCAAAGCCGGTCAACACTGGTGCGGCAGCATCAAAAATCGCATGTTTTGACAGTTTTTGGCCAATTTTTTTAATCACAGTGACTTTCGATTTATTTTTTTCACCAATCACTGCGACCAGTCGTCCACCTTCAGATAACTGGCTGATAAGCGAATCAGGTACTTCGGGTATTCGGCCGTTAATGACAATAACATCAAACGGTGCCTCTTGAGGTGCACCATTGGCATGTTCGCCACAGACGATCACTGCATTTGTCACGTCCATATCAAGTAGATTTTGACCGGAAATCTCACACAGTTCTTTGTCCTGTTCAACACCAACCACAGATTCAGCCAGTTGCGCAATGACAGCAGAGGAATATCCAGTCCCTGGACCAATATCCAAAACAAGATCTGTTGGCTTGATTTCTGCCACCTGGAGAAGTCGTCCAAGAACCATGGGCTCCAATAAAAACCTGCCATTTCCTGATGTACCAATCGGCAAGTCCTCACCCAGATAAGCAAAAGAACGTTGAGAGACATCGACGAAATTTTCCCGCTCTACACGACCAAGAGCTGAAACAAGTGCCAGATCGGTTATTCCATTGGGTCGAATTTGTGATTCGACCATGTTTTGACGTGCAATTGAAAATTCCATTTGCCTGACACCCTGATGCAGATTTTTAAAGTCTGAACCAATATCCTATTTAGCCAATTCAGCCAAATTTTTTATCAATCATATTAGTTGGAAAAAATTATTCAACGATGATTGTAAATAAAATGGTTTGCGACTATAAATCGCTTTCTCTTATGGGCGACGTTGTTTTATACAGGCACCATAAAAGGATGAGGCCTCGTGGCGGAGTGGCTACGCAGCGGATTGCAAATCCGTCTACCTCGGTTCGATTCCGGGCGAGGCCTCCACTAAATTCTATTTCTTACGGTTATTGCGGTTATTACCGTTATTATTATTAAACCCCAGTGTCTCGGCCAGCTTGGGGTTTTTTCGTTTTAGCCACGTTCCAAGCTTTACCGCCATTTTTCGTCGCCACCGGCGTACGGCTGGTATGTCTGTGGATAAGATCATCAGGCCAAGCGGAATCATCCAGAAACCGAGAATCGGCAAAAAACCTAATGTTCCGCCGATAATCAGAAGAACACCTATGATCATTCTGGCCAGTCTGCTTGCTGGTAATCTGTAAGTTCGACCGGCGATATTTATCTTTGTCATAGGAGATTAACTGGCCATTGAATCAAAAAAATGCAAGTGGGAATGATATTAGTGGAAAAATTTAAAATTTTTTTGTAAAAAAGACTTACATAACCTGCAAACCTTTGCTATTAGGCGTGCACCATTCCCCGGTAGCTCAGTTGGTAGAGCAAGCGGCTGTTAACCGCTTTGTCGTTGGTTCGAGTCCGACTCGGGGAGCCAGTTTCGAAAAAGGCAGTTCTTGATTGAGCTGCCTTTTTTACTTTTTGGCGGTCAGTTGGCTTTCGCGCCAAATGGTGAAAGCAGAAGCACCGATAATGATTACAGCACCTATCAAGGTATTGCTGTCAGGCCATTCGGCAAATATGACGATACCGATCAGGCTGGCATAAAGCAGTTTGGTGTACTCCATGCCGGTTACAACACTGATCTCACCGGCGCGATAAGACTGCACGCCTAGCCACTGGGCCAGTATCGAGGCCATCCCGATGGCAATCAACAGTGCCAATCCCAAAAGGTCCGGCGTTTTCCAGACGAAAATGGTGGGTATCATAACCAGCACACCGACAAATATCGCTTGGTAGGATAACAGTGTGATGTTGTTTTCGGTAGATGTCAGGGCGCGCACACATGTCACGGCAATAGCCGCGCCAATAGCCGCAATGATAGCAAGCAGCGCATAGAAACTGATAGCACTGCCCGGTTCGGGCCGTAACATGATCAGCATGCCTACAAAACCGACCAGCACCGCCAGCACCCGACGCCAGCCAACCACTTCACGCAATAAAAGCACTGCAAATATGGTGACAAATAGTGTTTTGGTAAAAGAAAACGAAATAGCCGTTGCTAGCGGCAAATGGGCAACGGCGGTAAAACTCAAAGTCAGTGCAGCCAGAGCACCCGTCAACCGCAGCAGGTGCAAGCCCGGACGTCTGGTTATTAGACTGTGGGGGAAATGCTTGACCAGAACCGGCATGACAACAATCAACATTACAGTCTGGCGAAACAACAATATTTCGAAAATGTGATAATCGCGGGCGGCATATTTAACCAGCGCTGAAACAACAGTGAACATAGCTGCTGCTGCAAGGCCAAAAATGGTCCCACGGACATTGCCTGGCAGATTGCTGAATATCATCACAAGCTTCTATCCGGCAATGGGCCGCATAATCAAGACCATTGTCGCATGGGCATCACTGTTACCTATATTGGTAATTATGTGAGGTTCATCACCGCGATAACGCACGCTTTCACCCTGTTTAACAATGCGAGTTTCTTCGCCGCACTTAACTTCAAGCTCGCCCTTTATCACATATAAATGTTCAACTACCCCGGCCTGGTGCGGGGCTGAAACCAGCACGCCGGCCTTTTGGGCATGAAAGTCATACCACTGGACATGTTCAACCAGATCAAGCGAACCGATGATGGCCAGCTTGCACAAACCGTCTTCACTTTCGAGTTTTGGAATGGCCGATCTGCTTTGCAAATCAATAAAATTCGGGCCATCTTCCTGCTTGAGCACCACATCCACGGTTGTATCAAGTGCCTTTGACAGGCGCTGGACGGTGCCAATGGTCGGGTTTGTTTCGTTCCGTTCGATCTGAGAGATGATTGATTTGGCAACGCCTGATTGTTCCGACAGATCACCAAGTGACATATTATAGGCTTTACGCAGGCGCTGGATTGCATTGCCCAATGCCGGTCCGACATCATGCTGTTTTTTGGATTTGGTCATTAAATCGCCTGTCCTATATCTTCGATTAAATCGCGCACATCTTCCAGCCCAACGGACAATCGTAACATGCCGTCAGTAATCCCCATTTCAGCCCTTGCCTCCTCACCTACCGCGCGGTGTGTGGTGCTGGCTGGATGGGTAATCAGGGATTTTGAATCGCCAAGATTATTGGAGATATCAATAATTTCAAGCTTACGCATTAAATCAAAAGCCGCTGCTTTACCACCCTCGATTTCCATCGCAATCAGTGTACCGCCTGCAGACATTTGCTGTTTGCACAGAACTGACTGCGGGTGCGAAGCAAGGCCTGGATAATAAACCTTCGTAACACCTTTGACGGTTTGCAGCCATGTGGCAATTTCCAGTGCCGATCTTGTCTGCGCATCAACCCTTAATTTCAGGGTCTCAAGTCCTTTGAGCATCACCCAGGCATTGAAAGGAGACAAAGATGGCCCTGTGTGCCGCAACATCGGTTTTAGGTGATCTTCCTTAAACTCGGCACTTGAAAGTATGGCACCACCAAGCACCCGGCCCTGCCCGTCTATGTGTTTGGTTCCTGAATAAACGACAATATCGGCCCCCAGTTTGAGCGGTTTTTGCAAGATTGGTGTGGCAAATACATTGTCAATCACCAGAATTGAGCCCGACTGGTGGGCTATATCGGCGACAGCTTTTATGTCAATAAGTTCAAGGGTCGGATTGGATGGTGTTTCAAGGAAAAAGCAGCGGGTTTGCGGGGTTACTGCAGCCTGCCAAGCCTCCAGGTCCGTGCCATCAACCAGCGTCGAGGTCACACCAAAACGCGGCAGGATATTGGTGATGATCTGATAGCATGAGCCAAACAGGGCTTTGGATGCGATAATGTGATCACCGGCCTTGAGATGCGATGAAAGCGCCCCCCAAACTGCGGCCATACCGCTGGCGGTTCCATAACAGGCCTCTGCCCCCTCAAGCAGACACATACGTTGCTCAAACATTTCTACTGTCGGGTTGCCATACCGGCCATAAACAAAGCCTTCCTGCTCCCCGGCAAAGCGGGCTTCAGCCGTTTCGCCATCTTCATAGCAAAACCCCGATGTCAAATACAACGCCTCTGAGGTTTCCCCGTACGGTGATCGTGTTGTGCCACCGCGCACCAATTTGGTGGCGTCTCTCCAATTATTACTCATTTGTATTCTTCCCTAACTCTGAACCCAGGGCAAACCGGCGACTTTCCAGCCGCCAACAGTGCCGCGATGGCCATGTTTATCTCTGTCCCCTTCAAAGCCTTGCGCCACATTGAAGCAATTTTCATAACCTGCCGCCGTCAATTCACTGGCGGCACGAGCCGAACGGACGCCTGAGCGGCAGATAAGATAAATTTCTGAATCAAGCGGCACGTTTAAGTGATTGATTGTCATAACAAAATCCGGCGCCTCCGGTGGTGGCGGCCATGATGCCTGTAACAACCCCGGCATATCTGGAATGCCGACATAGGTCCATTCCTGCGGGGTGCGTACAT